>Ga0315298_1006687_pt1 | contig 15604 bp, 8 predicted proteins | sample WHS_1_MG_FD_203077 | JGI IMG/M metagenome (GOLD analysis project Ga0315298, IMG submission 203077) | Extremophilic microbial mat communities from Washburn Hot Springs, YNP, Wyoming, USA - WHS_1_MG | ecosystem: Environmental > Aquatic > Thermal springs > Hot (42-90C) | place: USA: Wyoming... | reverse complement strand
GCGCTCTTACGAGCGCGGCTACGAGGCGCTGGTGCGTTGGTGGATGAAAAACGCTGTTGATTCTGGATGCGGCGGGCAGAGGACTGCCCGCCCTACCTGATTTTGATCGTTTTTTGGCGAAGCAAACTCTCCAGGGAAATATGTAGGGCGCCGCCTTTTGTCTGCGGGATTGGCGCCGTTCGGAATTGCGGTTGTAACGGAGCGCGCTACTCTGAGGTGCAGTAAATTCTGCATTGAAGAGCAAGGCTTCGTCAGGGCCGGGTGCTATGCGCGCTCGGGCTATACCAAACTTTGGCTGACGCGGAAGTCGTGTCAATCAATCAAACCGAAAGCGGTGCTGGAGCACCGCGCTCCAAAAACTTCTCCTCCAATCCTTCACAGTAGAAACGCAGAGAGTTGGTAGGGCGCGCAGTCCACTGCGCGCCGGTGTGGGTCGTGCAGACCCGGCCTCTTGGGTTGGAATCCTCCCGTCCGCGCTCTCACGAGCGCGGCTACGTTTAACCGCCCAGCTCCTGAGGAATGTGAGGGCAGACGTAGAAATCGGCGTTCCCAATTATTTCTGGTTTACTGCAGATACGCCGCGCGGCTGAGTTAAGGTATGGCGCGCAGTCCACTGCGCGCCGCTGTGGGTCGTGCGGACCTGGTTTCTCGGCTGGAATCCTGGCGTCCGCGCCCTCACGAGCGCGGCTACGAGCGGGTAATCTGTTGGTGCGGGAAAAACACCCTGTTGATTCTGCATCCGGCGGGCAGAGGACTGCCCGCCCTACCAGCGACCGGGTTTTGACAAAGCAAGACCCTGCGACCGGGATAATACACACGTTTTTCGTGGTGCAAATTTTCACGTCTGCCGCTTGCCTGCCCATGCCTGCGCGCCGCGAATAGGCAGGGGCTCGGCTCGGGACAGGTAAGGTCTCGCCTCTCGCCCAGCGCAACGAGTCCGCGAGGCACTTGCTGAAGCGCTGCGCTCCGAAAACCCTGAACGGACGCCGATTGGGAGATCGGCCTGCCTGCCGCGACGCCTGCAACGCAGGCACGCGATTCAGCGGGTTCGTCCCGAAATGCAGGATGCGCCACAACGGTTTCGTGCCGCATACCCTGGAGGTTTGCAAAATATTTTGGTTAGGTTCAGTGTTTTTCTAACTGACCCGAGATCGTGCGGGTCGCGCTCGAGATATTTCACAGGGCAACGTATTTTATTCCAAAATTCGGGTCCAACGTCCCCTGCACTTCATCCTCGACACCCGGTGTGCCGGTGCAAAATAGGTCAATCTCACGGGTTGGCCACATCGCCTTCCTGTAAGGCTATGCGTCCCCCCGTGGCCACCAAACCAGACCATGTCACACGGAAAACCATCCAACCGACTATGAAAAACCTGAAACCAATCCAAGACCACTGTTCTATACCACTGCGGCTGGTGTTTGCATGGGTGTTGTACTTTGCCCTGAACACACAGCTTTTCAGCCTGCTTGCACAAGGCACAGCATTCACTTACCAAGGGCGGCTTGACGACGCCGGTCAACCTGCACATGGAATTTACGATTTTCGATTCACGATTTACGATTCGGCCAGCGGCGGTTACCGACTGTTTTCCAACAGCGGTGCAACTGCCGGTGTCTATCTGGCCCCAGGTTGGCGGCTCCTGGTCCAGCATGTGCGATCGGAATGCCAAGGAAAATTTCGTGCCAGTGGATGCTGAAGCTGTATTGGCCAAGGTGGTCTCGCTGCCCATTGCCACCTGGAACTACAAGAGCCAAGACCCAGCCATCCGGCACATGGGACCTACGGCACAAGATTTCAAGGCCGCCTTTGGCCTTGGCGAAAGTGACACTGGCATCGCCAGTATTGACGCTGATGGTGTGGCTTTTAGCAGCCATCCAAGGACTCAATCGCAAGCTCGAATCAGAGCTTAAGGCGCTGAAGGCCGAATTAAACCAGCGCGAGGTTGAGAATGCCGAGTTACGTCAACGGCTTGCACGACTTGAACGTGTCATTGAACAGCTCGCCAAGTAAAATGGAGGCAGCCCATGCAATGCATCACTACGGGATTGACCACCAAACGACGTAGCCGCCGTCGTAAGACGGCGGACCCTACGTCCGTGCAGATAAATCAAACCCAAACCATGAGATCTCAACCGGGCGGTTGGCGGGCGCGCGGTGTTTGTGGGTCGGGCGCCAAGTCCAGGGCAACAGCGCTGACCGGCTCCTGTAGCGCAGAGCTCGAGTCTGCTGTGTCGCAGATTCACAATCCGCAAACTGTGGGGCACAGTGAGACTGGGGATCCACCGGGTCAAGACTGCGGACTCACGCTGGTGGTTGCAGCGCTACCCATTCAATCCTGTAGCCGCCGTCGTAAGACGGCGGACTCGGCGCCCGCGCGGATTAATCCGCCGACTCACGTCGGCGGCTACCCTATCGGCGTTGCCCTACCGGTTGGAAGACGGCAATTGGCTCGTTGGCGCCCGCGCGCTCGGCCCTTTTGGCCTTGGTCTTGCGGCGCTGGAGCAATCCATTGCACCGGTTCCCAAACGGTGCAACTCAGCGGGTCAGAAACATCCGTTACGTGCCCGCAGCCACAGCGCCTGGTAACGGTGGTGTTGCTCGGTCTTCTGTTGTCGGTCCTCTGTCTTTCATCCTCGGCGCAGTTGGCGGTGCCTTGGTGGACGGTGGACGGTGGCGGGGGTACGAGCACCGGCGGTGTGTTTAGGGTAACTGGCACAATCGGTCAACCGGATGCTGGTGGCCCGATGACCGGCGGCCAGTACACTGTCACAGGCGGTTTTTGGGCGTTACCCGTGGTTGTGCAGATGCCGGGCGCGCCGCGGCTCTACATTACAAATGCAGCGCCTGGGTACGCGACAATCTGGTGGGAACCGGCTGTGCCAGGCTGGACATTGCAGGAAAGTCTGAGTGTAGCCCCGAGCACCTGGACAAATTCGCCCAGTGGCACAAACAACCCGGTGACCGTGCCGATAACGCACCCGACAAAATTCTACCGGTTGTTCAAACCGTGATTTTCGCTTTGTGGATGCCAGCCAACAACAGATAAACTCAAGCTAGAACTAAAACCCGACCGTCGCATGAAAAACCGAATTCGAATTAACCCGCGGCGGGAAATCCGTCGGCTGGTCAAAATTGTGCCGCAATTGACCGGTTGGCTGTTCGGCGCGTGTGTATTGAGCGCGCATGCAGCCACATTTGTGAGCAGCCAGGATGGTTTGTGGGGCGCACCTGCGACCTGGTGGCCGACCCCGGGTATTCCCGGACCGGACGACACTGTTTATGTCAACCACATCGTCGAAGCGGAGCAGAGCTACGCCTGTGCGTATCTTCACTTGAACAACACATTGAGGATTTACCCTGGCTATTCGCTCACCGTCGGTGGCGGTATTTGGGGCGAGGAAGGCTATCCACGAGTCATTGGTTCGTGGGGTACGTTTATCAATAACGGAACGTTTGGCACGTCGGCGAACTACCCGGCCTTTACCATTGACAAATGGGTTACATGGCAAAATGCAGGCGCATTCAATCACAGTGCAGGTGTATTAACCTTGGATGGCGTGTGGCGGAATCAACCAGGTGCATCTTACAACGTCAGTGTAGATGGCGATTTTCTCGTAGGTTCAGGTACGGTTGAAAACTACGGTGCGTTTGCAAAGACCGGCGCTGATGGCGTTGCACGGGTTACAACAACCTTTTGCAACTACGGCGGCATGATCAACGTTCAACGTGGTGGGCTTGTGTTTGGGGGCGGCGGCGTTAGCTCGAACGGTGTGGTCAATGTGGCTGCGGGCGCTGACCTGGACATGTGCGGCAGTAACACGCTGCAGGTTTACGGGACTGTCACTGGTTATTGTCCGGGCCGAATCGGCTGGAGCGGCGGCAAATTGCTCTTAAATGACCCGGTTGTATTCGACTTCCCTAACATGTATTGGGCAGGCGGCTCATTCCAAGGCTACATAAAAAACACTGGCCTGATGATTTTGGAAGCAGACACGCAAAAAGAATGTTATGTAGGCACACTCGATAATTATGGCACGATCCGGCAGACAAACACCGGGCCGTTGTACCTTAACAAGTATGTCAACGTGTGCCGTGTGTTGAACCAGCCAGGCGCAGTTTATGAAATTCAGTCCGACGGGACCAACATTACCGGTAGCTCGATTAACGACCTGGACGATGCATTTTACAACTACGGCACGCTGCGTAAGACCGGTGGGAACGGCCTCTCACGGATCGCGGCAACCTTCTGCAACTACGGCGGCACGGTCGAGGTACAAGCCGGCACACTTGTACTGGCGGGCGGCGGCATCAGTTCCAACGGCGTTTTCAATGCTTCAGTTGGGGCTGTGCTTGAGCTTGTTGGCGGTAACAACCCGCAATTCTATGGCACCTTCAGTGGCAGTGGTCAAGGTTGGGTCGGCTGGAGCAGCGGCAGAATCGTCCCAAACACGTCGGTAGTGTTTGATTTCGCCAACGGCATCCACTGGGCAGGCGGCTCATTCCAAGGCTACATAAAAAACACTGGCCTGATGATCTTGGAAGCAGACACGCAAAAGGAGTGTTATGTAGGCACACTCGATAATTATGGCACGATCCGGCAGACAAACACCGGGCCGTTGTACCTTAACAAGTATGTCAACGTGTGCCGTGTGTTGAACCAGCCAGGCGCAGTTTATGAAATTCAGTCCGACGGGACCAACATTACCGGTAGCTCGATTAACGACCTGGACGATGCATTTTACAACTACGGCACGCTGCGTAAGACCGGTGGGAACGGCCTCTCACGGATCGCGGCAACCTTCTGCAACTACGGCGGCACGGTCGAGGTACAAGCCGGCACACTTGTACTGGCGGGCGGCGGCATCAGTTCCAACGGCGTTTTCAATGCTTCAGTTGGGGCTGTGCTTGAGCTTGTTGGCGGTAACAACCCGCAATTCTATGGCACCTTCAGTGGCAGTGGTCAAGGTTGGGTCGGCTGGAGCAGCGGCAGAATCGTCCCAAACACGTCGGTAGTGTTTGATTTCGCCAACGGCATCCACTGGGCAGGCGGCTCATTCCAAGGCTACATAAAAAACACTGGCTTGATGATTTTGGAAGCAGACACGCAAAAAGAATGTTATGTAGGCACACTCGATAATTATGGCACGATCCGGCAGACAAACAGCGGGCCGTTGTACCTTAACAAGTACGCCTTTGTAAGCCGTGTGTTGAACCAGCCAGGTGCAGTTTATGAAATTCAGTCCGACGGGACCAACATTACCGGTAGCTCGATTAACGACCTGAACGACGCGGCTTACAACTACGGCACGCTGCGTAAAACCGGTGGGAACGGCCTCTCACGGATCGCGGCAACCTTCTGCAACTACGGCGGCACGGTCGAGGCGCTGACCGGTACGTTAGAATTCACACACTATAACCACAGCAACGGCGTTATCCGACTCAACGGCGGCAATGTCGTGCTGCCCGTATGCACATTGTACGGTGGACTGTTGTCAGGTACAGGTACGGTGGCAGTGGCAGGGACATTAACCAGTGCCGCTACCACTGCGCCGGGCCTTTCGACGGGAACGCTCAACATTCAGGGTAACTTCGCGCAAACCGCCACGGGCACGTTGGCGATTGAACTTGGCGGACGTGATCCGGGCCAGTTCGATCTGCTAGCCGTAACGGGTAATGCAACACTCAACGGTACTTTGTGCGTTACGGTAAGTCCGCTATTCATGCCAAGCAAAGGTGATCAGTTCCGAATTCTAACCTGTGGCAACCTCGCCGGCGCTTTCAGTGTGACAAACATGCCGCCGGGCCTTTCGCTCAGTTACAACAGCACAAGCGTGGTCCTGGCAGTCACCGGTCCACTGCCGGTTACGCTGTTGAACCCGGCGGTAGCAGGCACAAACTTTACTTTCTCGTTCATGAGCCAGACAAACCAAACATACACCGTCGAATACAAAGACGACCTGAACACAACGAACTGGTATTTTCTCGAATCAGTTGCTGGCACCGGCGCGTTGTTAGAATGCGTCATACCGATGACCAACTCAGCCCAGCGGTTCTTCCGCGTACGCCAGTCCTGAAACGACCTGGAACGGCAGCTTGCTCACTACGAGCTTGTCGGCACTAACCCGGACATTTCACAAGCTTGCAGTGCCCGCGCAGCTCAACCGTTGCGGCGGACCCATGCAGTGGCGGCACGAGATACCTACCTGCAACCAGCCAAGCGCGTCTGGGCCGCGTAATGCGTTAAAGCGTTGAAGCGTTGATGGGGAGGTAATACTTGCCTATCCGGAGCCGAGCGCTTGCCTGTGCGTCGGAGGCAAACAACTGCCACGCAGGCAGCAGACTTAGGCGTCTGCACCACGAAAGACGTGCGGATTATTCAGGCTAGTCGCACGAGACAGTTCTATCCTTTGCCCAAGCGCGTACCTCGGCGATTTTCTCTGCCATCACAACCGATAAAGGCCGTGTCTGCGCCACTTCTTCAAGCAGGTCGGTCTGTGTGACTGTGCGTCCTTTGGCATGGGCACTGTACATGGCCGACACAATTGCCTGTTCGATTTCCGACCCTGAAAAGCCGTCTGTAGCACCAGCCAAAGCATCCAGATCGAATTGCCCAGGGTCAAGTGACCGCTTGCGCAAGTGAATCGCCCAGATATCGCGTCGGGTCTCGTGGTCTGGCAAGTCAACAAAGAAAATCTCGTCGAACCTACCCTTGCGAACCAGCTCGGGCGGTAGCCGCACGATGTCATTTGCTGTGGCAACAACAAATACGGGCTTTCGCCGCTCGGCAAGCCAGGTCAAAAATGTCCCAAGCACACGCCGTGACAGGCCGTCGTCATCGTCCTGTAGTGCAACCCCCTTCTCGATTTCGTCCAGCCAAAGCACGCAAGGCGCCATTACCTCGGCTGTCTCGAGTGCCTTGCGCATGTTGCGTTCGGTCTCGCCATAATACTTGTTGTACAGGACGCCAAAATCCAATCGCAACAGCGGCACGCCAAACACACCCGCAGCAGCCTTAGCAGCGAGACTTTTGCCGCAGCCCTGAACGCCAAGCAGCAAAATACCGCGCGGCGGTTCAAGTCCGGGCGGTGCGCCTTCAAGAAAAAAGTTCCTGCGCACCTCGAGCCAGGTGCGCAGTCGTCTCATCCCGCCAATCTCGGCAAACCTAGCCGTCTCGTACTCGAACGTCAACGGCGAGTCGGCTCCGAGCAACTCGAATTTTGCAGCCATTACACCGGGCATGTCCGACTCGGAAATCACGCCATCGTCGTTGATAGCCTTGAACGCGAGCCGGCGCGCGTCTGTTGCGGTTAACCCGGCCAGGTTGCGCACCAACAGCTCGAGCGCTTTGTTTGTGGTTTCAACACTGCGATTGCCGTGTGCGGCGCCCCACTCGGCTGCAACTTCATGCACGATCTGGCGCAATTCATCAAGCGACGGCAGCGGCAACCGAAACGGCGCCGTGTACGGTTGCAACTCGACCGGCACCGCTAGCGTGCATCCAACCAAAATCACCGTCGAGTAGTGCTGAGAATACTCGAGGGCAATGTCTTTCAGATGCCGCACATGGACTGGGTCATCCAGGTACGGGTGAAAATCAAGCAGCACAAACAAGCAGTTGTATGCCTTTGTTCTGATATATTTGAGCAGCTCAAGCGACTTGACAATGGATTCATGCGGTTGATCGCACGGATCAAAGGCGCGCAGCCCTTCGGTCACTGTCCAACGATAAGTTTTGATCTGGAGCCGTTTGCCAATCTGGCGCACCAACTGCACAATCTGCGGTTCTTCATTTGTCTCGACGGCGACCAGCGGCGTATGCGATCGGATGATGGTTTCGAAATCGCGCAACGGGCTTTCGGTAAGCACCACGCCTGTGTGCGCAAACAACGCTGATGGCTGGTCAAACCCGGATGCCATTTCCTGTCTCACTCAAGCCAACCAGCCACCGGTTCGCAAGCGAAAAAACAGGCTGTTCCGAGCGTAAACCGCCCGGAAAATCGAATCGCCCCGGTCAGTCAACATGGCCCTTGCCTCCGTAAAATCCACGACATCCGCCCTAAGTAATTTCGCAAGTTGTAACCGGCTGGCAATCTGACTATGCTTGAGCAAGGATTTGTTAGCCGAGGGGTAGCTGAGTTGATAAGTTGATAATGTGTGGCAGGAAGTCGAATGAAGCACTTAACGCTTTTTAGGTGCGCTCGCTCAGGCCAAATCCTGCGCGGCGTCGGCAGCGCGAAAACCGAGTCAGGTGATGCAATGATGAGTGGGGCAAGGCAAGGGTCGGGTACGGGCCTACGGTATGCAAAATGAGAATGGTGTATCATGAAGACGCTGTTGGTTCTGACACAACACCCGGCCCTTGCCGAGCAGCTCAGTGCTGCAGTTGACCCGGCCCGGTACCGCGTGGTGCATCGCACAAGCATCGAAGAAGCTGAACCGTTGCTTGCGCATGCGCTGCCGGATTTGTGCATACTGGACGCTGAGTCGGCTCAGGTTCAGGGCCTGTGGCAGGTCGAAAAAATCCGACGCTACATGCCGAACTGTCCGTTGCTGGTTTACACCGGCCTGCCGGCATGGGAATGGGAAGAAGAAGCGTACCTGCTTGGCGGTGTGCATTTCGTGCGCAAACCGGTTCGCTCAGCATACCTGAACGCAATACTCGAACGCGCCTTGAGCGGCGGCACAACCTCGCAACCGGGCTCTATCCAAACAGATGAAGCCGCACAAAAGGACAGTCACGCTCAACCCGACACCGCCCCAGGCACACGAGCCGATACCGAGAAGACAGTGGCACAAAGCCTCAAACTCATGCGCGATGTATGGGCGGTGCTGTCGCAATCGTTTTGCGCCGAGGAAATGATCAAGCAATTCATGCTCGGCTTGCGCGAGATAATTGGCGTGAACCGCGTTGCGTTGTTTGTGCAGCCGCCTGCTCAGTGTGCAGTACAACACCGACTTATGCCCGCGCGCCAATTGCGGCTTGCCTGTGCAGTCGGCCTGCCGAATGAGCTGCTCCGTACGGTACAATTGTCTTTGGAAGAAGGCATCGCGCGGCTCCTGAGTCGGTCGGGCCGAATTTTGCACAGCGACAGTCCCGAGGTACGCGCCGATCCCGTTGCAGCGAAAGAGTTCGAGTTGCTCCGCTGCCAGGTTGCAATCCCGATTTTCGACCGTGAAGTGTTGGTTGGGCTAGCTGTATTTGACCGCAGGCTAACTGGTGAACCGCTCAGCAACACCGAACTTGAACTTGTCTTTCATTTGCTCGAGCGACTGGGTCTGGCGCTTAAAAATCTCTGGTTGCACGAGCAACTGGCTGCAAACAACCAGGTACTGACCGAGATTTTGCGCGAGCTGTCAACCGGATGCATAGTTATAGACCGCGAGCTGAACATCCTGAGCTTCAACCGCGCCGCGCGTCGGCTGTTGCCGAAAGCAAAACGCTTGGTGACAGAACCTGACTTTGCCGATCTGCCACAGACACTGAGCAGCAAAGCATACGAAGTGTTGAAAACCGGCACTGCATCCGGCCCGTTCAAGTTCGAGCCTGAAGATGCCCCCGGCACAATCTTCAGCGTCAACGTCGTGCCGCTCTTTACTCAAGACAGGACCAGCCCAACTGCTGCCCTGTTGACAGCCGAAGACCTCACACAAGCAGAAAAACTCAAGCAACTCGAAATTGAATCAGCCAATCTGCGCCTGTTAAAGGCCATGGCCGACCGCTCAGCGCACGATATTGGCAATGCACTCGTGCCGCTCTCAGCGCATCAGCAATTGCTCAAGCAAAAAGCAAGAGACCCGGAGTTTATCAGCTCGCTCGATGACGCTCTCGCCGAAGGCGTTCGGCGAATCGCACGCCGCGTTGAACAGTTGCGGTTCATCGCCAATGACGAGCTTTCTGCGACCGAGCAGGTTGCACTGCCACAGTTGATCGAAGAGGCCTTTGCACAGGCACGAGACCATTTCAGAACCGAACATGCCGAATTGAAACTTGAAAAACCTGCCCGCGCAGTTTCGGTTAGAGGCGATCCAGATGCGTTGCGCTGGGCTTTGTTCGAGATCATCCTGAATGCGCTTCAGGCCAACCCGGCTGAAGCACACGTGTCAGTGCAGCTCGAGGAAAAGACACAGCCCGACGGTACACGGGGGGTGAACATCGAGATTGAAGACAACGGTCCCGGGTTCGCCGAAGAAGCCGTCAAGAAAGCCGGGACACCGTTTTGGACACGGCGCACCGTTGGGATGGGCCTTGGCCTTGCCGTAGCAAGAAAAGTTATCCAGTTACATCAAGGCAAACTTGATATTCAGCCGCAAAAAGAAGGTTCCGGCGGCGTAGTTGCAATTTGGTTACCGACTAGCCCGGATGATACCGGCGAACCGTCAAAGCCGCCAAACTCTGCACAAGCACCACAGCGCAAGACGTGAGACCCGGTTGCAACCTCCGGCTGCCAGGTCGGGCTGGCGTAAGATCACCGCCGATATTTCGTAGAGACGCTCTGCGAGCATCGCACCGGCGCATGGCGCCGGGTTACGAACACACGTTTGTTGTTTGCGCACCCCCAAAAAAATGGGTTCGGTCCGCAGGTTAAAAACGTCGGTCTGCAGCGCAAATTCCAAATCGTGACCCGTGATTGGCTAGACTGCACCCGCACCTGCAGGACTTTGCGTATGGCCGGGTCTGCCATTCACGCTGCACCACGTGTTTGTAACCTACGCTTCAGCGTGTATTCGCGGTTCTGACTTAGCAGAACCCATCCCAGTGGCATTGGGCGGTTTCTGCTTTGTCAAGACCCGGTCATCGAACGGCGCCATCGAGTCTCGAGTTGACTGCGCGTGTTGCGGTTCGTGCGTGAATTGCCAGGATCAGAATTGCGCCGCCTTGCGTTTGGCTCGATTCTGCCAATGTAAATCCGGCCGGAATAAAAATCGTCAAACAACGCGTAAGCTTCAGGATCGTATTTTTTAAGTCCATCCGGCCCAGGCTCGGGTTTTGGGGCGGCCATGCCGAGGTCGCCGTGTGTGCCGAAATACCACATCGTCAGCTCGGCAAAGAATTCGTCCGGGTTCGATCCTGCGTACGAACCTTTCCAGAGGCCTTTCCCCAACGAACGGTTGTATTGTGCGTCGAACAGCGCGCGGACATCTTTGGGCAGGCCAAAATTACGCAGGCAATGCGCAAACTCGTGCAGGCAAATGTCACGCCCATAATACCGGTCTTCGGGAAGCCGTAACAGGTTTTCCTCGCCACACGAGGTCAGCCGGCCGCCCATGCCGCGTGTGCGCTGGTCGCGGGTTAACCCGCCGTACTCGGCCAATGGTTTGCCCTTGTCATGTCGCCATTCGGGCAGATCAGTTGTGACCTGAGTCCTGCCTATGATGTGCAACGCGACACGCGCATCCAACAGGTTCGATAACACCGCCGGCTGGTTCGGAATGAGATTGCTGAACATCAATGCAAGCCGGTCGTACGCCGCATACAGCGCTTCGTCAGACACAACCGCATGCGCCTTGATCGGTATGCCGTTGAAATCGAGCACCTTCGAGAAAAACCCTTGCTCGGGTTCATCCAACAAAATGATCTTCGGCCGCGTTGATTCCTGCGGTGCCGAATCCACCCCGATTATCCGAACTGGGACAGCCAAGCAAAAGAACATCGCCGTCACACAAGCAATTGCAGGTTGTGCTCGGCCGGCCATCACCCCAAGGCGCCACAACGCAACACTGTGCGAGTTACTCTCGTGCACGGATCTTTTGGATTCGCACACCATAAACTGCTCCTGCCCAAGTGTCAGGTGAAGCTTGAATTTTAACTGTGACATTTGTTTTGCCGCATACAAGCACAGCGGGCAACCGGAAAACTCGATCGTAAAATTCGCCTGGCTTTTCACCGGCGAGTTCCGTAGATGCAATTTTTTCCGCGTCAACCAACACATCAAACCGCCGACCTGAATCGCTCCCCCAGTGTATGATCACGAGCTCCTGCGGCTGGTCCGGTAGAACCTTCAAGTCCCAGGCGAACCAACCGCCTTCAGCAGCGTCGCGGTACATGCGCTCACCAAACCTACCCGTGTGCGACCGTTGCCCACGATAATTATGCGCACGTTCGCTGGCTTGGTCACCAGGCACAACCGCGTCAACCGTCCGACTTTGAATCTCCATCAATCGGGTCTGCTCGGTCTGGTACGCCCTGCATTGGTCAGCCCATTCAGCAGGTGTAAAGCTGTCCCAGTACACCTGGTATGGCCTGTCGTAGATTTTGTAGAACGGCTCAAGCACAACTTGAATGCCCTCCCCAGTTGGCCGTCGGAAAATTGCAGCCGAGCCAATAAAACAGTTTGGCTTTTCCGGCACGGGTCTGAGGTTTTCAACGACTTTTTGCCTCGTCCCGACCACAGCCGGGTACGGCGGGTCAGCAACCGCACCAGCCAGAACAACCGGCCCGGAAAGAAAAGCGAATCGGTTTGTATTATCCGCAAAAGCGTCGGTGTACAACGGGAACGGCATCGTCACACGAACGACGTCGCCGCTACGCCAGGTCCGCTCCAATACAATCCAGTTGCCTGGGTCAATCTTGATTGGTTGTTTTCGCCCGTTCAGCGTGACCGTTACACCTTTTCTTGCCCAAGCAGGGTATCTGATGTTGAGGGCAAACCGGACCGGCGCAGCGCAACTCAAAATGAGCTTTGTCGCTGGCTCATCAGGATAACGTGTTTCCTGCCGGATAACCACCCCGTTTTGTCTCCAGTTCAGCTCCGACGCGATGAACAACGCAATGTAAAGTGCGTTGTCGCTGTGGAAATAGATGCTTTCGCCGTATCTGCTGTGGTTTTCGACGCCTGTGCCGGTGCAGCACCAAAACGAATTGTACGGCTCGCAGAATCGTTTCCGGCCGCCTGCGCGCAACGGCACGTAATAACATGTCATGCCCGTCTCAGGGTTTTGCGATGCGAGGATATGATTGTACAGGGCGCGTTCGTAGTAATCGGCGTACTCGACACGCGGCGCCCAACAAAACAGATGCCGCGTAAGCTTGAGCATGTTGTACGTATTGCATGTCTCGGCTGTGTTCCAGCCCATGCGCGACAGCCGGTTTGTATCAACAAAAATTTCGCCGTCACTGTGCCCGCCGATCACATAAGAGCGGTTCCTGACCACCGTGCGCCAGAAAAATTCCGCTGCAGCACGCAGCGATTCGGTTCCGGTCAACTCGTACTGGCGCGCCACACCGATGAATTTCGGGATTTGCGTATTGGCGTGCAGACCGGTCAGGTTGTCCTGCCCATGCTGAGCCGGGCCGATAACCTTCTGATGATTAAACCTACACGCTACAGCCAGATACTTTCGATCCCCAGTCAATGCATAGAGATTAGCCAAAGCCTCGTTCATTCCACCGTACTCGGTATCGAGCATTGCCTGCATCTGCTCATCCGTGAGCCGGCTTGTCCGAGCAGCCACCCAGTCGCCAAACTTGCATGCCACTGCCAGTGCTTGTGTATTGCCGCAGTACACATACACATCGAGCAACCCGGCCAGGATTTTGTGCAGCGTATAATACGGTGCCCAAACGCGTTGGCCGGTCTCGACCCGGTCAATGAACGATTCCGGAAACGCGCTAAGGTATCCTGTGCCAAGTTTCGCCTGGCACTCGGCCAACCCGGCCACAACTGCATCAGCTTTGAGTTTGTAAAGTTCGTTGCCCGTGCCGGCATACATCATTGCGCATGCACTCATGTAATGGCCGACGAAATGGCCGCGCAACTCGACGTTCGGCCGTTCCCACCCACCAAGCGGCTGCGCTGTTGAAGGCAGACCCGCGTTAACCCGGAAGTTGTGCAGCAACCGATCAACCTCCAAAAACAGCAGGTATTTACCGTTCTGTTCCATTGCGTGTTTGAACGGGCCGTTAAGCAAACGCACATCTTCAAGTGCAAATGGCTGCGCCGCCAATTGAACGACAGGCTGCACTTTCGGGTTAACAGGCAGGTCATTCGCACGGTTGCCATCACAAACACCGAGGTTTATTACACAAATCATGGCAACCAGGCTGATTTGTTTGATCAGGCACATAAACAATCGCTTTGCCGTTCGTTGTACTGAAGCATGGCTTGCATGGCAACGAAACAGTCTCCGAGCTCTGGCAGCGCAACAGTCGTTAAGCGGCCCAGTCCGACGCGTTCGTGGGCAGCATAGAATGTTTTCTGCAAACTCGCGCGGCTGCTCCGCCTCAACCGCCGACTGCCTGACCCGATAAAGCGCCAGAGGATACGCTGAGCCCGCAGATAACAAAATTTTGGTAAGAGGCCTGGAGACATTGCACAGAATTTGAGGTAGGTGTAGGAATGCGAGAAGCGGAAAAGATTGTGCACAACTGCAGAGCCGGAAAGGCAGTAATCTGGGGTTGGATTTGGGCCAGCAACGATTTGAGTTTTTGCCACGGCGTCACGTTATTCATTGGGCGGGAACGACACGGCTCGGCGGTGTTGGAGAGGCAACGCGCAAGGCACCGCGAAAATCCCGTATAGCCAGGACAATGTGTATGCAATGCCCCAGCCCAGGGATGTACTCACACATGTGCATGACAGCGCCATCAAATCTTTCTTGGAGCGTTTTGCTTCGGCAAAATCTGATCTCGGTAGGGCGGGCACTCCTCTGGACGTCGCGCGTTTTCGGATGTACGGTGGCGGCGCGCAATCCCGCACATGCGGGGGACGCGCCCTACCTTAACTCTGCGCTTCAGCGTCTCAGCCGTTAAACGTAGCCGCGCCCGTAAGGGCGCGGACGGCTGGATTCCGGCCGAGACGCCGGGTCTGCATGACCCACACCAGCGCGCAGTGGACTGCGCGCCTTACCCTACTCTCTACGCCTCTGCTGTGAAGGATTGGAGGAGAAGTTTTTGGAGCGCGGTGCTCCAGCACCGCTTTCGGTTTGATTGAAGGGACGACTTCCGCGTCGTCCAAAGTTCGGTGCAAGCCGAACCGCGCACGGCAGCTAGCTCGAACCCAGCATCGCCTTCCAACGCTGAATTTACTTCGCACCAGAGTGGCGCGCGCCGTTCTGCCCCGTAGCCGCGCTCGTAAGGGCGCGGACGGCTGGATTCCGGCTGAGACGCCGGGTCTGCACGGACCCACCCCGGCGCGCAGTGGACTGCGCGCCCTACCGACTCTCTGCGCCCTTGGGCAGATTTGGAGCGTGCTCATCTTGGCCGCAGCACCTCCTGCGACCGAGACAGTCACGCGCCGGGGTAGATTGGAGCACGGCCATCCTGGCCGCAGTGACTGCGGGTGACTGTGATTGGTTTGAGGTCTTTTTGGGGTGTGGAAGTCGCAGACCAGTGGGAACGGTGATGTAGCAGTGTTAAGCACAGTATTGTTTCTGCGGGCGTGGACGCCCGCGCGCCTGCCAACTCGGCAAATGGTAACGGCACAGACGCATCAGGCTATGCGTCTCTACCGCAGCCATAGTCAGAGACATTCCGTGCACGCTGGACCAATGTGCCCGCAACTGAAAATGGTAGGGAAGCCCGCCGAGCCGTCCGAAAACTAATTTCATCTGCCGGCAAGATGCCAGCAGCACGTTAGATTTTGGACAATTCAAATCCACTCTGTG
>Ga0315298_1006684_pt1 | contig 15609 bp, 13 predicted proteins | sample WHS_1_MG_FD_203077 | JGI IMG/M metagenome (GOLD analysis project Ga0315298, IMG submission 203077) | Extremophilic microbial mat communities from Washburn Hot Springs, YNP, Wyoming, USA - WHS_1_MG | ecosystem: Environmental > Aquatic > Thermal springs > Hot (42-90C) | place: USA: Wyoming... | reverse complement strand
TCCGTTGGAGTGCACACCGGTACTGGGCAAGCCGAGCAGGATGTCGCCCGGCGTGACATCGCGGGGCAGAGTCGCGCCGCGTTCGACCGCGCCGACGGCGAAACCGGCGAGATCGTAATCACCTTTGTCGTACATCCCTGGCATCTCGGCAGTTTCGCCCCCGGCGAGTGCGCAGCCGACCTGGCGGCAACCCTCGGCGATACCGGCGATGACCTGGCCGGCGATGGCCGGATCGAGCTGGCCCGTCGCGAAATAATCAAGGAAAAATAAAGGCTCGGCGCCCTGGACGATCAGGTCGTTGACGCACATCGCGACGAGGTCGATCCCGACGCTGTCGTGAATGCCGGAATCGATGGCGAGGCGGAGCTTGGTACCGACGCCATCGGTCGTGGCGACCAGAATAGGATCGGCAAATCCGGCGGCACGCAGGTCGAACAGCGCGCCGAAGCCACCGATCCCACCGATCACCCCGGCGCGGGCGGTGCCCTTGGCCAGGGGCTTGATGGCTTCGACCAGGGCGTCCCCGGCCTCGATGTCGACGCCGGCCTCGCGATACGTCACACCGTTCCTGCCGTTGCCGCTGGTCATGCAAGCCTCCGATGCGCTAATCAAACTTCATGATCGAACGGCTCCCTACACGCGGCAGTGACGCACCGAACGATTCCGGATCGGCACGACGCTGCCGCTCGGCGCGTCTATCACCACAACCGCCGAACCAGCGCAACCGCAGGGACGAAACCGGGCCGGCCGGCTGGATGATTGCGCGCCGCCGCTCGTGTTGATCGCGTTGATTTCAGGAGACGACGATATGATGCATGACGGCAGACGGGCATGAGTGGGCATATCGAGCCCGGCCCGCGCTGGCAAAGGCTGGTGGGGATCGGCGCCGTCATTGTGCTGGCGGTGGTGTTTCTGCGCCTGTTTTCACCGATCCTGCTGCCCTTCGTCGCGGCGATGGGGATTGCGTATTTCCTCGATCCGGCAGTGTCCGCCCTGTCCCGCTTCCGGGTGCCGCGTGCGCTGGGCACGGCGATCATGCTGTTGGCGTTGATTGCCGGCGTCGCGCTGTGCGCGCTGCTGCTCTACCCGCTGATTACCGCGCAGATCGGGCTGCTGACCGAGCAGCTGCCGGGGATGATCAACAATGTACAGAAATTTGCGACGCATGAGATCAACAACATCCAGCACAGGTTGGGGCAGGGATTTGTCTCCGCCAAGCTGAAGGCCTTCGTCAGCAACGAGGCCGGGACGATCATGGGCTTCGTCGGCACGGCGGCACGGCGCGTGGTGGGCACTGGCTTCGCCCTGTTCAATATCCTGACGCTGCTGATCATCACACCGATCGTTGCGTTCTATTTCCTACGGGACTGGCCCTTCGTGGTCGCGCGGGTGGATAGTTGGCTGCCGCGTTCGCATGAGAGCGTCATCCGCAATCTTGCACAGGAAATCAGCCGGATTCTGAATGCCTGGCTGCGCGGACAGGCGATATGCTGCCTGTTCCTGGGCGTATTCTACGCGGTGGCGCTGAGCGTGGCCGGGTTGAACCTCGGCCTCGTCATCGGGCTCACCGCCGGGCTGCTGTCGTTCATTCCTTACGTCGGGACGATCGTGGGTGCCATTTCATCGATCGTGCTCGCGCTCGGCCAGTTCAACGGGATCGACCATGTCATCATAGTCGCGGTGATTTTCGTCGTGGGGCAGTTACTGAACGATTATGTGGTGGCGCCGCGCTTTCTGGGTGACCGGTTAGGTCTGTCGGCGGTATGGGTGATTTTCGCCCTGTTCGCGGGTGCTGAAACCTTCGGATTTCTTGGCGTTATGCTCGCGGTGCCGGTCACCGCGACGCTCGGCGTGCTGGCCCGGTTCTGGCTGCACCGCTATCTGCAAAGCTCGCTCTATCTGGATCCGCCGAACCCCGGTGTCTGACCAAGCCGCAACGGCCCGCCAGCTGGCGCTGCCCTTTGATGAACCGGAGCCGTTCTCGGCGGATGATTTCATCGCGTCCCCCTCGAACGCCGCCGCCCGGGCCGCCCTGGCCGCACCGGACACCTGGGTCAACGCAAGGCTGATCGTGTGGGGGGAGGCCGGGTGTGGCAAAAGCCATCTCGCCAGCCTGTGGGCTGTGGACCATCGCGCTGCAAGCATGACCGCGTCGCGCCTGCGCGAGTGCTGGTCGCCGCCCGCGCCTGCGCTGGTGATCGAGGATATCGACGTGCTGGCTTCGCCGGTCGCTTTGTTCGCCACTCTAGAATCAGCGACCGAACGACGATCCCCCGTTCTCATGACCAGTCGCCGGCCACCGGGGCGCCTCACCATCGCGCTGGCGGATCTCGAGAGCCGATTGCGCGCCAGCCTGACAATTCCAATCGACATCGCCGAACCCGAATTGCTCGATGGGCTCCTGCATCGCCTCGCCGCCAACCGCCAGCTGGTTCTGCCGCCTGCCCTGCACCAGTTTCTGCTGCATCGCCTGCCGCGTCGGCCCGGCGTGCTGCGTGAAGCCGTCGCGCGGCTGGATCGTTACGCGCTGGCCCTGGGCACTGCGCCGTCCCGTCGCATCGCCGAACGGTTGCTCGCCGAGCTGACGGATTTGCCTGAAACGACCGAGTCGCAGGGGTCACCACACGGTAACCGACACGGATTCGATGAAAATCACGAAACCGACATGCATAGGCTGCTTTAGCCGCCGGTAATTTTATGCCAACATTCGCCCATGGATCATGGTACCGATGTCGTTTCCACCGCCGCCACCATCATGCCGACCGATCCGGCGCGGTTCATCAATCGTGAATTGTCCTGGCTCGATTTCAACCTTCGCGTTGTCGGAACAGCGGAGAATCCACGTTATCCGCTGCTCGAACGCCTGCGGTTCGTTTCGATCAGCGCATCGAATCTGGATGAATTCTACTCGGTGCGGGTTGCCGGGCTGATCGGTCAGGCCCGTGCCGGTCTCATCCTGCAATCCTCGGATGGACAGACGCCCAGCCAGCAACTCACCGAAATCAACCGGTGCGCCCGCAGCCTGATGGCTGCGCAACAACGGGTATTTTCAGAACTCCGCCAGGAGCTTGCGGTGGTCGGGCTGACCATCATCGACGCGACCGGCCTGAGCGCCGAAGACCGGCGTTTTCTCGACACATATTTCATGGAGCGGGTCTTCCCGGTTCTCACGCCGTTGGCGATCGACCCCGCCCATCCGTTCCCGTTTGTGGCGAACATGGGCCTGGTGCTCGCGCTCAAGCTGATCCGCGAGGACGATGCAGGCGTGATGCGCGCCCTGATCCCTCTGCCGTCGCAGATCAGACGGTTCATCCGCCTGCCCGACGCGAGTCCGACGACCATCCGGTTCATCATGCTGGAAGATCTGGTCGCCTTGTTCCTCGACCGGCTGTTCCATGGCTTTCGTCCCGCCGGGTCGGGCCTGTTCCGGGTGTCGCGCGACACCGATGTGGAATTCGAGGAGGAAGCTGAAGATCTGGTGCAATCCTACGAGACGGCGCTGAAACGGCGGAGGCGGGGTGCTGCGATCCAGCTGACGCTCGCCAGCGACATGCCTGAGGATTTGCGGACTCTGGTGATCGATGAGGTCGAAGCGCCGGACGACCAGTTGTTCATCGAATCCGGCATGCTCGGCCTTGTCGATCTCAAGGAAATGATCGTCGATGACCGGCCGGAATTGCTGTTTCACGGCTATACGCCGCGGTTTCCCGAGCGCATCCGGGATTTCGGGGGGGATTGTTTTGCAGCAATCCGGAATAAGGACATCATCGTGCATCATCCGTTCGAAAGTTTCGACGTGGTGGTGCAATTCCTCCGCCAGGCGGCGGGTGACCCGAACGTCGTCGCGATCAAGCAGACCCTTTACCGCACCAGCCGCGATTCACCCATTGTCGGTGCGCTGATCGAAGCCGCCGAATCCGGCAAAAGCGTTACCGCCATGGTCGAATTGCGCGCCCGGTTCGACGAGGAAGCCAATATCCGCCTTGCCCGCACGCTGGAGGCGGCCGGGGTTCAGGTCGTGTACGGGTTTCTCGGATTGAAGACCCATGCCAAACTCTCGCTCGTCGTCCGCCGCGAGGGCAATTCGATGCGCGCCTACGCACATTTCGGGACCGGAAATTATCACCCGATCACCGCAAGGATCTACACCGACCTATCTTTTTTCACCTGCGATCCCGAAATGACCCGCGATGCCGCCCGCCTGTTCAACTACATGACGGGTTATGCGCGGCCCGAAAATATGGAACAGCTGGCGTTCAGCCCGATCAGCACGCGGCGGACGATCGAAACGCTGATCGATGCCGAAATCGCCGCGGCCGAGACCGGTCGCACCGCCGGGATCTGGCTCAAGCTGAATTCGCTGGTCGACGAACGGTTGATCGATCATCTTTATCGGGCGTCTGCGGCAGGTGTTCCGATCATTTGCGTCATCCGCGGCATCTGCTGCCTGCGCCCCGGCGTGCCCGGTCTGTCCGAAACAATCAAGGTCAAATCGATCATCGGGCGGTTTCTCGAGCATGCAAGGATCGCCGTTTTCGCAAATGGCGCGGAGATGCCGAGCCGGGCGAACAAAGTGTTCATTTCCAGCGCCGACTGGATGGCGCGCAACATGGATTGGCGGGTCGAAACCTTCGTGCCGATCCATAATCCGACGGTCCACGCTCAGGTGCTCGATCAGATCATGGCGGTCAATCTGCGCGACGACGTCGATTCATGGAGTCTTCATGTTGATGGCAGCTGGTCAAAACAGCCAGAAGGCAAGCATCCGGTTTCGGCTCATGAGTATTTCATGACCAATCCGTCGTTGTCAGGCCGCGGTTCGGCTCTGCGCAACCCGATCAATCATCAGCAGCGCGAACGCAATCGCTATCGGAAAACGTTCCTGATCAACGAGTAGCGGCACTCGCCTGCAAGGTCTGACGCACGGCACCCAGATGATTGGCGCAAACCGCATGCGCTTCCCATAACTGCGCGATGTAGGCAGCGACCTGCGACTGGCGGGCAACCACCGGCACCACGGGATCACCCGGACACGTCAGCAATGCGGACGGAATATCAGGCTGGACCAGTTTGATCTTGGTAATCGTCACCGGCGCAGGGGCCGCGCAGCCGGCAAGTAGAATGCACATCGTGATTACCCTGATCATTTTGCCGCTCCCTGTTCCTTCGCAATCGATGCCAGCGTGTCTCGAAGCACGGGAGCGACGATCGCGTCGTCCTGCGCCGGTGCCGCGGTGATCGTTGCCAGCAGCCCATCGGTAAATCGCGCCAGCCCGGCATCGGAGGCGAGGGTGGAGGTCAGCGTGGACTGCCATATCACGCTCTCAGCCTGCAGCCGCTTCAGCGTCGCCAGATTTTGCTGATTGGTTTCACTCAGCTGCGCAATCGTCGATTGATCCACTGCAACAGCCTGCCTCTCTGCCGCAAGTTCACTCTGCAGATGGTGCACGAACAGCCACCCCCCGGCCACAAGCATCGCTGCCAGAACCCAAGGCAGATATTTAACGACATAAGTACCTAAAAGCGCCGGCATGTTCACCCTCCGTACCGATTAGCCAGACCCATACCGATCGCGCCCGCCGCGATGGCCGAACCCAGCCCCATCCCGAATCGCTCAGGATCGAATTGTTGATGCCTCACCAGAACCGTGAAAACCTCGAGGCCGATGAAACTGACCACGCCGAGGATCGACAGCACCGCCAGCTCATCGGATCGACCGTTTGAATCCGATACGAGTTCGAACAGAAACTTCTTCATCACTCACCGATACGGGTCAGGAGGGAACGTGGAGAAAATAGGCGACGACACTTCCGATCACCGCCGATATCAGCCCGACGACGATCATCGTGACCCGATGCACGCCGGATTGTTCACCCCTGAACTGCGCAAGATCGGCGTGGAACCTGGATAATTCCTTGACCAACTCATCCGATTTGCCAACGAACCGGTCCTGGGCCGCGGCCACCTGCATCTCGAACCTGTTGCGCCAGGATTCCAGCGCCACATGCCTTGCCTCCATCGAAGCAATGTCACGCCGCGCCGAAGCGACTTCACTCTGCAGGAGCGCCACTTCGGAGCGCAGTTCCGCCATGGCGTCGCGCCATAGGGCAATCGCTTCCTCTGCACCCATCTCAGGTCGGCGTGGTGGCAAGGGGAAGTCCGTACGCCGTGGCCTGCAATGGCATATTGGCCGTAAACGAGCCGCCAAGATCGACCCCGATCGTCCAGCCTTCCGGCTGTTCGATACTTGAGAAATTGTCGGTCACCGCGTCACCTCTCCCGATCTGCGTACTGCCGTAAGGATAATAGAACAGGCATTCCGCCGCCGGATTGGTCGGAGCCTGGGATAAGGTGACCGCAATATGGGTCGCGTCGATCCGCCCAACCGCGGTCGCCGTGATGATCGGCCCCGGCGCTGCCACCGATCCACCATCCATCAGCGCGAAGCCAGCGCCATTCACGACCTGCAACGGCACGATCAGATCATTGCCGGCATCGTGTTGGATTGTCAGAACAATCTCGGTCGCGCTCGATTGATAGGCATGCACGATTTCAGGACCACCCCTGACCGGCAGTGAAGCCGACGGCACAGCACTGGCAGGAATCGTATCCGAAAGCCCCATGGCCAATGCGGCTCGCGCGGCGGCATGCGCGCCGAGCTGACCATACCGCAGCAGATCCGCCTGATCGCGATGTTGCGGATCACCGCCCGAGAACAAGCCCGTCGCCGGGTCCCATGTCGCGTTGAGCGGAATCGAATCCGCCGTCTGGGCAATGAACACCACGATCCCCTGCGTCGGGTCGAGCGACAGATCGAGCACGCTCTCGCGTACCATCTGAACGCCGATATCGGTTTCGTACGGAATCGCACTCCACATCAGCAGCGGCATCTGAGCCGCACTCCTGTTGAACATTGCCCGCGTGAGGCTCGCCAGCCGGCTCACCGTCCCCTTGTAGAGAGCCTTGTTGGCATAAGGCATCGTGCTGTCTTGTTCCGACCACGGCCAAAGGAGAAACACGATGTCGCTTTCGTCGCTGGACGAAACCAGTGCCTGCGCCCCACCGAGATAAGCCGTCAACGCCTGGCCATCCGGCCCGAACGACCACCCCGCAGGGCTCGACCCGTCGCCCGGGTTGGTCAGAAACGTCCCGTCACCCGTGCCAGGCGGAAACAGAGGCGGCGACGAATTCGAGATCGGATGTCCCGCAATGAGCGAATAGCGCGCCGGGCTGATGAAAGTCCCCGATTGCAGCGATGTCGAACCCCAGGCAACCGCGCCGAGATACCAGGCAACCCCCTGCGCCAGCGCAAGGTCCGCCGATGCCTGCGTGAACCATTCCGCGTTGGACTGGCCCATCACCAGCAGATTGACCCCCCGACGCGCTCCCAGCACCCAGCGGGACTGGCAGACCACCAATGTCCCGATTTCGGCTTCATCGAGCGCCCGACCCCACGATGCGGCTTCATGAAACCAGCATTGCGCCGACCCTTGAACGGTGTCGTCGTGAAAGAACAGCAACTGTCCGGCAGAGCTGGCGTTGAGCGGATTGACCGCCGCCTGGGCCACCTGAACCCCATCGAGCCAGACATCGACCCCCTCGTCCGGCGTGTTGCGCAAAATGAGCGCATGGCTATGCCGACGTTCGAGCGTGCTGGTCAGCGCGAGGCTTGCCGCGGTTCCGGCGAATAAAACCAGCCCCCCAGCGGCCGGACCGGCCGCCTGCACAATCGTGGTTCCGGTCGCCATCGCATGGATCAACGGCGTCGGCTCGTTGTTAACCTGAATCGTTCCCTGCCGCCAATTGGGTCGGGTCCAGACCAGATACAGCGTCCAGGCAACCGCGCTCCCGCAATCAAATTGCGCGAGCGACAAACCCCAATCCGGGTCGAGTGTCGGCCCATACTGCGCGATCGTCGCATCCGGACTCCCAACGGCCCCGAGGAACCCATTGACCCGCGGCACGATCAATGTCGGATTGGGCGTTGTATCCGCTGCGATATGGAACGGTAACAGCGGCGTCCCGGCTCCTGATTTATCGATGAGCGCGCCGACCGTCGCATTCATCGTATCGAGCACGGTGCCGGACGGCCCTACCACCGAACCGAGCACACCCGCATCCCACCATCCGGAAAGTCCCGGAATGGCCGAAGGATATGGTCCCGCGAACAGGCCGCTCCCGGTCGAGGTGCTGCCCGTACCGAGCGACTGGGCCAGGATCCGCGCAGCGCCGCCAAGCAGCGGGGAGCCGGTCGCGGCCGCCATCAGAGCCATCTCAGGTCACCGTGATGGCAAAGCTCGATGCGGTCGCGGCTGTACCGCTCGCCGCTTCGACCCACAGATAATAGGTCCCCGCCGTCGCTGGAATCGTCGCATAGGCTGCCCAAACCGTATTGTTGTCGATGATCGAAGCCGCTTCCCAGCCGCTGCCCGGCGGTACGGTCGCACTGGTCGAAAACGCGATCTGCGTGGCGGTCGTCTGCGCCGGCGAAATACCGCCGTTGACCGGCAAGGTCCCTGACCCCGCAGCCACCGTCGTCGTCCCCGGTTGATTGATCGTATACGCAACACTCGGCGGGGCCGCAGCGACGACGGAGATCGCGCCGGAGACCGCACTGATGCCCGGTGCCCCGGCCTGCTGCGCCCAGACGTACGACGTCCCGGCCGCCGTGCCGGCGGTCAAACCAACCGACCAGCTAGCACCGCTCAGCGTCGCCGCAACGAAACTCGCCGGCGCCACCGTTTCACTGCTCGACAGCCCGACCTGAACCGCAGTCCCCGCGGGCGTAACCGTCCCGCTCACCGCAATCGCGCCGCCCGCCGCCACGCTGGCCGGCACGCTGGTGATCGCAATACCGGCCGCGGCAACCGTGAACGACGGGCTCGTCCCGAACACAGTCGGGCGCCCGTGATCGCGCACGAATATCATATACGAACCAGCCGACAGTCCCGGTACTTGAATACTGTAGCTGTTCGACCCGATCACTGGCGACACTGCCGAAGTCCAGTTGAAACCATCGGTCGAATAATCGAGCGTAGTCGGCGTATCGTCGTACAATCCGCCGGTGACTGTAAAAGCAGCACCCGGCGTCTGACTGGCGATTGCATTGACCGTAATGGTCGGCGAGGCCGGTGCGATCCCGTTCCACCATACGATCGATCCGCCGGAATAGGTCAGAGCCACGAGCACGGTCTCGGCACCCGGTGGCAAAGCGGTCGAGCCGCTCCCCGATGTGATCCCCACCCCCATCGTCACCACGCCGGCCGAAAGATTGATCAGCCGGCACGAGAACCCGCTGCCCATGTTAGTAAAATTCGCACTCAGCGTCATCGGCTGGCTGGCGACCAGAATCCGCTGATTATGCGTGGTCGCGTCGAGCACGGTATTGGTCGTGAGTTCAACCACGCCGGCCCGCATCGTGGGCACTTTCTGGGCGATATAGTTCCAGATCGCCGCGAAACTCTGGCTCAGCAGACCGCTGCCACCCTGTGCCACGAGCAACTGATCGGAATCCGATGCCGCGCCCGCCGCCGGCAGCTGATCGATCGTCTGACCGCCGATCAGTTGCTGGTAGGTGATCCAGGCATTCGCCCCGTTTTGCCAGATCGCGACATAATCGCTGGCGCCGATCGTGCTCGCTGCATTCGCGACCGCCGGTGCCGCCAAACCGGGTCCAGCAGGACCCACCGGACCAACGGCTCCGCTTTCACCCTGCGGTCCGGCCGGACCTACCGGACCGACCGGACCCGCAATCGAACCCGCCGTGACGCTCACCGTCCCGTTCGAATCGATCGCAATCCCCGCGCCGGCACTGAACAACCCAATCAGTTCGGACATCGCGAGCCGAGACGGCTGACTACCCGCATTCACGATGACCTCCGCACCGGGATCAAAGGTACCGAGCAGCGGAAATCCGAGATGATCCTCGCCATTGGCGGCAAGCATCGTCGCCGACAGATCAAGCCCGGCGCCGAGTGTCAGGGCCTCGGGCTCACCCGCGCCCGCACTCGCCCGGCCCAAGACCTCACCGGTCGGAAGCACAATTTCGGATTGCAAGCCAGCCGTTATCTGCTCCACGGATGCCGAATACAAGGTGCCGTTCTGCGAAAGCGGTACAAGGTCCGTCGGCCCCACATCAGGCGCCGTCGGCAACTGGGGAATCGTCGTCATTCAATAAATATCCTCATGGTTCACGATCAATCGGATCGCGCCCGGTCATCGGTCAATCGGGGCGATCTACGCCCGCGCGCCCGGCATCACGCGACGGCAACCCACCCTGTCGCATTTGTCGCGGTCTGCTTGATCCAGTAGGTCGACCCGACACCACCGTTCAGATTCCGAAAACTCGAACCGGGCGGCGCGCTGATCACCCCACTCGGCGAACCACGCCCGATCAAGCTCAGACACCCGGTGGGTTCGGTCGCCGACAGGTATCGTACGCCGCCGCCCGATGCCGGTTGAAGCTTGACATCCCCGGCCTGGCTCTGCAGCGTGATACTTCCATCACCACCCGGCGCGAGATAATCCGACTGCATGAACCGTACCGCCTGCCAGGCGCCCGCTTCACCTTGCCACTCGATCGATGCACCCGTCGGCACCGTCACCGACGCGCCGGTCCAGTTCTCCTGCGCCGGTGCACTGCCGGCAGCCGCGAACCCGATCGGGGACAGGCAATGGACAGTCAACCGGCGCGACTGGACGACGGGCAGCCCAACCTGCACCGTAACGGTCGCCCCGACCCCATCGCCGCTGATCGTCGCCACCGTCCCAGGCCCGTACCCGCTGCCATAAGCAGTCATATACACGCCGATCACGACGCCGTTGGCGACCCAAACGCCCGCCGTCGCCCCACTCCCGGAACCGGTGATCGCCAAAGTCGCCGTCGTATAATTCGATCCGCCGTTGGTCACCTTGATGAAACTGATCTGCCCGGCCATGCTCTGGCCGGTCGCGCTGATCATGCTCTGAATCGGCCCGGTACTTTGCGATACCGAAACCCGATCGACGATATCAGGATAGACCAACGTATTTATGCCACTCGACGCGATCGGATTGACCGCGAACGAGTCCGCATAATTGATCAGATTACCCCGCAAAATCAGCGAATCGGTATACGGCACCAAGGCATCAAGCGGATTGCCGCTCGCCCCGGATGACACGACGTTATCGGCGACCAGAACAAGCTGCGGCGCATCGCGCAACACGATGCCCGATCCCCCCGCGCCGTATCCGACATAATTGCCGATGATCGACAGATTATTGCAACTGATCCCGAAATTATCGCCACGACCATCCGATTCCACGTTCAGCGCAATGATCCCGATCGCACAATCCTGCACATAGTTGTCCCGAACCGTACAATTCTGCGTCCCACCGATCCCGATCCCGATCGTCGGCCCGTCGATATAATTTCCAGTGAGATCGACGAAAATCGCACCCCCCGCGTCAATACCAAAACCACCCGACCCGGTGATCATATTATCCGAGATCCGGCAATAACCCGTATTTGCAAGCATCCCGCCGCCGGACGGACCATTATTGACGATCAGATTGCCCGTAACGAGGATGTTCCGGCCCGATACCGAAATCCCGTACCCTGTATTGTCGAAGGTACAATTATTGGCAACAAGGCCACCAAGCACGTCAGGATTTTCATTACCATACACGCCAGGCTCGGTATTCGTGGCGTTGAAATTACCAACGGAAATACCGGTCTGATTATTCCAGCACGTATTACCGACAATCTGGACATCCCTGATCTTCAAAACAAAACTCGGGTCCTGACTATCCACATAGATGCCATTGCGTGAATTGCCATGGGCCCGGCAGCACGTCACCGCCACCGAATCGCATGCAGCAACCCACATGCCGTCGACCGCATTAGCGGTAAACTCACAGTCATGAATATGATGGCGCGTCAGCGTCGGGTCGCTCGGTGCCACCGCCAGACCCCAGCCATAGATCGACCCCATCGCGTTGCGAAACAGCGAGCGCGTAATATTGGCATTGGTGCACGAGGCCTGAACCACCACACCCCAGGTATCGGCGGTGATCGACGCGTTGGCATCGAACACGATACCATCCGCAAAAAACTGCGTCGCACTCACACTGATCCAGGCCGGATTGGCCGAGGTGCCCGTTGCACTCTGCGCACCTCTGGTCAGCACGCTCTCACCGGGAACGCCAACCAACACAGCGCATGTCCCGCCAATGTCGCACTCGCCATCGATCCGATAAGTGCGCGGCCCGAACCGGACCGGATTGCCCGAGGCGAGTGCCGCGATCAGCGCCGGCGCATCATTGGTCACGCCGTCACCCGCCGCACCGAAATCCTCGATCGCCACTGCGTTGGTTGCGATCGCCGACAATGTCCGCAACGCGCTGGCACCTGCCGCAATCGCCTCGAATCCACCCGCCTGAAGCCCGGTGACACCCGCAGCCCCCTGCATGAATGTCGCATAGGACACGGCAGCATTGGACCCCGATTGACCCAACGGCACGAGATCACCAATCCCCGGCGTTGAACCGGCCGGCAGCCCCGCAATCTCGAACGGTGCCGCGGCCGCCGACAATGTCGTCCCGTTCAGCACCAGATTCGCCCCGATGCTGATCGGAACCGGACCGGCCACCCCGGGCCCGACACCGCCAAATAAAGTCCCCTGCGGCAGCGCCAGGGCCTGCTGCATCCCTGCCAGAACCTGCGCCCGCGTCGCGCCCACGGTCGCCCCGTTCTGAAAAACCGGCAGAATATCGCTGTCCGACACCGAAGCGGCATCGGGCAATTGTCCAATCGTTGGCATGAAATCTCCCTCAGTCGGCGGTGATCGGCTGGCCGGACGGGCTGGTCAGCGGCAATCCGCCCAACGTCGTGATCGCGGTCGGCGGTGCCGGCACCGATGCCAGCGCCACCACCTGCAACGCGATGCTCCGTGCCAGACTGCGACCACACGCGGTCGTCACCCCGATCGTCACGGTATAATTCGTCGCGGGCTGCCCGCCGGTAAGCCACAGCACCGCCCTCGTCCCATCCAATGCCGACGATGCAAGCGCGAGGTCGCCCGGATTGTCGGGGGTTATGGCGACGCTCACAGCCGCAATCGTGTCACCCGGATTCCCGGTCAGAGCCGGCGCGATGTCGAACACATAATCCAGCGTGTCGCCCGGATCTTTCTCGGGCCATGTCAACGGCTGCGGCGGCAGCAGTGCCAAGCCCCGCGGCGTCGGAATGAACCCGTCGATCTCGATCAACCGTGCCGAAGATACCTGCCAGACATGATTAGCCGGCGTCGTCGTTCCGCTCATGCTCTATGCTCCGGTCAATATTCGACGATAACGATGCCCGGCGCGCCCATCCCGCCAGGGCTACCGACCGGATTTCCGCCGCCCCCGCCACCGCCGCCGACCCCCGTCGCCGAAAACCCCGTGACCGGCCCGCTGGCGCCGCGTCCACGCCCCTCCCCGCCGCCATCGCCGCCGCGGCACGCCACCGCGATGCCATCACACCCCATCGCGCCCGCCTGATTGATCCGTGCGCCCGATCCGATGCCGCCCACACCACCGGCGGTCGCGAACAGCGCAGCGGTCCCGCCGCCGCCGCCGCCACCCCCGGACGCCGATAGATAGCTGCCGAAACTCGAACTGCCACCGCCCCCGCCATTCCCTGGTGACGACGGCGGCACCCCGCCCGCTCCAACGCTCACGGCCACGACCTGACCAGGCGTGAAACCACCGATGATATCGATCACCGTCCCCCCCTGCCCGCCGCCGCCACCGGGCAACGTCGCGTGATATCCGGCACCGCCCCCGCCGCCCACCGCGCGCACCTTCACCTGCGTCACACCGGCCGGCACGATGAAAACCCCCGAGCTTTCGAACACCTGCATCGACGAAAACCCAGGCCTCAGCTGCGGCAGTTTGAAACTCAGGAAGGGCGCACCCGGCAGCGTCGCGATATCGGCCGCGGTGATCGCACTCTGGCCGTAATTCACGGTGACGACGTAAAGTCCCACCCAGCCCACATCCACACCCGGCGTCGTCTGCGTCCCCGCCGCTGCCGCCGCACCCGGCTTGACCTGAAGCTGCACCCGGTCGATCCGCGCGGTGTTCTGCGCCGCGCCCGAATTCCCCGGGCCCGAATACGGCACCGAAGGATTTGCCGCATTCACGTACGGCAGAACCACCGGACCCGAATCGGTCTCGGAAAACGTCGCCTCGATCAGGTAGTTCACCGACTGCCCCGAACTGACCGGCGCCGCAAGCGTGAAAACCACCGGATCGAGGTTGATCCCCATTTTCACGATTTGCTCGGATTGATCGGCGGGCAGACTGCCATAGGCATTGGGATCGACCGGCCCGAACTGGGTAACCGACCCGGGTGCTACCGTCACCGTCAAAGACGCCGGCACGCTCGGCAGACAACCCAACCCGTCCACTACCATCGTGGTGCCGAGCACTGCAGCACTCAGGGCGCCGAGCCCGACCAGCACGTTGCGATTGATATTCAGTATATCAGTATCGAGCGGAATGGCGCCCGGATAGACAATGGTGCGATCCATGAATATTTCCTTGATTGACTGTCAACGATTTCGTCGGGCCGGCGCCCGTGCAACGATTGTATTCAAGCGTCGTCTCAGTCGGTCAGACGCGTCCACGCCACCGCATTGACCGGCAGCACCGCGACGATGGCGGCATAGATATCGTCATCGGTGATCAGGCCCGGATCATCGGCAAGGTCGCTCCATGCCAGCGGCGCCACGCCATAACCGCCAGGGCCGACATTGTAGCCCCCGTCATTGCCCGTCGCCGCGATGACCGGACGATAAACCGTCAGAAAAAATTGATACGGCAAGTCAAGATTGCCGTAACCGCCGATTGTATTGTACCCGAGCGTATTCGTATTGTACCCGCCCGTATCGAACGCGTTGAAGGGCTCGAACACCTCAGGTGCCCGACCCGTCTCGGCCGTCACCGCCGCAATCAGCGCCGCCCGCGTCGCCCGCGGTGCCAGCAATCCCGCCCGGATGCGGGCACTGAACGCCGCATCGGTCTCGCCGACGCGACGGGCCAGCCTCGGCCCGCCATAATCCTGGGCCGCCATGTCGAGAAACGCACCGCTCGCCGACGCAATCCGGGTCTGGCTCGCCGCGAACCCGATGAGCGCATAAAGCGTCGCCCACAGCGCCGCGAGACCGCTGAGCACCAGATCGAGCACCGGCGTCCGGTCGGCAAACCATCGCGACGGCAACACCAGTTTCAGCCGCGCCATCATGTCGGCGGCACTGCCCTTGGCCACGGTGCCGCCCTGCGTAGATTGAGTATCGCTCATCGCTCAGCTCACACTGATCGTGCCGGTCCGCACGACGCCGAACATCGCCGGCACGATATCGGCCGCAGCGCCGTTGAGCGTCACATCCGTCACATTCACCACCGCCGCCGACGCATCGTAAGCCAGTTGAACGAGCCGCGAATATGGCAGGCTTGCCCCCACCGGCAGCGCCTCGATGTAAGCGCCGATCGCATTCGTCACCGCCGCAATCGCCGCGGCCGATTGCGCCTCCGCCGCCAGGCTCAGCGTCATCGCGACATTCGCCGCAATCACCACCGGTCCCT
>Ga0315298_1006682_pt1 | contig 15614 bp, 9 predicted proteins | sample WHS_1_MG_FD_203077 | JGI IMG/M metagenome (GOLD analysis project Ga0315298, IMG submission 203077) | Extremophilic microbial mat communities from Washburn Hot Springs, YNP, Wyoming, USA - WHS_1_MG | ecosystem: Environmental > Aquatic > Thermal springs > Hot (42-90C) | place: USA: Wyoming... | reverse complement strand
ATGACGGCCTTTTCACGATCACCGCTTTCGCCACGGATGGTTACGTCGGCGGCGTTGCGCCGAAGTTCCAGGTCGCCGATGGGGTACGTTCCGTCGGCGACGAAAATCGTGGCACCGTCGGCCACCGTCGCGATCGCCTCCCGTAACTCGGCCGCAGTCCCGACGCGAACGATCTTGCCAGTTGGCTTGGGCAGCGCCGGCGCCTTCCTGGCCACCTTGACCACCGCGTCGACGTCGGGATTACCGCTACTTGCCATCTTCACGTCTCCGTTGCCTACTATCATCATCAGAACGCCCAGCATCAGAAACACTTCTGACTCCCTTCGCCGCGGGGCCCGTAGCAGCTCTAACGACACACATACTCGCCACGGATGAACGCGGATGAACACGGATGCAGGAGCCGGTCTGCCTTGCTTTCCGTCGTTCTTGTCCGCGCGAATCCGCGTCCATCCGTGGCTGCCTTGGCCGTTGCCGGGTGCCATGCCAGGAGCCCTGCGTAGCCGGCCGTCGTTTGCCGGCAAAGCAGGGCGACGGGAATGCTTGACTCCCGTTGCGGGGAATGTAGCGACATCAGGCTCGGATGCAAAGCGCGGCGGACGCCGGCTTGCAGATCGCTTCAGCGGCAATACCATGCACGACCGACCCGCGCGGCCGGACGGTGCCCGAAGGCATCCGAGCCCGGCCGGGCATTCACGCGGGAGAACGTCGATGTTCCATGCGTACCGTGCAACCGACTGGGACCGCTACAAGATGAACGTCCGCGACCCCCACCGGCCGCTCGAGCCGCTTGAGGACGAGATCGCGGTCGTCGACGAGGCCCTGGCGGTGCTGCGGCAGGCGGGCATCCTGCCGCACACGTCGTATGACCACGGCAAGATGCTGGCGTTTCGCCGCGCCGTCGCCGAGCAGTTCGACATCCCCTGGACCGCCATCACGCCGCGGATGCAGCGCCTGATCTGGGCAATCAACGCGATCGCTCAACCGGCCAACGTGATAGCCGCCGGCGTCTTCTGCGGCAACACCTTCATCGCCAATGCGGGGGCGGCGGTGGGACCAGGCGCCTGCTACAACGCACGGAACCTGATCGGCGTGGAGATCAAGCCGGACGAAGCCGCCCGCGCCGAGCGGAACGTCCGCAGGATCGACCCGACCGGCGTCGCTCGCGTTGTGGCCGACGATGCGGTCAACGTGGTCCGCGAGTTCCCCGAACCGATCCACTTGCTGTACCTGGACGCCGACGGTGCCGGCGGCCGGGGCAAGGGCATCTACCTCGACATCCTGGAGGCGTGCTACGACAAGATCCCGCCCGGCGGCCTCGTCCTCGCGCACAACAGCGTGAACTCCGCGGAAAAGCTGAGGGCCTTCCTGGATCAGGTACGCGACCCCGCCTACTTCCACGCGAGCGCCAACATGATCGTCGACGGCGAGGGGTTGGAGGTAACGGCGAAGTAGGCAATGCTCCTGGGCCGGCTTAACACTACACATATTGTTGTGTAGCCTTATGTGTGACAGGAGGCGATGCCGATGGCAACCCATCTCCAGATTGACGACGCTCTGATCGTCAGGGCCGTCCGGCTGGGCAGGCACAAGTCCAAGCGCGATGCGGTCACCAGGGCCCTGGTCGACTACATCGAGCGCCTGGAGCAGCAGAAGGTGCTCGGCCTGTTCGGTACGGTGGACTACGATCCACGGTACAACTACAACCGACAGAGGGCTCGCGCGTGAACGTGATCGCGGGCACGTGTGTCTGGTCGTTGGCGCTGCGACGCGGCGGGCAGACGGACTCACCGACGGTCAGGCGCCTGCGATCCCTGATCGCCGATTACCGGGTGCGGATGTGCGGATGATCGGCCCGATCCGACAGGAGATACTCTCGGGTATTCGAGACCCGGCACAGTTCAAACGGCTCCAGGAACGGCTTGCCAGTTTCCCTGACCTGCCCATTGTCACCGAGGATTACGTAACAGCCGCCAGCTACTTCAACCTGAGCCGCGCCAAAGGCATCCAGGGCTCCAATACCGACTTCCTGATCTGCGCAGTGGCCGTCCGCAACCAGTGCGAAGTGTTCACTGTGGACCGCGACTTCCAGAAGTTCGCGAAGTACATTCCGCTCGTTCTCCATAGCCCGGCGGAGATATGAGCCGAGTTGGTCCCGGGACCATGCATCCAAAAAAACATGATGGCCCTGCAACGGCGCAGGGCCAGGCCACCCGACCACAGGCGAAAGAACGCTGGCTTGGGCGATTCATCTCATCCCATTCGCGGGCGACCCCCTGCTGTCGCAGGGGGCCAGTAAGGGCGGAACGGCATTCCCCGCTGCCTCCCATCGGCCCTGTGGCGTTGCTGCGCAATTCCTTTACACTACGCGGCCTATGGAATGGCATGGCGACTGATCGGGATCCGTGTTTGGCGGAAGCGCAGACATGCAATTTGTGATGAAGTTGAGGGCGGGCGTGGCAACGTCTCTTGTCTTGATGGGAGTGGGAGTAGGCATGGCGGCGGCGCAGGCGGGCAGTGTGGTCTTGACGGTGCGGGAGGCGGGCGGGGTGGATCGAAAAAACTGGCCGGTCACGTGCGGCGTGCCCTTCGCCGACGGGCAGGTCAAGGCTGAGTCGATCGCCGCCGGACATTGGCGGCTGGTCGACACGGATGGTCGGGAGGTACCGAGCCAGGGGCAGGTCGCCACCACCTGGGGCGTGTACCCGGCCGGTTCGAGCGGATTCGCCAAATGGATGCACGTCACGTTCCCGGCAGATGTGCCGGCCAACCAGACGCGGCAATACCGTCTGGAGTACGGACCGGACGTTCGGAACAGGACGAAGACGAACCTGCGCGTCGCGGATAAATCCAAGGACGTGACGATCACAACGGGCAAGGGCCCTGGCGCACTGAAACTCGTCATCTCCAGGGAAAAGTTCAACGTCCTGGACGAGGTGTATATCGACGTCGATGGCAATGGCTTCGGGGCGGACGATCGCATCATCGCGCCGCGCGACGCGGCCAACCTGTGGGTGGGCTACGATTACGGCGGGGCCGTCATCAACCGCGCCAAACCGGAAGTTGTCGTCGAGCAGGCCGGCCCGGTCATGGCTGTGGTCCGCATCAAGACCAAGATGGACGGCCGGTTCGAGTCGGTCGTACGGATCTTCGCCTTCGCCGGCTCGCCGATCGTGCGGGTGCAGGAGACGCTGGTTCACGGACCGACGGGCCAGGACCGCTCGGCCGTCCAGCCGCAGGCCGTCGTGATGAAAAGTCACGTGCTGGAGTTGCCCATCCGTACGAATCCGAAGGAGGCGGTCGCAACGGTCGGCGTGGGCGAGGCCCTGCCGGAGCCGCCGGCGTTCACCGAGGCGACGGCGCCGCTGGCCGACGGAGTCAAGGTCAGCCTCGAGCAGGATCTGGACCATCCCTGCATCCGCGGCAACGTCGGCGACGACCTGCTGAGCAAGGCATTCAACTACAACCTGCACGCGGACAGCGAGAAGATCGCCTCGGGCAAGCGGTCGCCCGGCTGGATCGATGTGTCGGACAAGCGGTGGGGCGTGACGGCCGCCGTGCGCCACTTCTGGCAGACCTTCCCCAAGCGGCTGGTCGCCAAGGCGGACGCCCTTCGTCTCGAACACTGGGCGGATGGCGCGCAGCTCGACCCGCTGAGCCGCAACTACAACTGGATGGGCATGGCCAAGACGCACGACGTGATGTTGTACTTCCATGCCGGCGACGCCGCCGCCGCAAAGGCGCAGCAGGCCGCCCTCGGCCACATCCACGAAATCTTCGCAACCTGCACGCCTGAGTATTACTGCTCGACGAAGGCCTACGGTCGCCAGCCGCTCACACCCGCGGTGCAGGACGGCGAGCAGCTGCATCCGCAGTTCGACGCCATGGCCTCGGCCGGACTGAACCGCCAGCGAAACATCGCGAGCGGCTTCTACTACTTCCGCGAGACGGAGGACGACTACGGCTACTTCAACTTCGGGGATTTCCTGGTCGGGCGGTACTGGGGCTGCCAGGAGTACGACCCGACGTACTGCATGCTCGAGCAGTTCTACCGCACGGGCGACCTGAAGTACCTGGAGTTCAGCGCCGAGACCGCCCGGCATCTCTACGACATCGACTATACGCACACCTACACGCCCGAAAGCAGCAACTACCCGCAGCGGTCCCATGACAAGCGCGGCAGCCACTTTGGCGGTGAAGACTCCCACGGCCAGATGGAGACCAACACCGACCCCGGCCACGTGTTCATCGCCGGTCTGGTGAACTACTGGTACCTGACGGGCGATCCGCGGGCCAAGGACGTGATCTACTGGTCGTTCCCGTGCTATCTGGGCGAGGACTGGTACCGCATCGGCGGCGGCGGGACGTGGCGGTATCTGGGCGGCTACCTCTTTACCGTGATGACGTACGCCTACGAGCTGACCTGGGACGACCGGTATGTCGAGCTGATGCACTGGGCGGTCCGCGAGTACATGGCCGGCAGCCGCTCGCGGCACGCCGACGGCATCTGGTGGGACCATGGCGGCGAGGACGACGAGGGCGCGACCGTCCCGGCCGACGAAGGTCGGCGGCGCGGCCGGCGCGACGACAGACCGCCTGCCTCCCAACCCGCCAGCCGAGCGGTGGCCTACACACCGCCCGGCCGTAACGAGCCCGAGGCGTCAGCGAGGGCATCCGTTGCGGCCGCGGCGACTTCCTCGCCTGCCCCACAAACCTCGGGGCCGGCGTCTGCCGCGGTAACCCAACCCAAGCCCTACTTCTGTCAAACTTGGCTGGCCGACTCGGTGACCAACGGCTACACGCAATATTTGGAGATCTACCCCGGCACGCCCTATCGCCAGGCTGTAGAGTCGGGCGTGGTCAAGTTGGCGGACTTCATGCTCGCCCACGGCGTGACGCCGGACTTCGACGGCATCTACATGGGCGTCACCAAACCCACCACCGAATCGACCGGTTACCAACCCACGCCACAGATCTACGCCGGCGGGATGCCCAACATGGTCATCCTGACGATGGCCAAGGCGTACCACTTCACAGGCGACGAAAAGTACGCCGACGCAGCCCGCAGACTGCTGGCCAAGGCCTGCGAACACAAACAAGACCTCCGCCAGCTCAAGCCGGTCACCCAGAGCACCTACTACCCGCCGATGGCACTGCCTTACCTGGACGGCACGATCCCGCCCCGGCAGGCGACCGTGACATTGGCCCCACGCGCCCCTGTCAACGGCTGGCTGAACCATTGCCGGCAGCTCGCCAGGAGCTTCGCCGATCGCAAGGGCGCTCTGTTCGTGGGCGACCGGATCGCTGCCGCCTGTGCCCCGGTCGATCGGCGCGGGCGGGCCTTCGGCAACGAGGCCGGCTGGCATCTGACCGACGTGCTCGCGGCGATCGATGACCTGCTCGTCCGGCACAAGCCGCGGTACGTCGTGATTCTGGTCGGGTCGAGCGAACTTCACATCGGCCACCCGGAGCGGAGCGACTTCGAGGCCAATTATGCCCGGCTGGTCGCCCGGATCGTCGCTCGCGGCGGCATCCCCGTCTGCGCGACGATGCCCCCCTGCTCGCACCTCGAGCCGTGGGCCTGGATCTACAACACGGAGATGTACCAGTCGAGCAAGATGAACCGCCTCCCCCTGATTGACCTGCGGGAGATCATGAAGGACGGCGGCCTGGTGATCGTGAACACCGAGCCCGCCGCCGAGAAAGTCCCCGCGGCCGAGTGGGTGGAGAAGAACCGCTTCGCCGACGGCTTTGAGCCGATCGTGCAGCGGGAGTTGGTGTCGATCGCAGAGCAGATCGAGCGCAAGGACTGAACGCTTTGCAGGCAGGAAGATTTTATCTGGCACCCCCTATCTTCCGATAAACAGTTGTGCTATAATCCGTCGTGACGAAAGCACGGTTGCATCGAGAGTTTGCCAGATTCGTGGCCTCATAAGGCCCTCAGGGACGGGGTTGTCCTCCTGATTCCACTGATGATCTCTGGTAACTCCACTTGCCGCGGCCGACGGCCGCAGCCCGAAAAAGTGCAACCTTGTTGGGGCGCCCGCAAGAAAGGTCGGGCGCATGGGCCACGAGTCGGCACGAACAGGTCGTGGACCTGGCCCGAGAAAGCCCGGCGCGGCATCCCACGAGGAGTCGCAAGCCCGCTTGCACCTCCCGCCGCTCTGAGCCTACTTGCAATACACCGTGGGCATTGTGAAAGGTTCTAACCCCTTGGCAGACGAACAGTTGGAGCAGGCAGTACAGGTACAGGAAGCAGAGACGCAAGACTCTACGTTCAACGACTATCCCTTCTCGGACAGCATCTTCCAGGACATCCGCGCGGCTGGTTTTGAAAGGCCCACGCCCATCCAGGCGAAGTGCATACCCGTCGCCTTGGAGGGCCGGGACCTGATCGGGCTGGCTCAGACCGGGACGGGCAAGACGGCCGCCTTCGCCCTGCCGATCATTCAGAAACTCGCTGCCCGGACCGAACTGGCGGCCCTGATCCTGGTGCCAACTCGGGAATTGGCCAACCAGGTCACCAGCATGTTCAACCAGCTGGGGGCCAGCAGCGGCATCCGCGTGGCGACCATCGTCGGGGGCGTCCCCATGGAGAACGACTACCGGGCCTTGCGAAGCTGGCCCAACATCCTCGTGGCGACCCCCGGCCGGCTGATCGACCACCTGACGTACCGCTCGGTGTCGTTACGGGAGATCGAGATCCTTGTGGTGGACGAGGCCGACCGGATGCATGACATGGGGTTCATCCCCCAGATCCGGCGAATCCTTTCGGAGTTACCGCCCAACCGCCAGACGATGATGTTCACGGCGACGATGCCGCCGGACGTCGAACGCATCGCCCGAATGAGCATGAAGGACCCGGTCCGCATCCAGGTCGGTTTCCGGTCCGCTCCGGCCGCCGGCGCCAAACAACAGCTCTTTGCGGTCAACGACGCCGAAAAAAACCCGTTGCTGATGAAACTGTTGCACGACCGTGACCGCGACAGCCGCGTGCTGATCTTCGTGCGGACCAAGCGCGGCGTGGACAAACTGCACCGCGTGGTGGTGCGGCGGTTCAACGCCGCCCGCATTCACGGCGACCGCGAGCAGGCCGACCGCGACGAGGCGATGCGGGGCTTTCGCGAGGGGCGATACCCCATCCTGATCGCCACCGACATCGCCGCCCGCGGCATTGACGTGGCGGATATCGAACAGGTGATCAACTACGACTTCCCCCTCTCGGCCGAGGACTATGTCCACCGCATCGGCCGGACGGCTCGCCAGCAGGCAACCGGCCTGGCAATCAGCTTCGTCACGCCGGCCGACCGGCGGTATGTGCAGGACGTGAAGAAGCTCCTGGGCGACAGGCTGCCCGTAACCGCCGAGATCGATGCGATGCTCGGCCACAGGGGACGGCATCACGGGGGTGGGCGGCACGGTTCGCACGACAACGGCGCACGCACGATGGAACGCGGCGGAAGGCCGCACCACCGTGATGGATATCGCGACCGCGGCAGCCGCCATGCCGACGACCGCAGGCCGCACGCTGCACACGGCCGCACCGAGGCGACCGGTCCGGCCCGAGCCGAAGGACTCGAAAGCCATCCTGGTCGGCACCTTCGCGAAGGCGGCGGTGAACCCAACGGCAATGTACAGGCGCCGGCTTTGGACCGGCCGCGGCGGCGACACCGCCGGGGCGGGCGGGGACGGAGAAGAGCCTGACAACTTGACAAAGTGACAATATGACAACCGCAGGGGCCGGGGTTTAGAGGTCAGGGGCTGCTGCGGAGTCCAGTGACGACGGACCGTCGCTGTTGCTCAGGACTCAGGACTCCACACTCAGGACTGTAGTTCCATCAACCCCGCCACCGCCGGCGCAGCCACATGACGCAACCCGCCAGCAGCAATCCGCTGGCCGGCTCCGGCACCACCGTCACGCTGGCGGGCTCGAAATGCAGGCTGGCAAACCCCGTCGGGTCGAGGGCGAACCCTTCCGTCAGATCGCCGGCCGTCACGCCGATCACCAGGTCGGTCTGGCCGGGCGCGATGGCAACGAAATGGAGCGTCGCCAGCAGGATATCGTTGCCGGAAATGGAAGGGGGAAACTTCAGGCCCGCCAAGCCGTCACCATCCGGCGTGTGGACGGATGCCCACAGCGGCCCGATCGTCGGGGCCAGCGCCTGTCCGATGATGTCGCCGTCAAAGGTCACATCGAGCCCCCAGCCGAGAACCGGATCACCGATATCGGCACGGAGCTGCATGTCGAACGGCTGCCCGACGTTGACCGTCTTTGCACTTGGTGTGGCGCGCACGCTGACCTCGGCAAGCCCGACTTGCGGCCAGCCGGCCACGACCAGTATCGCCAGCAGAAGAATCCCCGCGTCAGCAAACTCCCAACGCCTCATGTCAGTCTCCCTTCGCCCTCGGTCATCGGTGACGGATGTCAATTGTTCATGGTAAACTGTTGATGGTAACTGCCAACTACTTGCGCCCGTCACTCATTACTCGTCACTCATCACGGATGACTATGTCCCGAAGTTGTCCGCCACGGTCAGCAAATCGCTGACATCGACTTGGCCGTCGGTGTTGAAGTCCGCGCGGACCTCGTACCCGTCGGCCCCGACCGACGTACCCCAGGCCTCGGCCACAATCAGAAGGTCGGTCACGTCCACGGCGCCGTCGCCGCTGGCGTCGCCCTCCGCGTGACGAGCCGGAATGGGGTCAGGCGCGGGCCACGGCGGCGGGTCGCAGTTCTGGCTGCCCAAATACCAGACGAACGTCTGGTAGTCGGCCAAGGTAACCACGCCGTCGCCGTCGTAATCGGCGTCGGCGTTGTAGCCGGGCTCCCCGACCTGGTAGCCGAAGGCCTGCTGGAAGATCCCGAAGTCTGCCTGGCCGACGTAGCCGTCTTCGTTCAGATCGCCCGGGCAGAATTCCGTGATGAAATCCCAGATCGGCCCCGGCGTCGAGCCACCCGCGCTGACTGCGACCACCTGCCAGTAGTAGGCAACGCCTTTTGACAGGGAGCCGGGCACATAGCTGGCCGCGGACTGGCCGCTGGCCTTGAGAACGGGCGGGTAGGTCGCGGAGAAATAGACGTTGAAAGTAATGCCCGGGCCGGCGCCGCTCCACGTGAGGGTGGGACTGGTCGACACGCCAGTTGCGTTGTTGGGCGGGTTGGGGTTGCTTGGGGCCGGCGGCGGCGGGGGCAGGTCGATGACGGCCGCCTTGACCTCCGCGATCTTCTGCACGGTCAGCCAGCTGCGGAGCAGGTACCCGACGTTGCTGAGGGCCTCGCCGCTGTTGACGTACGGATCGCTGCTGGAGTTGTATGCCCCGCCGGTGCTGCTGGGATGCACCCCGTCGCTGCTGATCAGCGTGTTCTGCCAGGTGGTGCCCGGCCGACGACGCGTGATCTCGGCCCAGTAGTCGATCAGCGGGATGGCCCGGGTCTGGGCCAGATTGCGGATCGCAGTGTTGAAGTTGCCCACGGTGGTATCCGCGCCGACCCGCGGAGGCAGCGTGGTCAGGATCGGAATGACCTTGGCGGCGAGAAGCTTGTCGATGATCGAGCCCAGGTTCGCGGTCAGCTGCGCGGTGTTCCCGCCGCCGATGTCGTTCGTGCCCAGCAGGATCACCGCCATCAGGGCATCGCGATACTGCTTGCCGTCCGGGTTGGTGAAGCCGGCCGTGAACATCTGGTCCATACTGGGCAGGCCGTACGTGCCGGCCAGGTACTGGCCGGAGGTGATGCCGCTCTTAGCGGTGAACGACCCGCCCCGGCTCGGCACATCGTAGGCCGCCAGGTACCAGCCGTTGTTGGAATTGTTGGAGCCCGTGCCCCAGTCGGCGGCGTGCATCCAGTTACAGATCGTGGTGTCGGCCGCCGTCTTGCCGCTGCCGTAACGAGGCCACTGGCTGAACGGGTTGGCGTAGGTGATCGAGTCGCCCAGCAAGGTGATGAAGCCGGCCGTCTTGCCGGTGGCGTTCAGCTGCATATGCCACATCTCGGCTTCCCATCCGCTGGCGCCGGCCTGCCAGGCATTGTCATAGCTGTTGGCGGTGGTGATATTCGCGTCCTGATCCTGCAAGTACAGAGTGACGGGCAGGTTCTGCGGCGAAGCCACCGGATCGGTGACGCGGATCGTGGCCGTATAGACGCCCGCGGCCAGCCCCGTCTTGTTGACGTTGACCTGGAACGTGCCGCCGTTGCCGCCGGTGCCGGGCGGCGTGATGCTCAACCACGCAACATCCGGGTTCTCCGCCGCCGTCCAGGACAGGGTGCCCGATCCGGTGTTGTTGACCGTAACGGACTGCGAGGCGGGGTTCGGGCCGGCTGGGGTGGCTTGGAAGGTCAGCGAGGCCGGCACGAGCTGAATCACCGGGCTGGCCGATTGCACCGTCAGCGTCACCGGGATCGTAACCGTCTTGTTGGCCGAGCCGTTGTCGGTAATGACCACCGAGGTACTGTAGACACCGACTGCCATGCCGGTCGCGTCGAGGGTCATCTGGAAGGTGCCGCCGTTGCCGCCGCTGGCGCTGCCCAATGATAGCCACGTCACATCAGGCGATTCAGCGGCCGTCCAGGCGAGCGTGCCGGTCCCGGCATTGTTGACTTGTACGGACACAACGACCGCGCCGCCGCCAACGACGATCGTGCGATTGACCCATAGGGCATGGGTGTCACCGCCGATAACCGCATTCATCCACGGGGAACCGGCCGGGGGCGGATCGATCCGTACGCGAATGTCCGAGGCCAGGTTCTGGTTCTGGTATATATTCAGGGGCGCGCTGTAGGCAGTCTTGGCGCTGGCGAACAACCCGGTTGCAGACGTGTTCTTGATGTACTGGACCATCAGGTACTCGGGTGCATCCATGACGACGTCCCACCACGGTGACCGGAATTCGGTCGTCCAGTTGATGGTGTCGTATACAACGGACTTGCCGGTAGGTACCCCGGCGAGCACCGCCGCGCCGAAGGTGCTGTAAGTCGTCCCTCCAACTGCCCACGAGCCCAGCCCGCCCGTAAAGGAGGTCGCCGTTACCCCCACCCAGTCAATAGTAGCCGAATCGACCTGGGCAGAGCCTACAACCGGCCCCAGGTTGGGAAGCGCAGTCAGAGGATTTGGATTGCCGCTGATCCAGTCCGGCTGTGTCACCAGGACCTTGGCGTCCCACCCGCCGTAGCTGTCGATGGCGCCGTTGATGGCACTCTGAAGCGCGGCGCGATCGAAGACGGCCAGCGTGGCGTCCTGGTAGCCTCCCCAGGAACCGTTGTTAGGCCAAGCGTCGATCCAGCAGTAAGTAGTGCTATGGTTGTTGCCGCCGCGCCAGCCGGTCACAAAGTTCGCTACGTGCGTGACCGTTGTCTGCGCCGGCAGCGGCGCAGTAATGACCAACACCACGCACACCGCAATCAACCGTTTCAGCATGACAACCTCCCACTTTCTTTACGGAAGCAGCAGCTACACAGATCGCTCTCGCGGCGCGCAGGTACAAACCTGACGCCCAGACCAGAGACCCGTTAACGTAGCCGCTGATCTCCCTATTCCCGTTCCTATTGGACCTGACCCGCCAGCCTACGTACCGGCCGACATCTCTTAGCATACCGCACGGGACTGCCGATTGGCAATGTTTTTTTGGATCTGCCCAAGTGGATGTATTGCCTGCCGCCCACGTAGGTTCCTACCTGCGGCCTCAGATGCCATATTGCCGCCGCTCGTAGTGTTGGGAGTGCTTCAGCCGTTACCCACAACCCCCAACCCGAGCCAGAGACCCGCGAGCCCGAAACCCGACCCCCCGACCCCCGAAACCCGATCTATCAATCCAGGAACAGCTCCACCACTGGCACCAGCACGTCAGGTTTCTGCACGGGCAGCTCCAGTGTCAGGGCCCCGGCAAGACCGCTCATTGTCGTGTTCCAGGCGCTCTGGTCGGCCGGGATCACCTTCATCCTGACTTCGCTGGCATCGTGGAGCAGTTGTGCATATCGAACTTTGCCCGCCAAGCCAGGCAGGTGCACGTGCCGGAACGGCCAGGCAAACAGGTGCAGGTACAGGCGGTCCTCGCTGCGGGTATAACGGCAGTCCGGCGGCGGGGGCAGGTCGCTGGCGGTACACCCGTAGATCGATCGGCCGTGCACTCGCATCCACTCGCCGATCGCCTCCAATCGCTCGACCGCCAGGGGCGGGAACTCCCCCCGGGCGGTCGGGCCGACGTTCAGCAGCATGTTGCCGCCCTTGCTGACGGCGTCGATGAGCATCCGCAGGAGCATGTCCGCAGGGCGCCAGTTCAGGTTGTCTCGGTCGTAGCCCCAACTGCCGTTCATGGTCTGACAGGCTTCCCAGACGACGGGCCGGCCGGCGACGGTCAGCGGGCTGTGCGGTTGATATTCCTCGGGGGTCTTCAGGTCCCCGCCGATCTCGAGGCGGTCGTTGACGATGATGTGCGGCTGGAGCTGGCGGACCATCGCCATGAGCTTCTCCGATTGCCAATCGTCCTTGCCCTTTCCCTTGGACCAGCCCCAGTCGAAGCTCGAATAGCTAAAGTCGAACCACATGATGTCGATCCGGCCGAATTGCGTGAGCAGCTCGCGGGTCTGGCCGTGCAGGTACTCAACGTACTTGCGGATGTCGCGGCCTTTCTGGGCCTCGCGGAATGCCACGTCATCGCGCATGGGGTGCAGGCCGTCGATGGGGAACTGCGGATGATGCCAGTCGATCAGGGAATGGTAGAACCCGATCTTGAGGCCCTCGGCCCGAAACGCCTCGACGAAGGGCCGCAGAAGGTCGCGTTTTGCAGGCGTGTTGGTGGCCTTGTAGTCCGTCAGCGCGGAGTCCCACAGGCAGAAGCCCTCGTGATGTTTGGTGGTCAGCACGACGTACTTCATGCCGGCTTGCCGGGCCATTTTCGCCCACGCCGCCGGGTCGTACAGATCCGGATCGAAGCGCTCGAAGTACTTCTGGTAGTCGGCGTCGCTGATGCGCTCGCGGTTCTTGACCCATTCGTGCCGTGCCGCCAGGCTGTAGAGCCCCCAATGAATGAACATGCCGAAGCGGGCGTGAGTGAACCATGCGGTACGGGCGGCGGAATCAGCCGGCTCTGACATCGCCTGTCCTCCCTTTGACGTCGCCTGCCCGCCGCGATGTCGATCGGCCACACCCGCCCGCCATCGCGGTACGGCAGAGCAGTCAGGAACATACTGCGGTCTGCCGGCCGAGGCAATGCCGGCCGGGACGGCCTCTGAACGACACTGCTCCGGCGAGCAGGGACCCTCCAGTCCGGCGATGGCACGCTCAGACGTCGCTGTGGTCCAGCCTCGCCGAACTTCCCTGTGGCACAAGCGCGGGCAGGCAAGCTGCGCGTGGCACCCAGACAGGACGGGTTCTTACCCAAGTGGCCTGATGCTTTGGCCGATGCACAAAATGGGAGTGCGCGCAAGAAGGGGACGGCGCGTTGTGGCGCGGGGCATGCGGGGTTGCACAGATGCGGTGTTATCGGCCGCGTGCGACTCGGGCTGCCGGCAGGTGATGGAAGGAGATGAGGGGGTTGTCATGGCACTGAACGTCCTGATTGTGGATGACTCGCATGCCGGGAGGGCGGCGATCGCCAGCTCGCTCCAGACGGCCAACGTCCCGGTCCGCAGGCTGCATCATGCGTCCAACGGCGCGGAGGCCCTGAAGATCCTCGTGAGCAACCCTGTGGACTTGGTCTTTACCGATACGGACATGCCGGTCATGGGTGGCCTCGAGATGGTCGAGCGGATGAGCCGGGATGATCATCTGTGGTCCATCCCCACCGTGATCGTTTCGGCTGAGGGGGATGGGGGCCTCGCGGAGCAGCTCAAGGGCAAGGCTGTCCGCGCCTGCATCCACAGTTCGCTCACGCCCGAGGTCATTCGTGGGGTCGTGGATGAGGTCATGGGCGTGCCGGAGGCGAATGGATAAGCGGAATTCCGTGTCACCCTCAGGGCTGTGAAGAAGCGCCGGGCGGGCCTACGTCGATCGTGAACCGGTACACATCCGACTCGCCCCGATGGTTGCGGCAGATCACGATGAACTCGGCCGGGCCGAGGTCCCATACGGCCGGTTTGATGTAGACCAGCCCCGTCTTCGGATCGATGCAGGCGTGGGTGTCGCTGTGGATCGACCAGCGAAGCTCGTCGGCGTTCAAGCCGAACTCGCCCCGGTACGACTTGTCCTCGATCGCGCGGCTCTGAAGGTTACCGATCGAGGCCACGGCCTTCATCTGGAAGACCGTGGCTTTGCCGTATGGGATCCGCTGCGGGGCGGCTGTATAGATGATCGGGCAGGGCGCGGCCGCATAGTCCGACGGGCCGCTTCGCGTGCCGTCCCCGGCCACCGCTACAACGCGGTAGAACATCTTGACCGGACTGTCCGTAACCGGCCGTGAGGCGGCGGTAGACTGCGATGCCGACGCGGGTATCGGCTCATGCGGTCCCCGGTCCTCTGACGGTAGGACTCGGTAGGACCTCTGCATCGTGCGGGCGATGCGATTGGCGGGGAATTCCCGTGGCGTATCCCGGCCGGCATTCACCGGGTACGGTTCGTCGCTGGCGGTAAAGCCCTTCTCATCGCTGCCGTAGATGATGTACGCGGCGGGTTTCTCGCCTTCGGGGTTCGCCTCCCACGACAGCGTCAGTACCCGCTCTTCCTTGTTCCAGTCAACCCTGACGTTGACCGGCGGGGCAGGGGCCTCGGCCGCAAACGACCACGTCCTGCTCCACGGCCCCCATACACCGGTGTGATTGCGGGCCCTCACTCGCCAGTAGTACTTCTGGCCGGGATTCAGCAGACCCTCGTACGGGATGTCAAACGAGGCCGTGCCTGCGTTAACCGTGTACGAGATCTGTTTCTGGAAGTTCGGCGAGAGCGGCCAGCGCACGTCCGGCCGATCGGACAACTCGAACCCGTAGTCGGCGATCTTTTCGGGTCCTGTCGGCGGCTCCCACTCGAACCTGAACTTCGTGCCTCGGACGGTGCCGCCGTCGGCGGGGAACCTGGCGGCCGGCGGCGCGGCCGGCGGCGCCGAGTCGCTTCGCTCGGTCCACTTGTGCTCGATCTGCACTGCCCGCGACTGATTGTCGTCGGCGTACATGACATGATTGTCGCCGCAGGCCAGGGCGGGCATCGCCAGCCAGGCCATCTGGAGCGTGCTGTGTAGTGTGAACGACTTCAGCGGCTCCGGCTGGATCGGGCACTGGCCCGGGCGGTTCGTGCGCCCCACGAACAACTGGACCTTGTACTCATAGCAGGCGGGCGAGGCCGGCGGGAACCGGCTGTCCAGGTCGATGCGGACCGGCCGGCCGGCGGCAGCGACGCTTTGGCCGGTCCACACGGACTGGGGCTCCTGGCCATCGCTCTTGAGGATTCTGACTTCCTGAAGTTCGGCGGGGGCGTTGGTCGCCACTTCGATCCAACCCCCGACGATCGGCCATGCGGACCTGACCGGAATGGTCACAACCTGCCTGATCCCGTTCTCGGCCGGCAGATCGGCGTAGATGATGCCCCTCTGCTGCCTCGGGTCCTTCAGGTCAGGGGCATATTCCAAGTACCCATTGCAGATTCGCGTCGCGGCCCGGGCCCACTTGTCGATGTCCTCGAACCCGTGGTATC
>Ga0315298_1006680_pt1 | contig 15616 bp, 13 predicted proteins | sample WHS_1_MG_FD_203077 | JGI IMG/M metagenome (GOLD analysis project Ga0315298, IMG submission 203077) | Extremophilic microbial mat communities from Washburn Hot Springs, YNP, Wyoming, USA - WHS_1_MG | ecosystem: Environmental > Aquatic > Thermal springs > Hot (42-90C) | place: USA: Wyoming... | reverse complement strand
TAATCAAACCTTCATTACCTCAGAGAATTTCATCTCAACTCGAAACATCAAAACAACTGAATTGAAGATTGGAGCTGGCGGAGGGATTCGAACCCACGACCTGAGGTTTACAAGACCTCTGCTCTGCCAACTGAGCTACGCCAGCTTTTTGGTAATCTCAGAAAATCTTATGCCGTCATCAAATATTATAACTAAAACTTTTTTAGAGAGCAGTACCGGTTCCTGTAAAAAGGCCGCTTTTATCGCCTTCTGCCTTTCCTGATATCGAAGCCACGTTGCCTTAATGCCTCATAAAGAAGAAGTGCGCCGGCAACTGAAACATTAAGCGATTCGACCCTTCCAAGCATCGGAATCGAAACAAGCAAATCACAGCGCTCCCTAACAAGCCTTTCGAGACCTTTCCCCTCCGAGCCGAGAACAATTGCCGCAGGACCATCAAGTCTCGCACCCGTAAATTCCGTCGATGCCCCAGCATCAGCACCAACAACGAAAAGGCCTGCTTCCTTCAACCTGCTCACAGCATCAGCAATGCTTCCAACTCTTGCAACTCTCACATGCTCACAAGCACCTGCAGAAGCCCTAACAACAGAAGGGGTAATCTCGCATGAACGCTTCTTCCTGATCACAACCCCACAAGTTCCCGTCGCATCTGCAACTCGAAGAAGCGAACCAAAGTTTTGAGGATCCTCGATTCCGTCAAGAACGAGAACGAGCGGATTCACCGTACCTTCGATTTCCTTTATAAGTTGCGAAAGCGTGAGATATCTATACGGACTTACCAGAGCAACCACACCCTGATGCACTTCCGTATTTGCGATACTTTCGATTTCTTCCCGACTAACCTCGACGACCGGGACGCCTTTCGACGTAGCAGCGGAAACTACCTTTGCAAGCGAAAGAGTGCGCCTTGCATTTCTTGAAACATATATCTTTTCAACATGCCTTGGACCCCTCAGTGCCTCGAATATTGCATTTCTTCCATCAATCGCAACAAGATTTCTTGAACCCTCTACCTTGCCTTCAGATCTCTTTCCGGCCATTTCACGACCCATCTTTTCCATACTCTCAAGTTTCACATTCCTGCGGGGCACGAGCAATTCACTACGATTGTTGAGCGTGATTGCAAACTATTTTCTCAAGTTGGAGCACAAATGGGGTACTTCAAAACCTTCGTGGAAACCGTAAACAATCATTTCAGGAGACGCCATCTATATCCGCCTCTTACGTCCTCCACCCTGACGCCAAGCGAACCGAGCTTTTCTCTTATCATGTCTGCAATCTCATACTCGCCGCGTTCTCTTGCAAATTGCCTTGCATAAAGAAGGAGTTCAATAAGTTCCTCAACAGATGGCCCCTTGCCAGCGCTTTTCTCCTCCGCCTCTTCTTCCTCAAAAGACAAACCAATTGCCTCTGTCATTCTTAGTATTCTTACAAGCACTTCTGAAAGAACCAGCCTTGAGGCAGGTGATCTGTATATGGAAACTTCGTCGGCATAAGAGTTAACCTCCCTTACAAGTCCAAAAAGTGTCCCAAGTGCAGCAGCAGAATTGAAATCATCATCCATTGCCTCTGTGAATTTTTTCTCTGACTCCTCAAGAAAATCAAGGAGTCGAACTTCTCGCTCGGTTCTCTCAAGATGAATTTTCTCTCCCTCGAACCTTCGAAGCAGGTCGCGAAGATTAAAAACACAATTCTTAATTCTTTCGCAAGAAGCCTTTGCTTCGGCAAGGGTCTCGCCTGAAAATGAAAGAGGGCTTCTATAGTGAACTAAAAGGGCAAGCATTCTTATCGTCTGTGGATCGTGCTCCTTGAGAACATCTCTCAAAAGCCTTATGTTTCCTATCGACTTTGACATCTTCTCATCGCCTATCGTAAGCATTCCAGAGTGAACCCAGTATCGAACGAAGCGCTCACCAGAGTATCCTTCAGCCTGCGCTATTTCGTTTTCATGGTGGGGAAATATCAGATCCTGTCCGCCCCCATGTATATCAAAACCATTTCCAAGATATTTAACCGACATCGTCGAGCACTCAATATGCCAGCCGGGTCTACCGGGTCCCCAGGGACTTTCCCAGCATGGCTCACCAGGCTTTGCGGCCTTCCAGAGAGCAAAATCATATGGATCCCTTTTTTTCTCGATACCGGTTGTGCACTCGGATGGCATCTGCTCTGAGAGTTCCCTTCCCGAAAGTTTCCCGTAAGAAGGGAAAGTGGAAACATCAAAGTAAACATCCCCATTCGAAATGTAGGCATGTTCCTTTGACACCAATCCCTCTATAACCTCTATCATCTCTTCAATGTGCTCGGTTGCGCGCGGGGAAACATCAGGTGGAAGAATCCCGAGTTTTTCCATATCTTCCTCAAATGCAACTCTGTATTTTTCTGCAACCTCTTCGGGCGAAATCTTTTCTTCTTTTGCGCGATTTATTATCTTGTCATCCACATCCGTAATGTTTTGAACAAATGTCACCTCATAGCCTCTATATGCAAGGTACCTTCTTATCATGTCAAAGTTAAGGAATGTTCTTGCATTCCCGATGTGAATGTAGTTGTAGACAGTCGGTCCGCAAACATATATCGAAACCTTTCCTTCCTCGCGCGGTATAAAATCTTCCTTACTTTTTGTAAACGTGTTATAAATCTTCATGGAAAATTCATTCCTTTTTTGCAAAAGTCAGGGCTTTTTTCAGGCCTTTTCTCCTTTTCCTTCAGCACTCTCTTCCTTTTCCTTCACAGTTTTCCTTGACTTCCTCCCACCTCTTATTCCAAGTTCCCTCTCAATCCTATCGAGCCTAACCTCTACCGCCCTGAACATCTCAACAACAGGGTCGGGGAGTTTCTCATGATGAAGGTCAATTGCGGAAATCCTTTCACCCGAGCAAACTGCCACGCGACCTGGCACTCCAACTACTGTGCAGTTAGGAGGAACATCCGATATCACTACAGCGCCAGCTCCGACCCTTGAATTCCTTCCAACAGTTACAGGTCCAAGAACTTTGGCGCCAGCTGCAATTACAACATTGTCTTCAATCGTTGGATGCCTCTTTCCGCGTTCCTTGCCCGTACCGCCGAGGGTTACTCCCTGATAAAGCGTAACGTTATCTCCTATCTCTGCTGTCTCCCCAATAACAACTCCCATCCCATGATCAATAAAAAATCCCCTTCCGATTTTTGCACCCTGGTGTATTTCAATACCCGTTACGAGCCTTGTAAACATGGAAAGAAGACGTGGGATCAAGGGGACGCCTTTTTCGTGCATAAAATGGGCTATTCGATGCATCCACAAAGCATGAAGGCCCGGATAAGAAAGGATTATCTCAAGCGTTCCTTTTGCAGCCGGATCCCTGTCTTTTATAGCCTGTATATCCTCTTTCAAGATCTCCACCGCTTTCTTCAAATATTCACCAGGTCTTTCTATGGCCAAAACTATTTCCTCCCTTCAATAACCCTTCGCGTAGACTCAACTCTTTCAGCGCAAACTCTCGGTCCCCAAAACATTATAAGGTAGATGAGATCAGGTCCAACCGTGTGTCCCGTAACCCCAAGCCTCAACGGCCACAGAATCTTTTTTGCGCTCCACCCAAGCTTTTTTGCCTCCTCCCTTAAACCTTTAACAATATACTCGGCTTTCTCTCTTGTCGCTTCCTCCTCCGCGCCAAGGTATTTAATACAGATATCAAATGCCTCATCCAAATCATCAATTTTTAACAATTCCTGCATTGCTTCATCTGTAACTTCTCCAGGCTCCCTCGAGTAGATATCAACAGGTTGAACTGCATCCTGTAAGGTCTCCATTCCATTTCTCACGCTCTCTATCGCAATCTCAAGTTTTTCACGTGGTAAGGAAAGAACGTTTTCTCTTCCCTCGCGCTTGAGAAAAGGGATTACAAGGTCAGTAAGTTCTGCTGTCGAAAGTTCTTTCATATGCTGCCTGTTAAGCCAGTTCAGTTTATCGAAGTCGAAAATCGCCTTGCTTGCCGAAAGACGCTCCAGGCTAAATTCTTTCACAAGTTCATCGGGCGAGAAAAGTTCTCTATCATCCCCGGGTGACCACGAAAGAAGTGCAAGGTAGTTTACAAGCGCCCCCGGAAGGTATCCTTTCTCCCTGTATTCGCTAACAGCAGTTGCTCCGTGCCTTTTTGAAAGCTTTGCGCCGTCGGGACCCATGAGAAGTGAATGATGCAAGAACTCGGGTGGCTTTGAGTCAAGAGCTTCAAAGAGCATCACATGTCTTACTGCGTTTGTCAGATGGTCGTCCCCTCTGATTACGTGGGTTATCTTCATTGTTATGTCATCAACAACTACTGCGAGATTAAAGCCTGCCCTTCCGTCAGAGCGAAGGATAATAAAATCCGATATCTCAGAAGAATCTACGATAACTTCACCGCGCAAACGATCCCGAACAACTATCTTTCCTTCGGGCACTTTGAACCTGATTGCATACGGCTTACCCAAGGAAGCAAGTCTTTCCGACTCTTCTGCAGGAATTGAAAGACACTTTCTGTCATAGCGCCACGGCAGACCTGCATCAATCGCGCGTTTCTTCCTCTCCTCAAGCTCCTCGGAAGTGCAGAAGCATCTATAGGCATGGCCTTTCCTCAGGAGGCTTTGCGCATATTCCCTGTATAGATCCATCCTTTCGCTTTGCCTGTACGGAGCAAAAGGTCCGCCAATATCCGGACCCTCGTCCCAGTCAATACCCATCCACTCAAGCGATTCAAGGATGTCTCTTTCAAATTCCCTGCTCGAACGTTCAAAATCCGTGTCCTCAAACCTTAGAACAAGAGTCCCTCCTTCCTTCCTTGCAACAAGCCAATTTAGAAGTGCAGTTCTTGCAGAGCCAAGGTGTAATCTTCCGGTTGGACTCGGAGCAAAGCGGAGCCTTATCTTTACATTTTTTCTATCTTCATGGTGCGAAAAATTCAATTTTCCTCCTGCTCAACAGTATTCAAGTTCCCTTCAAGCGTTACGAGCTTTGGCAATCCTTCTTAAAAAGTTTAAAGGATTCCTCTTCCTCCCTCTTATAAGCAGAAAGCCTTGAAGAAAGAACTCCCCAGTCAACCTCGTGTCCATCAAATTCAGGACCATCAACGCAGGCAAACCTTGTCTCTCCTCCAACTTGAACCCGGCATGTCCCACACATACCTGTACCGTCAAGCATTATTGGATTTAAACTGACGACGGTCGGAATCGAGTATTTTCCGGTCAACCTTGAAACCGCCATCATCATTGGAACGGGCCCAACTGCAATCACCTTCTCCGGTTTCCATTCATGAATTAAGTGCTCGAGAATTTCAGTAACAAAACCCTTGATACCAAGCGAGCCATCGTCCGTGGCGATATCAAACTTCACCCCAAGTTCCTTGATCTTCTCAAGAAGAATAAGATGCTCCTTGTCTCTTGCCCCTAACATTAATCTTGTGTCTTTCCCGCTTTTAATCAGGGCTCTTGCAATCGGATATATTGCAGCAATTCCAACTCCACCACCAGCGCAAGCAACTCTTGTTTCGGTGAAATCGATATTTGTTGGCTTTCCAAGAGGTCCCACTATGTCAAGAACGCTATCGCCCTCATTAAGGAGTGAGAGTTTGGCAGTTGTTGTGCCGACAACCTGGAAGACCGACTCAATGGTTCCATCGGGATAAAAATCACAAAGTGTAAGAGGAATTCTTTCGCCTTTTTCATCAACTCTCACAATAAAAAATTGACCTGCTTTCGCATGGCTTGCAACAAGTGGGGCGTTTATTCTCATCCTTACTACATCCCCTGTAAGAAATTCCTTTTCTAAGATCTCGAATCTTTTGCTCAGCATAATCAACTCCCTCATGTTTCCATCTTAGCCTTTACTGCCCTCGAGCCTCCCTTTTAAAGTCTCCCTTAGGGACTCGATCTCTTGCGCGAAATCATCGCTTAAGTCAAATGCAGAAGCACCCATCAGGTCTGACTTCCTGACCTCTTCGCTATAGTGGACCATCCCGAGAAACTCAATCTCGCCAAGATCATCGAGCAAAGGCTCTATCTCCTTCTCATCAATCACCTTGTTGAAAACAGCGAATACGTTCTTAATTCCAATTTGATGGGCAAGCTTTGCCGTGACCCTTGCCGTCTGAACACTCCTCAATCCTGGCTCTACAACAACCAATATCGCATCAACGCTCTCGGCAGTTCCTCTTCCAAGGTGCTCGATGCCGGCCTCCATATCCATGATAACAACATCGTCACGCTCTATCAGTATGTGCCTTAACAGCGCCTTTAACAAAACGGACTCAGGGCAAACACATCCTCCTCCTCCTTCTTTAACAGTCCCCATCGCCAGAAAACGAACTCCCTGGTGCTCTTTGCAGATTTTCTCCGGAAGATCATCAACCCTCGGATTCATTTTAAAAAACTGACCGTATGTGCCAAGCTTTGCACCGGTTCTCTCCTCGACAACATCTTTCATCTCGGCAAGCGGAATAATTTGCTGTGCAGCAGAAGGCGATATGCCAAGAGAATCAGCAAGATTTGCATCCGGATCAGCATCTATGGCAAGGACTTTTCTTCCCTCTCTTGCGAAACTTCTTGCAAGCCCGGCTGCAATGGTGCTCTTTCCAACTCCACCTTTACCACTTATTGCAATTTTCATGCTTTAAAACCCCTTAAAAAGTTATATTTATCAAAAACTTTTAACTCTCAATTGCATCAGTGTCCATCATCTGCAACTCTAAGTATCAAACCTCTTTTCTTGAAATTCGAATTCTTGCGAACCTCCTTAGGACGCTTATTATTAGCAATGATAACCGATAATGATTTGTTAGTCTTTTGGTAAAGCAAAACTAAACTCGCGTTTTATATACAAATAAAAGGTTTTATGGATAATTTTTAAGTAATGAGTTTGGAAAACGACGAATTATCCTACATTCAAGCGCGCTCTGCATCGGTCTTTTCAAGAAGTCTGAGGAAAGCATCGACAACTTTCGGATCGAATTGAGTGCCTGCATTTCGCTTGAGTTCAGAAACAGCCTCCTCACGTGAAAGAGCCTTTCTGTAGGGACGGTCAGAAGTCATCGCCTCATACGCATCCGCAACAGCAATAATCCTCGCCCCAAGCGGAATGTCCTCTCCCGCCTTTCCATCAATGTATCCATGCCCGTTATAGCGCTCGTGGTGGTGATAGATTATTGGCATGAGATTTGCAAGGTGGGGTAGCGGCTCAAGTATCTTCATGCTAAGCGCCGGGTGCATCCTTATCGCTTGATATTCCTCATCGGACAACCTGCCGGGCTTGTTAAGAACACTGTCAGGAACTCCTATCTTTCCAAGATCATGAAGCAAACCAGCAAGCCTGATTTCCTCAACTTCCTGAGAAGAAAGTCCCAACTCCTGTGCAATCGCAACCGAATATTGTGTAACTCGGGCAGAGTGACCAACCGTGTAGGGGTCCCGCGCCTCTATTGCAGCAGCAAGAGCTCCAATTGTTCCTATGTATGTATCCTGGAGCTTGTCATATAACTGTGTGTTCTCAATGGAGACCGCTGCCTGTGAAGCAAAATTACCAAACATCTCAACGTCTTCCCTTGAGTAAGTCTCTTCCTTACTATTTGTTCCAATGCCGATAATTCCTATAACCTTTTCCCTCACAGCAAGAGGAGCAATTATACAGGATTGGACCTTCAGCGCAAGGCCAGGAAAGCGGTGGTCTCTTAAACCCTTTCTGAGAAGCAGGCATTTCGCATTTTTGCAAACCCATTCTGTTGCTTTTTTCAAGTCTTCTTCGTTTTCAAAGATATTCGCATCTCCACTTGTTGCCTCGATTCTCAGTTCTTGAAACATCGCATCCTTAAGCATAATCAAACCGCCATCCGCCCTCATAAGTGCTGCTGCCATTTCAAGAAGGCTTGAGAGTTGCTCCTTCGGATCGAGATATGAAGAGACCGTTTTCGCGACTATTCCAATCGCAGCCATATGCTTTAGTCTTTTCTCCATCTCCGATAAAAGGTGCCCTCTTTCTACCCCTATTGAAAGCTGATTTGCCACGGCAACTGCTATGTCAATCTGTTCACTTGCAAACTCTCTGTACTTCCCATCGTCAAGGATGATAACACCAATGTCTTTCTCTCCCGATCTCAATGGGACAATCAAAGCAACAGATGTTCCATACCTTTTCATAAGACTTTCCAATTCCCCGGGGTTCTCCTTCCCGGTCTCAACAACTACGGGACCTCCAAGTGATAGAAGTGCAGCAAGCGCGTCAATTTCTTGAGGAGAAGAAGAATTGAGGCTATCTAAAGCATCCTCGCTATTGGAAGCCACTGGCTCAAGTTCGCCAGAATTGTTGAAAAGAAGAATGCTTGCTCTCTTTACCCCTATAATATTTGCTGCCTTTTCAACCATCCCCTTGTACATCCGCAGGCTGTCACCTTCCTCGGATAAAACCTCGGTTAGTTCGTATAGTGCCTGGGTTCGATCACTCCTTTTCGCAGCCTTTATATCGCGGGAACCAAGGTAGCTTCGCATCATCACGTATGAGCAATCCGAGAGAACGGACTCCACAACCATCATCGCATCAACAAGATCAGCAAGAGTGACGTCTCCGCTCTCAACCTTTGCCTCCATCGTGCTCCATATCGCCCTTTTTAGAATTTCCAAAGCTTTTGGAATTTCTGAAATCGGGATTTCCTTCAAAGAGGATTCTTTGCCAATCGCTTCCCAGTACTCAAAAATTGGAGCATTTTCCCCGGCACAAAGAGCATCAATAAGAAGGTCAACGGTAGTCTTGCAATGGTTTAAGACCTCATCCTTAGTGAAGGGAAGCGAAAGTTTCTCGCTTTCAATTAGCAAATGTACCGCTTTCAAGATGTCTTCTTTATTCTGCTCAATTGCATCCGAAATCCAGCTCACTTAATATGCTCCTCATACCAAAGTTTTTCCTTATAAATTCTATCACCAGTGTAACAAAACGGATTTCTCTTTCGCAAAAGATTCCTTACAAATGTACTGGCAACTACCTTAAAAATGAAATTCTCTCAATGTAACAAGCCTTTATAGAAGATGCGGCTTGCTTTCTTCATATGTCTCGCAAAGCTCAGACACAGGGCAGGACTCATGATATGCTCTTCGGGCACGGCAGACCTCTCTTCCTAACTTCACGAGACCAAGATGTAGCACTGGCCTCAAGTCCGGCGGGCACAAATCCTCAAGCTCCTTTTCCGCCTGAACAGCATCAACCCTAAAAGGTAAAATTCCTATTCGTTTTGAAGTTCTCAAGACATGAGTATCTACCGGAAGAACTTCTCTCCCGAATCCGAAAAGCAATACAACTGATGCAGTTTTCGCCCCTACTCCTGGAAGTGAAGTAAGAAAATCTCGAGCATCCTCAACTGAAAGACTGGCAAGAAAGTCAAGTGAAAGGCCGCCGGTGCGCGAGCGTATGCTCTCAAGAACATTCTTTATAACCATTGCTTTTTTTCTTGAAAGCCCACCAGGCCTTATGGCAGCCTCAATATCCTCTATATTCGCCCTTTCAATTTCCTCAAGCGTTCCAAACTTCTCTATTAGCCTTGAAAACGCAAGATCATAATTCCTTCGAGACGTATTTTGCGAGAGAATTGCGTGCACAAGTTCCTCTGCGGGAGAACGAGAAGAAATCGATAAGGAGATAGAATAAAATTCCTTGAGCCTGCAAGCAATTATTCTTACTTTCTCAACCTTTCTTGAACGCTCTGCTTCTTGGCCGGTTTCCAATTCAAGCCCTATCTAACTTAACTCATCTCACCCAGGGATGATTCTTGGAATTCTTGAGGTCGTCCTTCTAAGCCTGGCTCTACCCAAAAGGAGAGCAGCCCTAAATGGGCTTAAAGGTGCAACTTTCAAAGGACTCACCCGCATAAGTTGACACAAGGCCTCAGCACATCCTGCAAGGTCATTGCATTCCCTTGTAAAAAGCACGTTCTTTTTCCCAAGGGAACTTGTTAGGGTAGAATAGGTCTCGTCATAGGCGCATCCCCCGGCAATAAAAACCCTTCCGCGTATTTTCTTGATTTCCTCGCCGTGCCCCTTGCCCATAACGATACTGAATCCACCTCTACCCTCATGATCAAGATAAAAAAGCTGAACTAACGCCATTGTATTTGCATCGCAACCCTCAAGACAGCAACGTTCGCGACCTCTGTAAACTTGAACATCCGGAGGGAATGCGTCATAAAGCGAATAGGGATACTTCTTTTTGTAGCGGGAAAGGTCGCCGGAAACCTTGATCCCATCAAGATCTTTTGGGCCGAAGCCCATCTCCCATGCCTCAACAATATGCTTAACCTCAGACGCTTTGTATCCGAGGATTCGAGCACATACAACATCTACTGAAACAACATCTCTTCCGGCTACAAGGATGTTTAGAGGAACAAGGGATTTTTTATGTAATGCAGCGGGTGGATAATGCCCATAAGCAGTGGCGACGGTTCCATCAACAAGGGTGAAATCCGGCCTTATTATGCTAAGGATGTCTGCAATTTTTTTGTGAATTTTCCAGTTGTGATCAATGCTTCTATCCCTGTGCATCAAAAAACCGTACTGATTCTTAATACCGGCAGATATTACTGTCATGGAGTGAGTCTTTAGCCTTGGAAGGTTTATATATGTCACGCTTTCCCTATTTCGAGAAATGTGGTCAATATGAGCAGATACTCTCACTGAATATCCCATGTGAGGAAGTTCAACCGCAATCTGTCTCCCCTCATCAAGGTAAAGCGGAATGGCGCCTGCCTCCTTCGCAAGTTTTGTGAACCCTGCAGCCTCAAAAACTAACCTCGTAAATATCCCCTGGCTCGAGTTATCCATAAGGAAAACGCGCTTCGCACCTGCGTTTTTGCACTGTAGAATTACTTCGGATACAACCTGCGGGCTGGTGAACGCGAAGGGTTTGGCGTCAACCGCATTAACTTTTATGTAGACATCTGGTTTCTGTGCTATAGTGCGTGCAAGCTCATGCTCAACGAATAAGCGCTCAACCGCGCGGGATAAGTCCTTACCAATTCGTATAACTGAAATATGAGGCTCTTCTGTCATTTTAATCAATAAAAATTACTCCACATAAAAAGGATTTTTTAAGAGCCTTGCCATCGCTCGAAAAAAGCAACAGGCTAAAGATCTTTTGGTATCGCTTCACCGCGAACAAGGTCCTCGTAAGTTTCCCTTCTCCTGATCATATAAGCCTTTCGTCCGGAAACAAGAATTTCAGGAACCCTCGGGCGGGAGTTGTAGTTTGATGACATTGAAAAACCATATGCCCCCGCAGTGAAAATAGCGAGGAGATCACCTGGTTCAACCTGAGGAATTTCGATGTCCAGACCGAGGAAATCGGATGATTCGCAAATCGGGCCAACGACATCGACTTTTGCTGTCTCCGCTTCACTTTTAAGAAAGACCGGAGAGATTTTATGCACAGCCTGATAAAGACTCGGTCGCGCAAGGTCATTCATTGCCGCATCAACAACAACAAACCTTTTCTCCTCGCCTTCCTTGTTATAAAGAACTTTCGTGACAAGTATCCCGGCATTACCAGCAATCATCCTCCCCACTTCTATGATCACAGTGCATTCAAGCGGTGATAGTATGGGGATGAGAGCAGAAGCAAATTCCTCAGGAGTTGGTGCCTCTTCCTCAGTGTACTGAATGCCAAAGCCGCCGCCAATATTAACGTAGCGTATGTCCATCCCGAGAAGCTTAAGGCTTTTCACAAGATTTGCTATTTTCTTCACGCTCGCCTCAAATGGTGCAGTTTCAAGTATTTGAGAGCCGATATGCTGATGAACTCCTACTGGCTCAAGGCCCTTCAATTTTGCAGCCACCTCGTATTCAGCCATTGCCTGCCCGAGTGGTATCCCAAACTTGCTTTTCTTCAGTGCGGTCGCAATATAGGGATGGGTGTTGGGTTCAATATCTGCGTTTACTCTCAGAGCTATCGGCGCCTTTTTCCCGGCGCCTTCAGCAATTTCATTTATGAGCATGAGTTCCTGACTCGATTCCACATTAAACATGAGTATTCCTTCATTCAATGCGTATTGGATTTCTTCTGGCGTCTTTCCAATTCCGGCAAATACGATTTTCGAAGGTTCGATTCCAGCCCTCAAAGCCCTGAAAAGTTCCCCTCCTGAAACTATGTCAGCGCCGGCTCCAAGACCAGATAGTATTTTCAATATTGCCACGTTGCTATTAGCCTTGACAGAAAAGCAAATAAGGTGAGGTATTGAAGAAAAAGCTTCATCGACTGCTTTGAAATGATTAGCAAGAGTATTTTTACTGTAAAGATAAAAGGGAGTTCCTACTTTCTCTGCAATATCAGAGACTCTAAGCTCCTCACAGTATAAAACACCGTTCTTATAAACGAAATCGTTCAATGAAACTAAATCCTCCTTGTTATGTCACCATAGAATATCATAAAACAAATTAGGTGTTCCTCGCAGTATATATGCAAAGTTCGTATCAACTTAGGTTGCTCTGGTCTAACGTCATGTCAAGATTTATTCAATACCAAAAGGAAAGAGCAACATCTCTCCGATGGTTTTTTCATCGCTCAATTATTGTTGAGAATCTTTTTGCGTCATCGAGCATAGAGATATTATTAAAAAGGCAGTAGCAGCAGCTGTAAGACTCGCAATTCCTTTTTAATTCAATCAATTCTTCGTATAAACACTGCTAACATGTCACGTGAATGAGGCCAGCAACCTTCATTTTGCCTTCCTCAAAAAGCATATTAAGTCTTGAAACAGCATCAGCTGAAGGCAAAGCCTCAATTTGAATTCCGCTAACTCTTGCAAAATCTTCCGCGTCCTTTTCAATTCTTGCAACGCTGTCAGTACCAAGCCCAACCACTATTAAATCCGGTTTCCCGGCTACTTCACAGAGCCGCTCAAAATTCTCCTTCCCTATATGGTGAGAGCCAAACATGAGCAAGCCGCCTTTTCTCTTTTCTACCGAACCATCTGCGTGAATCAGGACATCACATTTGTATTTTCTGCCGTCTATTGAAATTGATCCAAACCTGAAAGAATCGATTTTCATAAAATCGCCCCCTTTTCTTAAATTTACAGGAATAATCAACCGCCTTCAAATGGATCAAACAATTTTTAACAAAAAATAGCTCTTAACTCCGGCCTTGTCCGAAAAATCCAAATTACTCGCCCCTTAAGTCTCGATACGCCAAACTCTTAGCGTTTGCATGGCCTAAATTTAATTCGTGAAAATCAGTTCTTGAGCTTTGAAATAATTCAGTCAAAAATTTAGAAATGCCTTTCTCTCTTCCATAATTACAATTATTATTGTATATTGTACGAGGGAAAATGCCTGACTCCGGAGGTGGTGCTATGCATATGGTTACAGACATCGTTTCGATAAAGACAGCAATTATTCATCTTGCTTCGAGGCTTGAATCAGAAGCCAAAACCACGGAGCAATGGGCATCACTTGCAAGAAATCGGGACCTTCCTGAAGTCTCAGTGCGTCTTGAGCAAGTTGCCGCTGCCCTAAAAGAAGCATTCGTGCATGCTGAGGCTGCAATAGAACGCGCGCGGGAAGCCCAGGAAAACGTTGGAGTTTCAGACGACGGAAACGAAAATCATAATCACGAGCATTAAAAGGCCTTCTCCTAAATACGAATAGAAAATCATAGGATTTAACAAAAAAGATTGGAAGAAGTCATGAAACGAGTCCTCTTAGAATCTCTATGTCTTTTGCGCCAGATTCATATTCAAGTTCTGCAATCGCAGGAAGACTTTTAAGCCTTCCATGGTTCACGAGGAACTTGAAAGCCTCAAGCCCAATCCTTCCCTTCCCTATATGTTCATGCCTGTCAAGGTTTGAGCCGCATTCTCCTTTCGAATCGTTAAGGTGAAGGAGTTTAAGCCTTTCAAGCCCCACATTCGCGTCAAGTTCCTCCAATGTTTTTTCAATTCCTTCCTCTGTTGATATGTCATATCCCGCTGCAAAAATATGGCAAGTGTCAAGGCAGAAGCCAAGCCGCTCAGGCCAGCCGGTAATCCTAAAAATCTCGCCAAACTCCTCAAACTTACCCCCTATGGAAGTCCCTGCTCCTGCCGTTGTCTCGAGAAGTAGCATTGCTTTTCCCTCTGCTCGCTCGAAAACTCCAAGGACTGCATTCGCAATTCTTTCTAAACCATATCTCAAGCCTTCCCCTTTATGGTTTCCGCTGTGAGCAACGACCCCCAATGCTCCTAATCTTTCGGCAAGCACAAGTGCACTCACAAGCGAGCCAACGGACCTCTTCCAAACTGCATCAACTGGCGATGCCATGTTTACAAGGTAGATCGAGTGAATAAAGACAGGGTCAATGGAAGCTCTTTCTTTCAAACTTCTGAAATTTTGAATCTCCTCATCTGAAAAATGAGGAGTCCCCCACTGCCCCGGATTCCCGGGGAAAATCTGCATCGTGTCGCAACCAAGATTCATCGCTTCCTCAAGAGCACCAAGTGGTCCCCCATGAAGCTTAATGTGATACCCAAACTTCACTTTTCAACCTCACGATCATGTCAAGACCGGTCTCGATGAAACTTGACTACATCCTCTCAGGGGCAGTCACCCCAAGAAGCCCGAGCACTATTTGCAATACCTGCCTCGTGCACTTTACAAGAAAAAGCCTCGCACGTGTAAGCGCTTCATCATCCGTCACAACCCTGCAATCTCTATAAAAAATATGGAAGATTGACGCAAGTTCTTCCGCATAGGTTGTAAGCCTGTGTGGTGCCCTTTTTTCAGCACAAAGCTCAACCAGTTCTTCAAGTTCTGAAAGTTTTTTTATAAGTTCGATTTCCTGCTCAGTAGAAAGCAGTGAAACATCTTCTTCGGAAGGTTCGACCATTTCCACACCGCTATCCTTTGCATATCGAAGGATACTGGAGATTCTCGCGTGCGCGTACTGAACGTAATAGACAGGATTCTCGGGTGACTCTCTCTTAGCAAGTTCTATGTCAAAATCAAGAGGCGAATCGCTTGACCTTTGAAGGAAAAAGTAGCGGGCTGCATCCACGCCAACCTCGTCCAGGAGCTCGTCAAGCGTTATTATCTCGCCTGTTCGCTTCGACATTGTCACGGGCTCGCCCGATCGATATAGTTTCACAAGTTGCCCAAGAATTATTTCAAGTCGTTCCGATTCAAAGCCAAGTTCCTGAAAAGCAGCCTTCATTCTTGAGACATATCCGTGATGGTCAGCCCCCCATATGTTTATTAGGAGATCAAAATTTCTGGAAATCTTATCTCTGTGATATGCGATATCCGACGCAAAATATGTCGGCTCGCCATTAGAACGGATAAGAACCCGGTCTTTCTCATCCCCATAGGTGCTTGTCCTGAGCCAGAGTGCCCCATCCTTCCGGTATGCCTGTCCATTTCTTTCCAGCTCTTCAATGACCTCTACCACTTTCCCTTTTTCATGAAGCTCCCTCTCACTTGCCCAGTTATCGAATCTAACCCTCATTTTCTCAAGCGTGCTTCGAATTGAAGAAAGCATCCATGGGTATGCAATTTCAGCAAAGACTTTTGACCTTTCTTCGTCAGGCATATCCACAAACTTACTCCCGTGCTCGCTTGAAATTCGTCTGGCAATATCCTTAATGTATTCCCCGGC
>Ga0315298_1006678_pt1 | contig 15618 bp, 17 predicted proteins | sample WHS_1_MG_FD_203077 | JGI IMG/M metagenome (GOLD analysis project Ga0315298, IMG submission 203077) | Extremophilic microbial mat communities from Washburn Hot Springs, YNP, Wyoming, USA - WHS_1_MG | ecosystem: Environmental > Aquatic > Thermal springs > Hot (42-90C) | place: USA: Wyoming... | reverse complement strand
TCCTAGTTTATCGATATTATCTCGCATTTCATCTCGCCGTCCCTATACCTAACCCTTACGACCTTGACCCAATCTGGCCCCTCTTCAGGATAGTCCAGCCTGAAGTGGCTCCCCCTGCTCTCCCTCCTAGCCAGGGCCGAGTGGGCGATCGCCAGGGAGGCGAGCGCCGTGTTCTCGGCCTCCCTCAGGGCCACGAGGTCCTTCGGGCCCCTCACCCTCGCCCTTCCCAGCAGCTCCAAGGCCCCCGAGGCCTCATCGATGGCCCCCCTGAGGCCCTCCTCGGTCCTTATGACGCCCGCCTGATCCCACATCGCCCTGCGCACCCTGAACCTCAGCTCCCTAGCGTCGACCTCCCCATCCCTAGGCCGATAGCCGGCCATCAGATCCCCCATCAGGCCCGGCTCGCCGCAGCCGCCCACGCCGGCGCCATCCCCGAACTCCCTCCCCAAGTATTCGACCACGTCGGCGGCCACGAGCCTCGATAGGGCGGCGCAGGCGGTCAGGGCGTTCCCGCCGAGCCTGTTGGCGCCGTGGACTCCCCCCATCAGCTCCCCGATGGCATAAAGTCCCGGCAGGCCCGTCCTGAGGTCTTCATCGACCTCCACGCCGCCCATCGTAAAGTGGGCCGTTGGCAGGACCTTGACCGGGGGCCCGAGCCCCAGCCTCCTCATGAGCTCGAAGGCCGACCTGGAGAGGTGATCGTCGGAGGGCTCCGGGTACACCAGCAGGGCGCCATCGACTCCCCTGCCGCCGGCGACCTCGAGCATTATGTACCTAGATAGGAGGTCCCTCTTCACCCTGAGGGCCCTGCCCAAGTCCCCTAGGCCGTGCTTGGCCATGAGGTCCTCGCCGAGCCCGTTCAGGATCCGGCCCTTTGCGAACGGTATCATGAGGCTCGGCTTGCTCACCTCGGCGACGCCCAAGGGGAAGAATTGGACGAACTCCATGTCCACCAGCGGCAGGCCGAGCTTGAGGGCGATCCCATGGCCATCGCAGGCGAGCTGGACCGGGTTATCGCTCCTTATGTAGGCGTTCGCCGCCCCGCCCGTGGCGAGGACGACGGCCTTCGCGTTGATGGCCAGGATCCGGCCCTTGTACTCATGGACGGCCAAGTAGGTGCCGTCGGAGCACCTTGCCAAGTCGAGCAGGCAAGCTCCCTCGAGGGCCCTCACGCCCCTCGCCGCCTTCACGCTTTTGCCGAGCTGCGCGGCGAACTCCCTGCTGGGGACGAGGGGATCGCCGCCCTCGATCCTCAAGCCGCCCTTCGAGGCCCTCGGCTCGATGCCCAACCCCTCAAGGAGCGCCGGGAGGGCGCTCCGGGATTCCCTAACCATCATCTCGACCAAGAAGGGCCTGTTAATGCGCCTGCCGCCCTCGATGGTATCCCTGACATGGTCCTCGACCGAGTAGCCGCCGATCGGGCAGCGGAAGGCGCCTTGGGAGTAGTAGGTGGAGCCACCGTAGCCTAGGGCCGACTTGGAGGCTATGGCCACGGAGTACTCATCGCGCTCGCTTATGGAGAGCGCCGCCGAGAGGCCGCCGAGGCCGCCGCCGACGATAAGCACATCCGCCTTGCCCTCAAAGGCCGTCATCGAAGCCCATCGATGGGATGGGCCGGATCATATTATTATTTGGGCTGGTTGGCGCTCCACCCTCCCATATAATCGCGTTCGGATCCGGGCGCGATCGCCCTTGGGCTAGGGGGCCCGCCAATTGCTGGCCTTTGGGTTTTCATCTACAAAAGGCGATCAACTCGATTACAAGGCTCATATTGTCTCGGCATGCCGCGTTTGCGGGGCCAAAACGACCTTTTCCGGCCATATATCCCTTAGGATCCGCCAATATGATATCGCCAATAATCAATATGAGGGAAATAAGGGGCATTATTCGACATCCCAATGGCCAGCCCCAAAAAGCCCGTGCCGAGCTCGATCCCGATCCCTCTGAGGTCGAATCCAAAAAGTTGGCTGGGATTGGGCCGGATATAAAGTATTTAAGGGAAAAAGTCCCTTTAGGGACTTATGGGAAGCCTTAAAATAAGCATGGAGGATGGGTTGATCCAGAAGTTCAGGGAGGCCGCCATGAGGAAGTTCGGATATGGGAGGGGCTCATTGAGCGTAGCCGCGAGGGAGGCGATTTCCAAGTGGCTAGAGGGAGAGGGGTTGAAGAGGGGGAAGGAGGGGTTCGAGGAAGTCGTCAAGGAAGTCGCGGGCCTTTGGAGGGGGGAGGGTGGTTATAAATATGTTCGAAAACTCAGGGGCGAATCCGAGAGAAGGTTCGAAAGGTTGAAGATATGAAAAGGATCCTCTTGGATTCGGACGTCATCATCGATATCCTCAGGGGATTTAAGGGAACGATAGAGGCCGTGGGGGATCTGTACGAGGGGAACGAATTATGGATCTCAAGGATCAGCGAGGCGGAGATTTTCGCCGGGAAGGATATGGGAGATGAAGAAAGGAGGGAGGCCATATCGAGGTTCCTATCCAAATTCGAGAAAGTGGAACTCACGAACGAGATTTTAAAACTCGCCGGGGACTTCAAGAGGAAGTATGGGCTTACCTTGCTGGATTGCATAATAGCCGCCACGGCCTACGCGGCGGGCGCGGAGCTCTTCACTAAGAATTTAAGGGATTTTGGGAAGGTGGAGGAGATAGCGATCCATCGCCCAAAGGGTTCCAAGTCTTGATTCGCCGGAGGGCTCCGGCGGGGCGAAGATCCCAAGCCGTCCCGGTGGGGAAGCGATCCTCGCCCCTCGATCCCTTTCGATTCCATCGAGGGATCGTTCTAAGCTCTTGCGCATTCGATACGCATCGAAGCCAAATTGGCCCACTCATCATTGGGATCGCTTCAAGCCCTTCAGGAACTCCTCCTCGTCGACTATTCGCCTCTCATGGATGCCCTGGCCTATCCTCTCGCCATCGCTGAAGGCCTCGACCCAGAAGACGAGCCTCCTCCCATCGGCCGATAGCAACGCGGCGCTGACCTCGATCTCGGCCCCGATCGGCGCGGCCCGCAGGTGGTAAATGTCGACCCTCACTCCCACGGTCGTTTGGCCCTCCGGGAGGCGGTCCGCCAGGGCCTTGCAGGCCCTCTCCATGAAGGATACCATCGAGGGGGTCGAGAGGACTTCGGCCCCGGAGCCCAGATGCGATGCGGAGTGCTCCGGGCCGGTTCTGAACCTCATCACGAGCCTCCGACCCGCTTCCAAGCCCATACCGATATCGGGGGAAGGGGCGCGGGTCGATTAAATTTATCGGCCGTTTTGGGCCCTTCTAAGCCAAGGCATGAGGTCCCTGGTCATCGGCAACATAACCAAGGACGAGCTTGTGACGGGGGCGGGCAGGGGGATCGCCTTTGGGGGCGCGAGCTACGCGGCCGTAACCGCCGCCAAGCTGGGATGGGGGGCCCGCGTGGTGGGCAAGGGCAACGCCGAGATCGAGGCCTGGGCGAGGCGGCTTAGGGAGTGGGGCATAAGGGTCGATGTCCAGCCCGATGAGGGGCTCACGCATTTCCTGAACGATTATTCCTCCGAAGGGAGGAGGCAATGGCTCTTGAGCCATACGGGCCGGATCGGCTACGATCCATCCTGGGAGGCCGATATCATCCACATCAACCCAATGTTCGGCGAGGTGGGCGCCGAAGAGGTCGAAAGGGCCAGAGGGCGATGCGAGCTCCTCTCCCTAGATGTCCAAGGCTTCGTGCGCGGGGCGAAGGGCTCAAGGGTCATCGGCAGGTTTTGGGATGGAAGGGAGGCGGTCTTGGGGCATGTGGACTTATTGAAGATCGGGAGGGATGAGGCGGAGCTCGTTTCCAAAAGAGGGGATCCCTTGGAGGCTTGCCGCGAGCTCTCGGGGTTCGGGCCGGAGGTCGTTGAGCTGACGCTGGGGAAGAGGGGCTCGCTGGTATTCGCCGGCCGCCCATACGAGGTGCCGGCCTATGGGACTAGGGAGGTCGATCCAACGGGGGCCGGGGACGTCTATGCGGCGGCGTTCGCGATAAAATACTTCGAGTGCCGGGACGCCTTGGAGGCGGGCCTCTTCGCCTCGGCCGCCGCCTCCTTCGCGGTGGAGGCCTTCGGGACCGATGGGATAGCCGAAAGGGGGAGGGTCGAGGCTAGGTATGTGGAGCTGAGGGGGGCTTATGAGGCGAGGGCATTGGGCAAGCGCCCCTGATCGGGCATCGCGGTCCCTTGCCTCCATCTCCAGCTCCATACAGGCCTTCCCGCTAACTCCCTCGGGATCGCCACGGGCCTATGGGACTTAAGGGCTTCGACCCGTACCCGCTCGATCCTAGCCGCGACCCTATCGTAAAGGATGGGTCCCTCTAGATCGCGCCCGCGATCCCCCGATCGATCGCCCTCAACCTATCGATCAAGGCCTCGAGCTTTCCACCTCGGCGATCGGGGCGCTCCATCGCGAGCCTTTTATCCGGCTCGGAGATCAATAGCTCCGCCATCCTCTTCCCAGCCCTCGGATCGGCCTCCAGCTCCTCGACGAGCCTCTCGGTCAATGACATCGCGCGCGCCGCGCGCGATGCGATCCCTTGGGCGCATCGATCCCGGAGCCGGATCCCCTCCTATTTCCCAATTCTCGACTTCGCCGTCGACCACTTCAAAAACTGGGTTCGGCTCAATGGTTTTAGGATCTACGCCTTTCAATTCTTCAAATTTTTTCTCATCCCGCGCTTCGAGCTTTTTCAACAAGCGAACAAATTCATACTCCAATTGCCCGCGGGTTACCGCCAAAGCCCCTCGCATCTTAACTATCCTTATTTTGGAGCGATCAAACGAATAGCCCCTCCTTTCTGCCTCGAGATAAACTTGAAAAAGATAAGCATCTATCAAATCGACTGGTTTTCGATATCCTTTAAATCTTAAAAGCTGGGGATGATTGCGGTAGCCCTTTGTCTTGCCCTCGAGAACCCGTTTTGCCAGAAGCCCCTCCCTCCAAACGGCGACCAAGCCAATACGATCAAGATACCTAGGGTGAATGGACCATAGCCTCAATTAAAACACGCCCGAACCCATCCTTCTGATCGGTAGCTCAACCTTTGTTTGCTTCCCTGCCGAAATCATATATCCCCCCTTAACCCACAATCCAAAAGAGTGGAACCGATGAAATAAATGAATAATGCGATTATTCGAGATCTTAAGAATGGCCTTCGATGAGGGGTTGTGGGCTTGTTTTCGACTCATTCCGTTTCGGATGCTTAAATTAAGCTACGTAAGTACTGTTCAGATTCTCCGCCCTAGCTATTTCGTCGAGCCCTTTATCGCCCGTCAGAAATTCCGAAGCATTTATGGCCTTTGCTGAGACTATCTGCAAGGCATCGGCCTGATATATATGGTATTTTTCAATCAATTTCCAGCCTTCAACGAGCAACCCGGTTTTCACCGGGATCAATAGGGCCATACCCAATTTCACAAGCCTTTTCGTATCGAGAAGGAGGCGCCTTTTGGAGGTTATGTACTTTTCCCGATCGAGCCTGTTTTGCGCCCTGGCTTTATCGAGGGCCCCAAGGACCTCCCCCAAGTTCCAGCCGCTGAAGGCCAGCGCCAACTCTCCGGAGTAGGCCTTTAGGTATATATCCCGGATGCGGGCGCTCCCCGGTTCCTTTATGTACCTCTTTATTATGCTGCTCGAATCAAGATATACTATCGTCCCTCGCATCCCTCATGGCCCTGACCAATTCGCTCACGGATCCCCCCTCGGGTTCCACAGGCTCGAAGCCCAATTCATAATCCTCGGCCACCCCCATGTCCTCTATGACCCGGTCGAGGAGGTCCTCCGCCATTTCGCCCTTGATCATCTCCTCGAGCATTTGGGTTATCTCCATCCCGTTCCTCGAAGCATGCGACTTGAGTTTCTCCCAGAGCCCTTTATCTATGTAGACGCTGGTCTTTACCTTAACCACCGTAATTACCTCTTATACCGAATATACCATAGCTGGTATTTAAATTTAAATCGGCCCAGGGCGGAGGGCTTCAAGCCCTTTATCGACCCAGATGCCGGGGGCCCCACCGCCGGGATGGTGAGCTTCTCGGCATCTCCACCGAGTTCGCCCAAATGGGCTCGTTTGATGGCTTCCCCGCGGCGGCCTTCAAAGAGGCGAAATCGCCCCCTCCTAGCCAAGCGCAGCTCATCGCTGAAGGTGGATGGGTTGGGGGATCAAAGCCAATCCTTTGATGATCGCTTCAGGGCCGCGGCCCATCCATCTATAACGCCGTTGACCCCCCCTAGGGGGGAGGGGTCCAAAGCGAGGGCCATCTTGATTCTTGAATTTTTTCAAATAAATCGAATAAATCAAAATCTGGCCGAAAGGGTCCCATTTTGGGGATATTCCCGGATAAAAAATCAAAGAAATCGAAGAAAAATCAAAATAAATCAAAAGGGGGCGCTCCCCAAGTGCGGACCCCCGATGGCGAATGGGGGGTCAGGCGCGTTCACGGTAAAAATTTTCCGAAGCCCGCCGAGCGGGGACCCGGCCTTAGGGGCCTCATTGGCTGGCCCCGAGTTCCCGCCCGAGCTTCAGCGTAAGTCCCTATATCCTGGTTCGCCCTTCAGCTCCTCGAAGACTTGCATCACGACCGGAGCTCGGTCGAATCCCCTATCCGTAGAGTATATCTCCTTTATGCCATACCCCTTCATGGTCGGGAGGTTGATCAGGTCGGATATCCCGAGCGGATATCTACCGAAGCCTCGCGGCCTCGAGCTCGTCTTCGAACGTTGGATCGGCGATTTTCATATGGGCGAGGGCGATGAGCCTCCTACGAAGTCCGTCAACCCGAGGCCTTATATCGGGAGAACCGGATGAGGGCTTCCCCGTCATTCCGGATCTTCTCCAGTATATAAGTGCCTCTTCCTTTTGCAATGCCTCCGAAGGCGTCGCTTGGTCCCATTTAATGAATTCCTACTGTCGACGAACCTAACTCACGGCCCCTCTCGAGCTTCTCATCGACCCGCCCGTTAACGACCCCCTCGACCTCGCTCAGCCTCTGTAGCTGTCCCCCGCCAGCCCAAGCATGGCGAGGACTGGGTCCTCCAGAACCCCTTTCACCTCGTAAATGATCGCATTTCCCTTATGGTAAATTCCAATTCACCCCCCTATCTCGATCGGGAAACAGCAACGCGACTCCTCCGATATGGTCACATGGAAGCCGCTGAGGACTTAGGGCTTGCGATTTCTCGGGCTTGGATTCTTCCCCTTACGGGTTTCATCCAATAAAAGGGGGTTTTGATCCGGATCGAAGGAGGCCCTTAGGCCCTCTTCCTCCGGACCCTTCCGAGCGCATAGATCGACGCCGCCAGTGACGCCACCAAGGCCAGGCCCGCAACGGGGAACTCGGGTATCGGTATGCCGGCCTGCTCCATCTCGAACCATATGCCCATCAGGTCCGCTCCCTCGGTCACCGAGACCGGGAACGACTCCGTCGTCATGCCCCAAGATGCCATCTTCAGCGTATGGGATCCGCTCGGTAGGTACATGTCGAAGAACCCACCGTACGTATAGGCCGTCAATGTGCCATCGTCCGGAGCCGCGCCCGCGTATACGGTCGCCCAGCCCAGCGTCCTCAGCTCGCCCTTCCAGTTATAGCCCATCGCATAGCCCTTGACGGATCCGCGCAGGTCCACTTCGAAGATAGGAGAGACCTCGCCGCTGTCTGGGACGGTGACGGTCACGACGGTCCTTTGCTCATACGGGCCCAAGTGGTTCCATGGGTAGTAGTAGGGCCTATCCTTGTTGCCGTACTCGCCGCTCAGCAGCGAGTTGACCCATGTCGTGGGCGTATCGAAGTCCAATGGCACGAAGTCCAATTCTATGGTGTAGGTGCCGGCCGGTATGCCATGCGCGTCGAAGGGTTCCCTAGAAACCTCGTAGTAGTTGAAGTTGTCATCGTCCACGACGAGGTCCTTACCACTCGTTTCGTACTGCCATCCGCCACCAAAGCCTGCCAGCTGCCAGTGTATGGTTCCTAGGCCTGCGGGTATGTACCACCATGTATCGGCCGCAACCAGCTTGCCCTGCTGGTTGTAGACCCTCGCCCTAGCGGACATCGGGAACGCCGTGTTGGCGAATATGGACTGCTTCTTGAAGAATATGGTCATGTTGATCAATGAGCCCTCGTCCAGGTCGACCTCTATGTCGCTCACGGAGCTCGTGCCCCTCCCGACCCATATGGTCGGGAACATCTTCTGGACGTAGCCGAAGGTGAAGGCCTCAGGGCCATAGGTGCCCGTCGTCAGCGCGGTCGGGTAATCGTCCGTGCCCCATACGAAGCCTAGATCCTTATCGTCCCAGAAGGCGCCCAGCTGGCGGACATCCGGGCCCCTCTGCTCCGCGTAGTTGGAGCCGTTGTAGATGAGCTTCTGGGCGTATGGCCAGTTGTCCCATGGTATATGCTTGGAGCAGTACCTCTGGCTCCCTAGGCCATCCACATACTCCGAGCCGCTCCATATGTACCTGAACCACTCCGTATAGGTCCCGTCGGGCTTCTTGAAGCGGATCCTAATGGCCGCGGAGTCTGGGCCAGGGTTCCACGGGCTACCAGCGCCATACCTCCAGCACTTCTCCACCCATGGATGCTGCCAGTCCTTTGGAGTCAATGTCACGTTTATGGAGCCGCCCTTGACCAAGTGCATGCTGAGGGCCGTCGGGCTGGCGCACAGGCTCACCGTTGTGGCATAGTCCTCCTGCTGCACATAGCCCCTCACGTAGACCTTGATCTTGTAGGTACCGGGCATCAGGCCATAGTCCTTCCAGCCCCTGTAGCGCCATTGGAAGTACTTGTATCCGACGCCGACACCGCCGTCGGATCCGGAACCGGAGCCCGTCGGGACCCAGAGGTTGTTGTCGGGGCCGGCCATGCCGAAGCCGTTCAGCATTATCCAATAGCTGCTGTTGCCCGCCTTTTTGACGAAGGTGAAGTTGAAGGCCTTTATCTTGCCGTCCATATCATAGGCCTCCGCGAGCATGTATAGGCCCGGCTCGGGTACCTCGAATGGGTTGGTCGTCAGCGAATTCTCGAAGTGGTGGAAGTGCACCGTCACATTGATCCAGCTTCCCCTGCGCAGGTCCATCTCGACCTGGATGTTGCCCGGGAACTCGGCCGCCGGCACCGTCACTATGTAATCCTCCGTTTGGACGTAGCCATTGACGTAGGCCTTGACCTTGTACTGGCCCGGCGATAGGCCGTTGACCCATGTGGCATAGGCCTGTGGGACGTATCCGCTGAACTCCGTTGGGGTGCCGAACCAGTCCTCGTAGCCGAATTTGAACTGGAACGGATCGGTCGACCCTCCGGGCAGCCACCAGTATTGCTTCGGGCCTACGCCGTTCGGGACGCCGCCCTTCGTCAGGAACCAGTCCTCGGCGTATGGGGCCGGATACTCGCCCTCCCACTTATAGCTCCATGGGAATGCAACGGCCTTCGGCGTGAACACGGTCGTCACATAGCCCGTCCTCCAGTCCCACCTGACGTTGCCTACGGCATAGGACGTGAACGGCCTATGCGTCAGGTTGACCGGCGAGCGGGTCACTATGTTGTCCTTCAGATCTGAGATCTCCACGGTTATGGGCGGTCCGAGCGCCTTGGTGTCGGTGCCCAATGGTTTCCAATTGTCCAGTGTGGTTCCCACGACCGGCCACGGTATGGTGCCCAAGCCGCACTTCGAATATATGCGGCCCCAGATGACCGCACCCGGCGTCAAATAGAAGTCATGGCTGTAGGACTGGCCTGGGCCTACGGTGATCTCCCACTTCGCATCCTCAGGATAGCCCGCGCATGAGGCCTTTATGGTGTATATGCCCGGCGCGACGCCCTCGAGGGCGTAGCGGCCGTGGGCCGTTTCGTTGAAGTAGGCGACGGCCTTGACCTTGCGGCCCGTCTTGACTATTGAAGGCCATTTATAGGGGTCAATGGCCTCGCCCTCCGCCACGACCTTGCCCGCCAGGTTGACGGGCTTGCCGTAGAGCTGTGGGTTGTGGCCTCCGAACCTGACGACTCCGTAGATGTAGGCCGGGTCCACTTCGCCCTTCACGACCAGGACGGGCCAGTTCTCAGCGGGCATCGGGTAGGTCCCACCGCCGAGGAGCCATGGGGGCAGCGTAGTCTGCTTCGTGTAGGCATCGGCCATCGTCGGCCAGGTCTCGTTCAGGAACATCTTGAATATGTACTTGCCGGCCACCGTTGGGGCCGTCATGCCGTTGACGCGGACGTAATACCACCTATCCTGATCATTGGGGAAGTGGATCTTCTGGGGATCCTTCGCTTGGCTGTCGGGTTGTATGTAGATCCAGTACCAGCCCGGCGCGAATGGATCCTTGTCGTCCGCCTTGCCCACGGTGATCTGCATGTAGTCGTTCGTGAAGGAGGCGACTATGTTGCTCGTGTCGCCCTTGGCCCAGTCCACGGGCGGGATGAATCCCTCGCCCGTGTAGCGGCCATAGGCATCGAAGGCCGATGGTATGTAGATGACCCAAGAGGTATAAGTTTCTGTATCGAAGCCCTGCTTACCTGGATCGCTGAAGTTCAGCGCGAATATCAGGTCTCCCTTGCTCTCGTACTCGTATTTGCCATCCCAATTGGTGTCGACGGAGGTCAGGATCGCCTCCCAAGGCGAATAATGGCTGCCGCCCGTGTGGAGGCCGAGCTTCAGAGGGTCATAGCCATGGATCTGGTCGGTGCCGGGGAAGTAGCCGTAGCCCCATCTCCAAGGGCCTCCATAGAGGCTCTCGGACCAGAGGCCGGCGCCCGGAAATACATAGCCGAGCGGACCCTTCACGTGCTTGTAATCACCGGGGTTTAAGCCCGTGTATGGGCCGTCGTTCTTGACGCCCCTCGTTATGGTGCCGTCCAATTCGCCTAGGGTGAAGTGGGCGCTCGCCGGCGCCAAGGCAGACGTGAGGCAGAGCACGACGGTGAGCGCCGCCAGAGTCCTCTCGTCCATGCTCCCTTATCCCCCTCAAGCTTTCAGCTGCCTTCCGGAGGCCAAGGCCCCCCTCTTGTGTAGTACGCCTTTTGGATCCTTAAGCAGCAGAGCGGCCTCCCAGACCACTAGCGCCCCGATCAGCATGACCGCACCGAGGATCGTAGCCTCCGCCGTCGCCTCAAAGAACTCCCCGCCCTCCATTAAATAGCCCATTGCATGGTCGACGAACACCATTATCGCTGCGCCCCAGAGCATCGAGCTGAGGAGCTTGAGCATGTACTTATCGTCCTCGGCCTTGGAATACCATAGGGCGGTGGCGATCGCCGCGGCGAACGCGAGGATTACGAGCCACATATCGCTTCACCTCTCTTCCCCATACACAAACGCTTATAAATAAGTATTACGGTTATTAAATTTAGTATTACCGGAGGTGAATGGAGGATGGCTTGCTTCATAGTCCCGATGGTGTTGGCGATCCTAGTGACAGTCGTACAGAAGACCGCCCGCAATCTATCCGAGAAGCTGAAACTGAGCCTACTGAATGCGCTGCTGTGGGGGGGCGTGATCCTGCTCGCGATCGAGCACATATGGCATGGCGAGGTAACGCCTTGGCCGCCGTTCCTAACCGCGATGGCCACCCCAGCCGATATACCGATAATGCTCCATGAAATGGCCACCGTAGGCACGGCGATGTCCGCAGCCGTAGTCCTTACATGGGCTACAACGCTCACCATAACTCGGCTGATGCTGAAGACGACCGAACTTAAGGGGATGGAACAACTTAAGAAGCCGCTGGCGCCAGCGCAACCGCTATAGGGATCGGCTCCTTTTCCATCCTTCCAACTTGGAAGGATTGGACCGTCCGGGCCAACTTTGACGCTGCCCTAGCCATAGCGGGCACCTCCTCCCCTCCCCATATGGGATGGGCTCATCAGCAGCGCGCAGATGCCCTCACGTAGGAGGGCGGGGGAGCTGGTCTATGCCCTCTCAAGCCCACTTAACCTTTTTAGTGGGAAAATTTTAAATGGTGGGATTACGTCGTATGACGATGCCATGAAAACGGCGAGGATCGACGACAAAGGGAGGCTGCTCATTCCAAAGGAAGTGAGGAAAGGAGTAGGCATAGGGGAAGGGAGCTTTGTGAGGATAGGGGTTAGGGGAAAAAGCATCATAGTCGAACCCATGGAGCCGATCGCCGACAAGTATTTTGGGGCTTTTAAAGTATCCAAGTGGCCGAGGGATCTGGACGAGTTCCTGATCGAGGCGACTAAGAATTGGTGGAGCCGGAGGGCTACGTAGATGTGAACGTGTTCGTCTATTGGCTCGGAAGCCACCCCATGCTTGGAAGAGCCGCTTATGAGTGGATAAAGAGGATTGAGGGCTCTTCAAAGGGAAAATATGTAACTTCGAGTCTAACTCCTTACGAAACGTTGATAATAATAGCGGGATTGAGTGGAAAAAGCTTGGGGGATGAGGGTTTAGTTAGGGAAGTTATGGATGCGATGGAGAACCTCTCAGGACTTGAAATAACACCATTAAGCTTGGAGGATTTAGATGGAGCAAGCAAATTGATGAGAAGTTATAGTTTGGATTACGAAGACGCTTTGCACTTGGCTGTTGCGTTGAGGTGTAAGGCAAAGGAAATGGTATCCAATGATGAAGACTTTGATAGGACTCCATTGAAGAGAAGGTTTTGAGCCCATTCTCTTTAGCAGTTCCATTAAATGCGCCTCGGAGGCAAATGGCAACATCCTTCTGGCGATCCCTAGATGGGGTGGCTACCCGGGGTTTGGATTGTCCAAGCCCAAGGACGGCCCGAGCCGGCTTGGATCCGTCGATCGCCCCGGGCATCCGTGCTAGTTGGGCTGGCCTTTCCCGCTGGCTCGCTGGCCAAAAATCACTTCCTTGAGGCTGGGGTTGGATCAAACTTCATGCCCAAGAGATTCGAAGGAGCCCCTCAGGCTGGATCCTCGTACCAAAACCCCATCAGATCGAAGTAAGCCAATTCATCGTCCAGGTATTCCTCATGCTTCACCCTTAATTCGATCGCCATCATTTCGTTCACCGAGGGCTATTGAGCGGCAGGGCATATTAACCGATGCTCAGATCCCCGATAGATCGGGGCTCGATGCATGAGGCCGCCGTGGGCTGCTCGCGGCAAGGCCACCGCGACCGCAAGGCCCATAAGCCTAGGATGGGCTCTAAGGAGCTGGATCGTCCTTGCGAGAATCGGGTGGGCCTGGAACGTTGATAGCCCTAGAGGGCATAGACCAGGCCGGGAAGAGGACCCAGGCGCGGCTCCTAGCGGAGCGCCTCCGCGGTCTGGGCCTCGATGTCGCCGTATGGTCCTTCCCGGACTACGGGACCGAGCTGGGCAGGGAGATAGGGGCCTTCCTCTGGGGCGAGAGGCGCTATAGCCCAAGGGTCAGGCACCTCCTCTACGCCGCGAATAAATGGGAGAGGGCCGAGGAGCTATCGGGGCTTTTGAGAAGGGGCGCCTTCGTCATCATCGACCGCTACAAGGCTTCGAACATCGCCTACGGGATGGCCCGGGGCTTGGATCGGGGCTGGCTCGCCAACCTGGAGGCGGGCCTGCCCGAGGCGGACCTAACGATCCTGATCGATATCTCCCCCGAGGAGTCGATGAGGAGGAAGGCCGGGGCGAGGGATGTCTACGAGGCGGATCTTGATTTCCTAGGTAGGGTGAGGGAAAGCTACTTGGCCTTGGCCAAAGAGGGGGGCTGGCCGATCGTGGACGGCCACGGGAGCCCCCGGGAAGTTTCGGAGGAGGTCTGGAAGGCCTCCTCCAAGTGCCTCCCAAGTCCCGCCCGCCCCTAGCGGCCCCTCGGATCCTCGGGGGATCGCATCCATCGAATCGCCATCCCATGGCGGGGCGCTGGAAAAGTTATAAGGAAGGGGACGGTCCCAAGGCTCCGCGGAGGGCGGTCGGGTTGTTCCCCGGCACCGGCGGGCTCGTGGAGGAGATCGATAAGGAGGCCTCGAGGATAGTAGAGGAGGCCAAAGCCAAGGCCAAGGAGATCTTGAAGCGCGGGAGGGCCGAGGCGAGCAGGATATTGGAGTCGGAGCCGGATCTGAGGGGCGCCGAGGAGGAAAGGGAGAAAATCTTGGAGGATGCGAGGAGGAGGGCGGAGGCCTTCATCAAGGAGGCGGAGCTCGAGCGCGATAGGATCCTGAAGATGCCGAAGGGAAAGATAGAGGAATTGGCGAAGGCGCTCGTCGACTCGGTGATCGGTGCTCGCTGAAGATGTCGGCCCTCTTGCTGAGCCAACCCGAAAGGATGTACAGGGTGAGGGTCATAGCCCCAAGGGATCGGGGCGAGGAGGTGCTGGCGGCCCTCCAAAGGGCCGGGACCCTCCACGTAAGGGAGGCGGAGGCGAAGCCCGAATCAGAGAGGCCCGCGGTGGAGCTGAGGATCCGCGAGATCGGGGAGCTGGCCCATGCCTTGGATGAGGTCGTTTCCCGGGCCATGCCCCGTGCGCCCCAAGCCCCCCCGATGCCCGCGGAGGGGATGGAGCTGGTGCTATCTAGGCCTTTCGAGGAGGCGAAGGGCAGGGCTATTGAGCTGGCCTCAAAGTTCAGGGATGGCCTGGGCCGGATATCGGCCCTCGAGGGGGAGCTCAGGAGGCTCAAGGAGCTCCGCGGGCACTTGAGCCGGGCGGGGGGCCTCTCCAATTTCAAGTTGAGGGATCTCTCCTACGAGGGGGAGTACCTATTCTCCATGGTCGTTGTGGCCAAGGCCGAATCATGGAGGCGGGTCTTGGAGGATCTCGGCAAAGAATTGCTGTTGTACGAATCGTTCGAGGATCCCGAGGGCGGCGTGACTGCTTACCTCATGGCCAGGGCCACCGCGAAGGAGGAGCTCCGTTCGGAGCTGAGGTCCAAGGGCGCAGAGGCCTTGAGCCTGCCGAGGGAGGAGATCAGCGTCGGGGATTATCTCTTGAGGCTAGGGGAGAGGATCGAATCCCTGGAGGGGGAGATCTCCAAGATCGAGGATGGGTTCCGAGGGCTCGTGCCCGATTGGTCCGAGGCCCTGATGCTCAGGTGGGCGATGGAGTGGGAGCTCGATAGGCTATCGGTCCTCCTGAGGGCGTTCGAAACGAGCCACTTGGTGGCCATCGGGGGGTGGGTTCCCGAGTCGGGCTTGGAGAGGACCTCGAGGGAGCTTGGGCCGTTGGGGTATGCGTATTATGACTATGAGGAGGCCGATCCTAGTGAGGAGCCCCCGACGAAGCTCAGGAACCGAAAGGGCGTTAGGCCCTTCGAGGTCATAATCAATTTCTTCGGGGTCCCTAAGTATACCGAATGGGATCCGACGCCCATAACCGCCTACTCCTTCGCCATCTTTTATGGGATCATGCTGGGCGATGTCCTCTACGGCCTCGGTTTGATCCTAGCCGCCAAGCTGATCCTCAAAAAGCTAGTCGATGACCCGGAGGCTGAGGGGTTCAAGCTCTTCAGGAATATGCTATATATATGCGGGGGGGCTGCCATGTCCTTCGGGATGATATCCGGATCCTATTTAGGAGATGCGTACGAGCTTCTAGGCCTCGGGGGAGTTGTCCGACCTTTGGCCAGCCAATTAACGGATCCTTTCTCGTTCATAGTGATCTCTCTAGCGCTGGGATTGATCCACGTCAATACAGCGCACATGCTTTCAATGGTAAGGGGC
>Ga0315298_1006677_pt1 | contig 15618 bp, 14 predicted proteins | sample WHS_1_MG_FD_203077 | JGI IMG/M metagenome (GOLD analysis project Ga0315298, IMG submission 203077) | Extremophilic microbial mat communities from Washburn Hot Springs, YNP, Wyoming, USA - WHS_1_MG | ecosystem: Environmental > Aquatic > Thermal springs > Hot (42-90C) | place: USA: Wyoming... | reverse complement strand
TGCGCATGGTCAGGCTCAGCTCGTTGTACGTCATGTTGCCGCCCGGATCGAGGATCACGCCTTCGTCGTGATCGACGATGAGAAACTGGTTGGCCTGCACCGCCTCCTCGTCCGGCACGAGATCGGTGAACAGCACGCAGGCATGATGGGCGTCTTTGTAAAGTTCGATGGACATGTGAGAATCAGCGCAAAAAAGCGGGGTCAGGGGGTGAGAACGAAAAGCACAATGTCAGGTTTGCACCGTCAGGCCGACGGAACGCAAAAACGGCGCCAGCAGGGTGTGCGCGCCGCGCAGCTCGACGGTTTTACCCAGCTGCGCCTGCGCTTCGACCCAGTTGAGCAACGCGGTGGCGGCGGCAAAATCCATTCGCCGCACGGCATCGAGTTCCACGGTGATGGCGTCAGAACGTAAAGATTGTGCTCTCAAACCGCGCAAAAAGGATTCGTCACCGCCACGCAGATCGCCTCCCAGCCGGGCCGTGGTCTGGATGGCAGGTGGGTCGATGGCATGCGTCGACGATAGCGCCAGCAGGCTGGCATGCACCCGGTGCTGCGTCGTGGCCGGAGTGTGCGGGCTGCCGCGGCGGGTGAAACGCGGCGGTTCCCAATCCACCGGCGAGCAGCCGCGCTCGACCGACAGCTCCACGGCCAGATCGACGAACCCGGCCTCATCATCAAGCAGGCGCAACACCTGCAAAAACAGCGCGGCGTGCGCCTCGGCGGCAGGGCGGGACTGCAGGCGAGTGGCCGCCAGCAGCTGGTCGGCTCCGTGCAGTTCGAGCTCGACGCTGCGCTCGTTGAGCTGGCGCAGCGCCTGCGCCAGCGCGGCGTGCTGCGCCTCGGGCACATCGATCAACCCGCTCCAGTCGAGCACCAGATGCGCCGACGGCTCGGCGACGAAGCGCTCGAACGCCCGCAGTTGCAATGCATCGAAATGCTCGGCCGCCATGAAACTCGCGGTCTGCGCCGTGTGCTGCGCGGCGGTGAACTCGGGGCGGGGCAGCGGCGTGCGGCCGTAGCGTTGCACGTAGTCCAGCGTGCGTGCCTGCAGTTTGTCGTGCTGCGCCGTGGCCCAGTAAAAATCGAGCAGCGCCTGGAAGATCCACTCGACGGTGTGTGCGTCCGGCTCGGTCTGCAGACTGGTGAGCAGTTGCGATTCCACCTGCGCATCGCGGCCGTCGGCAAAGTCGAATGCCGCCAGCTCGATGGCCGCCGGCGTGGGCAGCACGGTATGTCCCAGGGCAGGCGGCTGGGTGCTGGCGGCAGGCAACGTGGTCTGTGGCCGCGACGCCCCCAGCGGCTGGGTGTAGGACCAGCGCGGCGTTGCCGCCCGGCGCGATCCGGCGCGCAGCGTGGACGCGCCAAATCCCACCCGCGCCAGGCCGCTTTGCGCGTACAGCGCGGCGTCGGGCTGCGGTGCGGTCAGCGCACGCTGTTCGTTCTGAATCTGGCGTTCGATGGCGTCGATTTTGTGCAGGGTGTGCAGCCGCGAGGCCGGTGGCTGTGGCGGTTGCAGCGTGGGCGGCAGGGTCAGGCCTTCGAGCGCGGCGGCGCTCTGCACTTTGCGGTTGCGCATTTCGCGGCGGAGGAATTCGAATTCCTCGTCGCGGATCATCTGCGCCGCGCGCTCCAGCCGGCGCATTTCGCGCTGCCGCGCCTTTTCCCGCGCGGCATCTCGCTGCAGCGCCGGGTCGATTTGTGTCGCCGCCCAATCGGTGGCCGGGTGGCGCACGAAGCGCACCAGGCGCTGCAACAGACCGGCGCGTTGCGGGGAAACGGTTTTTTTGTTCATCCCTGCGGCGGGCGCATCAGGTCGGTCGGGCCGAAATCGCCGGGCACGGTCAGTGCCTCGTCGAACGGGGCGTCGCGTGCCTCGGTGGCCTTGGGCTTGCTGGCCGACAGCAGCAGCCGCAGCGTGCAGCCGCCGATGCGCAGCACGTCTTCGGGCAGCAGCAGCGACGATTGCACCCGGCGGTCGTTGATCCAGGTGCCGTTGGTGCTGCCCAGGTCTTCGATCCACCAGCCACTGTCGGTGTGTTGCAGCACGGCGTGCACGCCGCTGACGTGGGGGTCAGGCAGGACGATGGTGTTGTGCGCATGCCGGCCGATGTGCAGCCGCGGTACACGCAATTCGATTGCGTGGCTGACGGCATCAGGCAGAAAAATCAAAAGCTTGCTCATGGTTCAACGTCAACGCGGTGGCGCGTGCGGGATGGGCAGGGAAAAGCAGCGTAGCCAAAAATGCAGCGGTGTGACACAGCGGACGGCGGGCACTGTGGCCCGATGTCCATACGGGTGCGCAGCGTCATTTGCCTTCTCCGCCGGCTGCGGCCTGCGCGCTGTGTGCAGACTCGAACAAGATCCACTCCCAGAACGCGGCGTGCACTTCTTCGCTGGCCTGGCTGAGCTGCAGGTCGAGCGCGGTGTCGTTTTGATCCAGCGCGGCGGTCATGCACTGGTGAAAGCGCTGGTGTGCCTGAACCAGCCGCTGGTATTGCGCAGCCTGTCCCCATTGCGCGGCGTGGGCCGTGAGCCAGCGGCCGAGATCGCAGCGTTGCAGCGCGTCGGGGTGGCGCAGCTCCTGGGCTTCGGCGGCATCGAGGGTGCGCGAGAGCAGCTTGCGCGCGCGCATGCGGTGCGTCACCAGCGCCTGCACGGCGCGTTCGGCGTCGGCGATCATCGGGCCGGACAGGTCGCGCAGCCAGGCCAGTTGCTCCGGCGCCTGCACCAGCCAGCCGGGAACGTCGTCGGCGGGCATGGGCTGGGCAAACAGATAGCCCTGTAGATGACGAAAACCCAGCAGGCTCAGCGCCCGGCACTGCGCGCGGGTTTCCACGCCCTCGGCAATGGCACCGATGCCCAGCATCTGCGCCAGCCGCAGCATGCCGTAGCTCAGGCTCATGTCGACGCCGTCGCGCAGCAGCTCGCGCACGAAACTGCGGTCGATTTTGACCACCGACACGTCGAATTGCTGCAGGTGCGCCAGGCTGGCATTGCCGGTGCCGAAATCGTCCAGGCTGATCGACAGCCCCATGCGGCGCAGTTCCAGGATGGTGGCGCTGACCACGCGCAGACTCAGCGCCGGGCCGTGCTCGGTGATTTCCAGGCTCAGACGTTGTGGCGCGATTTGCGGGTAGGTCTGCAGCAGGGAACGGACCGTCGGCACGAAATCCGGGTGAGAGAAATGATGCGGGGAAATGTTCACCGCCAACCGCAGATCGAGCCCCTGCCGTTGCCAGTCGCGCATTTGCCGCAGCGCGGTGTCGAGCACGTAACGGTCGACGTCGGTGCCGAGCTGCGGGTCGGCCAGCGCGGACTCGAACTCCTCGGCGCGGCGCAACTGGCCGTGCGCGTCGCGCAGCCGCAGCAGCACTTCGAATTTGCGCACCATCGGGCCGGATGCATCGTCGCTCAGCGTGAGAATGGGCTGGTAGTACAGCTCCAGTCGGCCCTGGTCGAGCGCCTGCCGTAACAGATCGCGCTGCTGGTTGAGCGTGTCGTACTGGTGCTTGAGCCGCTGCGAGAACAGCTTGAAGCGGTTGCGCCCAGCCTGCTTGGCGTCGTACAGGGCCAGATCGGCACGCTGGAACAGTGCGCATTGCCCCTGGCTGCTGCCGCGCTGCACCGCCAGGCCGACCGAACAGGCCAGGCGCAGCTCCACGCCGTCGACGGTAAACGGCGCGTCCATCATGTGGCGCAAGCGGTCGCCGACGGCCACGGCCTGTTCCTCGGTGCGGCACTCGGGCATGAGGATGGCGAATTCGTCGCCGCCGATGCGCGCCGGCATGTCGGTCAGACGCACCAGCGCCTTGAGACGGTTGCCGACTTCGGCGAGCACGGCATCGCCCGCGGCGTGGCCGAGAGTGTCGTTGACGCGCTTGAAATCGTCCAGGTCGAGCAAGGCCAGGGTGAAGCCGTGCTGGCCCAGAGGGTGGCGTTCGAGCAGGGTGAGGCGGCGGTCGAAACCGCGGCGGTTGAGCAGTCCGGTCAGCGGGTCGCGCTCGGTGAGGAATTCGAGCTGCCGCTGCTGTTCCTTGATCGCCGACACGTCCTGCAGTTGCCACACGGCACCGACGATGTCGCGGCGGTGGACGATGGGCACGTAGTGCCGCAGCAGCAGACGGCCGTCGCGCAGCGCGATTTCCGCCGCATCGGGACTGTCTTGATGGATCAGGCTCTTGACCCGAGCCAGCTCGGCTTCGGCGTCGGCGAACTGCGGCGCGATCTGTTCGAAAAAGCGCCGCCAGCCCTGGCCGATCAGCTCCGCAGGGTGCAGCCGCAGGCGAAACAGCTCCAGGCACGCCGGGTTGATGTGCGTGACCTGACCGACCGCATCGAACACCAGTACGCCGCTGGGGATGTGGCGCAACACGTCGTCGGTGGAAAGCGGGGCGGGCGTGATGGGAGACATCGCGGAGTCAGCGGCTGGGCGCGTTTTGGCGCGCGGTGAGTTCGAGATACAGGCGGCTGAGCAGTTTGGTCACGCGGTGCGACGCGCGGCTGTACGGCGCGTCGGTGCGTAACGCCTGCAGGGCCTGCTCGGTCTGCCCGGCGTCGGCCAGGCGGATGACCTGCGCAGCCAGATGGTGAAATTCGGCATGTTCGGCGCGCAGGGCATCGAGCAGATCGGCAGGAATCGCCGCGTGCGGCGGCAATTGCCCCAGCCACACGCCCAGCGCACAGGCATCGGCGCGAGCGACGGTGTCGGCGTCGAGATGCTCACCGGATTGCCCGGTGACTGCGGCCTTGAGGCGGTTTTTCCAGCGCTGGTGGACGCCGATGGCTTCGTAAAAATCCAGGCCGTCGACGGCCACAGGCGCATCTGTCTCATCCCTCGCCGGCAGATTGTCGGTATCGTCAGGCAGAGCAGCGTTCGCTGCCGGTTGGGCCGCAGCGTCAGCTGGGTTTGCCGCGGCGTGTTTGCGCAGCCACGACAGCCAACTCATGCCCAGACCCTGTGCATCGCGGGTGCATGCCCGACTGATCGTGACAGCCGCCACCGGCCTGGTCGGGCAAGGGCAACGACCGGAGTGTTAGACGGGAAGGACATGATGTGTACGCAGGCCAACCAAAATAAACCCGATGGCATCTTATCGACGTCCTTGCGCGAAAACACCATGTTCGCGGGGGTGCAGAAACAAAATCGCGAGAAGTGTGATTTATGTCGCAAATCCCCCGCTTGAGTGGATCGACAACCTATCTTCGCGATTTGCGGTGGACTTGATATAAATCAACAAGGGACGGGCAAAAATTATGATGGCGCGATGAGCGCAGTGTGTTTGCTCATTTCGCCGGTGCGGTCTGCGTCTGGGACTGGCGGGTTTGGGGCGGCGGCCCGCCGATGCGCTGGGGGCCGATGGTGACCCCCGGATACCAGTTTTGGGGTCGGCTTGCGGGGGGCAGCGGCGAGAGCACGCTGGCGCGGGTAACAGTGGACGGCAGGTTGGGAGCGTAGCCGGGGACGGGGGCCGTCTGTTCAGTGGGCTGCACCTGGGCGGCGTGGGCCAGCCCCGCAACCAAACCCAGCGCCAAACTGCCGGCTAGATGTTGCAAAAGACGTTCAAAACCGTTGCGTGTCATCGTCAAACTCCCAGAAAAATCCCCGGATTCAGGCGCCGGCACCGACGCCCGACGGATGTGCATGCAGATACGACCATCTGCCGCCGGACAGCGTCAACGCCCCGGGCATGCCAGAAATGGCGACCGTCACCGGATCGGTGCCGTCGTGGCAATCGATCGTGGCAGCGCCGTTTTTGATGCAGTATGTCATCCGGCAGGTCGAAACGGGTACAGCGAACAGCGAAGCGATCGACTGCTCGTCCGGGTACTGGCGTAATCCGGTCGCAGAGACGGCAAGCACCGCCCCTGTGGCCGTCCTGCACACCGACATGCTGTCCGCTGCGATGGCCCGCCCCAGTGCGCCGAAGATCACCGCCGGTTTCCAGACGCACCCGGTTCGGTCTTGCCCCGGCGCGGGGGTCGGCACTCCCGTCAGCACACCCGTAAGCGTCAGCAAGAAGGCGCGCAAAAAGCCCGCTGCGCTCAAGGCTGAGTCATCCACAAGGGTTGCCATCCCATGACCCCTGAGCCAACGTGAATGCCAGTCGTCGCTGCCACCTGGAAACCGACTTTTTGCTGCAGGTTCTGCTGCGCCGACCCGTAAATCAGTCCGGACCCGTTGCTGTTTTCCGAGATGACGGGGGAATAGGCCGTGCCGTAACCGATGATCGGGTTGTCGGTCAGCGGCGAACCGTTGAGCAGATAAAAGCGGCCTTGTGGAAAGACACCGGAATCCAGATTGAAAAAGTCGTACTTGGCCGTCGTCGCCGCGCAGACGTTGGTGGAATCACCCAGCGTGACGGGCACGATGAGGGTGTTGTTGATGATGGCCGAGGCGTCGGTGATGGTGCTGCTCGCATCCAGCCAATACGGCGCGCCGGTGGATCCGACGCCTGGATTGCTCGACGTCGTACTCATCGTGCTGCCGTTGTAGTAACCGGATCCGTTGGTTGCACTCCACCACCACAGGGTCCAGCCGTTGGTGTTCGATGTGACGGCCCCGCCGGTGAACTTGAAGACGTTGACCTCGTGGTCCGTCGTTGCCCAGACGTAAACGCCATTGGCGGTCTGGCCGAGGCCGACGTAGCGCACCGGCCCAGCCGACGAGGCGTTGGCCACGGTGCCGATGGCCGTTGCCGACAGTTGGTTGGACGTCAGATCGAACGACCAGAGATTCCCAGACGAATCGCCCACATAGAGTTTGCCCCCGAGCACGTCCACGGCAGCTTGCGACGACGGGGTGAATGTCACCCTGCTTTGGCTCGTTGTGCCGTCGTACAGACGCATCTGGTTGAGATAGGACTTGCTGCCCGACGTAGTGAAGTAATAGGCGTAGGCCACGCCGTTGGCATCCCACCAGATCACCGGCGCCTGGGGGGCCGATGAGGGAGGAGACACCGCTGCCGACTGCGCGTCCAGCCAGACCTTGCTCACCGTCGGCGTGCAAGCCGATGAGGAGGACGAGCAGCTGTTGAGCTTGAGGTCATAATGCAGCGCACCGCCCTGTGCCGTGCCGACGATATACGTCGCCCAGTTGCCGCTGCCGTCCGCACTGTCCACCGTGATCAGGCCGCCGTTCATCGGCACGGAGGACTGGAAGTTGGTGTAGTTTTTCAGTTGTGGCAGCAGGGTCGAGGGCATCCAGGCCCACTGCAACGTGCCTGCGGAGGTCGGCGAACCGGCGGAAACCGCGTACAAAAAGCCGTCGTTCGCGGTGAACAATACCAATGGGGAACGCGCGGCATTGTTTTTGGCGAAGCTTTGATACCCGGTATTCGTCAGAAAATAAGGATTGTTCGGGCGCGACAGGATGACCGGTTTGTCCGCCTGCGAGGTGATGGTTCCGAGAAAACTTCCCGACGCTCTGCCGGCGAGATACTGGCCGCCACCATAGGACGGATCGATGGTGTAGTTGATGATGGTTTGTGGCGTCGGGTTGGTGCTCTGGAACGCCGTCTGCGGCGTATTGGTGAACAAAATCGGCGCCGTTCCCGATCCACCGTCCGTATAAAGTGCGTTGCTGCGCTGTTGTGCAGTCATCACCAATTGCCACGCCGGTGAGGTCGACACCGTGCCGTCTGCAGCCGTGGTGTAGGCATAGAAAAAGCCCTGTTGTCCTCCATACGCATTGTTCGACGCCAGCGCATAAGCCAGTGAGCCATTTTGCACATAACCCGGAACCGCAGGCGCGGCAGCGACGACACTGCCTTGCAGACTGGTGAATACCGAGCCGATCGCGGCGCTCAGATCGTTGGCGTTCTGCACCGTGTACGCCGTGTTCGTGCCACCAGCCTTGGCAATGGCATTGGCCTGGGCAATATCGCCGGGATCATTGCTGATGATCACCACATAGGTTTTGACGTTTTGCTGCAAAAGCGCCGCGGCGGCCAGCGTCGGGTCGGCATACGTGACCGTGCCATCGGCATTGCGGGTGTAACGCGCGTCCTCGTGGCCGTCGTAAATCAATAGCACGGCGTTGGTGCGGCAGCCGTCATTGGGGTCTTTGGATTTGTAGGCTTTGTAATACGCGGCTGCATCCATCAGCGAGTCATATACCGGCTCCTGATAAGGATCGTAATCTGGCCGGTAATCGCTAGCAGAAATGCTGCGCTGATTGTTTTGTGTCGGGTCGACGATGGTCTGGGTGTTTGGGTTGTACCCCAGGCCGGAGTCGCTCATTTGCGGATAACTCGGATTGACCAGGTTGCGCAGCAGCGTGCGCTGGTCGATATAACCGCTGTTTGGATTGGGCAGATCGACGAACACCCCCATATACGGAGCGCCGCTTGTGTTGTAGGCACCCATTGAACTGGCGCTTTGCGGGCCGGAGGGGTACGACGCCGTGTAGGTGTTCGTATTCGGATCGTAGCTCGCCGCGCCGGACCAGCCGGTCAGCGCGCCTTGGGGCAGGCCGAGAGTTTGCGTTCCGGACCAGACGTTGGGAATGTAATTGAAATACGCCGGGCTTGTCCCAGTCGTCGTCTTGAACTGGTTGGATATCCGCGCCATCGACTGGCCGATTTTCATCGTCGAACCGTCGAAACAGATGTCACTCCAAACGGCCAGGTTTTGGTTACCCTGGGCGTCGTAGCGTGAGTTTTCAAGGGAAATGAAATTCAGGGTATTCCCGTTGTAAAGAGTCGGATAGGTGTTGATGACCAGACGTGGATTGCCGTTGGATTGAGTGGCGATATACTCACCCTGAAATGCATTGGCTTGCGAGTTGTAATAGGTCTTGCACAGCTTGAATTGTGGCTCTGGATCAGTCGGTTTTGCATTGATCGGTGGCACGATATCCAGACCGCCCGAGCCATAGTACAAGTTGCCGACCGTGGTATTGCTGATGGTCCCGGATGGATATTGCACTGCCTTGGGAAGGCCATTGCCGAAAAACTGGTTGACGACATTCGCCTGGTTGTTCGGCAAATTCCGTCCGAGTTCGAACGAGTGGCCGCCTGAGTTATCCCAACCTGGCCACCAATAGACTCCGATGAAATTATTCGGGTCGGTGCCGTTGGCCGTGAGTTGCGCCTGGGTTTGACCCGACCAGTTCCCGGTGAGATTATTCGGATTGCCGCCAGGTGGGAAAACAAATGGCCAGAACGCACTCGTCAAGACGGTTGCTACGCTGTTTTCCAGCCCAAAAGCCTGGCGGAAGGTAGCAAAGCCGAAGTTGATCTGCGCGCTCGCCTGACTGCCCAGCAGGTTGTACAGCACTTGCTTGGCGATATAGAGCTTGGACGTGCTCTGGTCGCCGTATAGATGGTCTGCGAACGGAGTGCCGGCGCCGCCGCAGCCGTTGTCGTTGGCAAAGGTCGGGGCTGGGGTGAAGGTTTGCCCGGTAGAGTATGCAGCCGGGCACTGATTCTGGATGGGGCCAAGTGGACCGGATGGATAGGTTTGGTTATCCATCATACGGTTCATCGAGTAACTGTTGCCCAGAATCACCATGAGATTGGGCGCGACGATGGTCGATGTGGATGTGGTCTGCGCCACCGCCCAGCCTTGCGGCCCGCGCAGCGGCGAGACGATCAGCGCTGCGCTGGCGAGTGCGAGAAGAATGCGACGAGTTTTGAGGTTTGTTTTCATCATGCCCCCGTTTTGACGCAAGCCCGGTAGACCGCTTGTTCAGTCGCGCTGCCCGCGGCAGGGTTGGCGGACGCAGTGGCCTGAACCCATAAGTTGTAGAAAACCGCCACATATCCCTGCTGACCGCACAGGGTGGGATCGATCACCCCGGTGGGTGTGGCGAGTTGCAAAACGTTGAAGGTTTGCCGGCCGGTGCCGTTTTGCAGCGTCACCGTGGTGCTTTGGCAGAGCCTGTTTGCTGCGCAGGATTGCCAGAACTGCGACGATGTGGGTTGCAGCTGGGCCGATGGCGTGACAAACCAGGACGGTGGGCTGGGCTGGTATTCGAGCAAACCAGAGGTGCCGATGGTCTGTGCGATGGTTGAACGCAACGCCGCCATCGCCTGGTTTGCGGCGTCACGCGACTGCGCGCGCCATTGTGCTGACTGCGCGAACTGGTCGTTTTGCAGACTGCGCTGAAAAATCGCCATCAACGCCAGAGGCAGCAAAATCAAAAACAGCGCAATGACGATGAGCAGCGCGGCTCCCCGTTGCCGTCGGGGGCTCAGGAGGCGTTCCATGCGACGTTCCTCAAATACACGGTCTGGGTGTAAAGCTGATATTGAAACTGTGGCCCCGGGGGGGTGAACGTTTCGTCGAGCACCGCGATCGATGCGGGATTGTTGGTACGGTTTCCGGTATTGGGTTTGCGTACCAGCAGGGCAAACCGTACGGCGCCGACCTGTCCCTGCTGGTTGTTGCTGACGATCGTGGACCATGGGACGAAGCTGCCGATCTGTCCGTTGCCCTGTATTGGGGCGAACAGGGCATGCAGCAACACGACGTTTTGCACCACCGGGACGTCGCTGACCGTCTGTCCGAGCGAATTGACGACTGTGCGCCACAGATCCGGCATGGCCGAATTTTGCCGGTCGGGCCGGATGCTGTACGTCACCTGCAACGGCCCAGAAGCTCCCTGAATCTGGCCAAAATTCTGTACAAAAGCCTGTTGCAGGTCGGTCGCCGTGATTGCAGGAGAAACCGGAGGATTTGCCAGGCTGCTCACACCGTTGAAACCATTTGGTGGATTGATGTTGGCCGAGCCAGCCCCGCTGTTGTGCACGATGTTGTTGCCGCCACCGACATTGCTCACCTGAAAGCGGATGCACAAATTGCGTGATGGGAGCACGACGATATCGACGTCGCCTGCTTGAAACGAAGAAGTGTCCGCGACGAACAGCGAGGCATTATTGAGTGTGCCGTTGTTTGCCTTGACCACATTCACTCCGCCGGGGATGGTCGAGTTGCCGATGCCGAATCCGGCGGCGTAAAACACGCTGACCGCATCAGTTGCCGCCCCCCCGGGATTGGCATAACCAAAAGACGTGGTGGTTCCGGGGACTTGGCCGCTTGTGGTTTGCTGAACCGCAGAAACCGGCCACATGGACAGCATGGTGTTGGCATTCGTGTTTCCGTTGTAAACCAGCAGGCGGGAACAGCGATTTTGCCCCGAGGGCCCGTTCATCATGAAGCCGGCGCGTGATAAATCATCTGCGAGCAGCGTGATGCCGACACGTGCTGAGTTTTGCTCTGCCGATTCGTCGCTGGCGCGTAATCCTCCGACCGAGATGGCGCTGTAGGATGCAAAAATGAATAGCCCGAGCATGGCCGCCACACCCAGGGCGACGAGCAGTTCGATGAGGGTGAATCCGCGCTGGCGCATGTTTAAAAACCATCCTGAAGCAAAAAAGTGTTTTGCTGGGTGCCGCCAAACGCCGAGCGCACGGTGAACGTGGCGGTAATCTGGCATGGCGCGGTGGCGCTGCACGCGGCGGGTTGCGTGGCCAGCTGGGCGCCGAGCAAGTCGGGATAGGTTTGGCGCTGTGCCTGCCACCAGTTCTGCAAGACATCGGGAGCGGCGTTTCCCGAGGCCGTCCCGAGCGCCGTTCCATTGAGCGAGCCGAGGATTTGCGGATTGCCTTCGATGGTCGCCAGCAGGCTGCGCGAGGTCGACGTGACCGCAAAAGCGCGCGCCGACTGGGCATTGGCCGTGAAGGCGTTGGCGGCGAGCAGAACCATCGCGGACGCGCCGATGAGAAACACCAGCATGGCGACGAGCACTTCGAGCAAGGTGACGCCGAGTTGGGATGTACGGCGGCGTGTGGGACAGAGGTTTTTCATGGTGTGGAACTCATGGTGGTCAAACCGCCCTGTACCAGCGTGACGGTCCAGGTGACTCCCCCGCCGGAGGCGGAAAAGGTCAACGGCGGGGTCGGGTTGGCCGGCACGCTCGTGCATGTGGTCGATGCCGAGGTGCCCGAGCCCGAACTGCTAGAACTCGAACAAGTGACCGACGAGCCATCTCCAAGGAAGCTGACGCTGCCCTTGAAGGTGTTGGTGCAGCTCACCCCTACGGCCCCACTCAGACCGGACGAACTGGTCAATGTGGTGCTGTTCGATCCCATCGCCGAGACTGAGTAACCGCAGCCGCTTGGGGTGAACGTGGTCAATGTCGAGGTGTTGAGTGCATATTGGCGTGCGAAGTCGAGGGCATCCTGCACGCCGCGAGCCGTCTGCCGCGCCTGCGAAGCGAGAATCTGGTTGCGCAGATTGGGCACTGCGATGGCCAGCAGCACTGCGGCAACTGCAATCACCACGATCAGTTCGATCAACGTAAAACCGAGCGACCGCGGTAACCGTGGGTGCAAACACTGCGTTCGTGATGCAGGATGCCGGTTCATTTCCATGCAGCAGTTCCTTGAATCCAGGCCTTGCCGACCTGTTTGATGGTGTAGGGCGGCGCCCCCAGTGCGGCCTGGCCCATCGTGCCGTTGGAGGCGATCAAGCCGAAATACCTCGACGCCTCACCCCAGGCATCCTTGCCGTCGTTGTTGTGCGACAGGTCGTCGAACAGGCTCATGGCCATGATGCCGAACAGCCCTGCGGCGTGCAGTTGTCGTGCTTCGGCCAGCACGCCGGCCGTGGCCTGTGCGGCCAGCGCATCCCATCCCAATGGGTCGCTGGGGGAGTTGAATGTCGCCACTGTCATATAGGCCAACAGCAAGGGCTTGCCATAGGTGGCCTGCAGATACTGCGCAAAGGCCAGCGTGCGTGCGGGCAGCAGCGACAGTCCCTGCTGATCCGGAGTTTGCTGCGCACCATCGAAAATCTGGCCGCGCATTTCCTGAAAGGCGAGGAAATCGAGCGAACCCAGCGCCGGGGTGAGCGCGGGCTTGAAAGCATCCCAGTTCACCGTATCCACCGTGGTGCCGGCGTACACGCCAAAATCGCCCGGGCAGGCGCCCACCAAGATGCGCAGTTGCGGCGTTTGCGCGGCATGCAGGATTTGCGCACCCTGCGCGAGCAGCGCGCCAAAGCCTGGCTGGTCTTCGATACTGGGCACGTTGAACTCCGGCTGCAGCACGACCAGCACCGTTCCCTTGAGCGGCGCCAGGGCCTGCGCCAGACGGCTGACATCGGCCAGCCACGCCTGCTGCTGTGACTGGACGTAAGACCAGGCCGAATTGCCATACTGTGCGAGGTCGCCCAGGGTGTAGTGGATGAACACCGGGACGTCGCCCTGATCCATGTCCGACTGGATGCCGGTGAACCAGGACGGCTGCCAGCCCGCGGGCAGCCAGATGCCGAGCAACTGGTTGTTCGCCGGGAATCCGTTTTGGGCCAAAAGTTGCGGCGTCGTGGCGTATTGCCCGGACGTGGTTTCCCACCAGTACCGGTCGCCCACGCCAAAGCGCATGCCGCTGAGCAGGGGGGAAGTCGCCGTTCCCGTCGATGCCGCAGGCGGCACGGTGGCCGGGGAGGAGGAAGCAGAGGGGGACGGCGCGGATCCGCTGTTTGCAGGTGCGGGGGTGGATGTCGTCGGCGTCTGCGTTACAGGGGTGGATGCCGGCGTAGACGCTTTGGGCACCGGGGGCAAAACGGGCGCAGGCGCCGAAGAGACGGTGAGCGGGCGGATGAGCTGGGGCGGCAGAGAGGTCGTGGTGGATGCAGCCAATCCGCCCGTTGTGGCAGGCAAGGAGGCCGATGGAGGTGTTTGCGGGGTCGACCCGCCGCCGCATCCGCTCAGCGACACCGCGAAAGTGAAGAATGCCGCGGCAAAAAACACCGTCCGCAGCGCTTCGCCGGGGCGGAGTGGCCGGCGCCTCTTCAGACCCTCCGTTGCGGTTTGCTCACGACAAAACCCGCTCGAAGACCAGCGCGGAAGCCTGGCCGGTTCGCCATGTTGACCCAGTCGAAAGAGCACACAACCCCCGTCCCGATTTTTGGCAATGCTTCAGAAGAAGCGGCTGAAAATGTGTGCCAATAAATCAATGGAATGATTTTTTTATTGGATTTAATTTTATTTCTGCGCATTCTGCATTGTTGCGTATTGCAAGTCAAGAGAAATCCTGTGATGTGGTTTGGTTTTATTGATGAAACGCAAACAAACATAAAAGCGAAATGCTGCACATTTTTTTGAAAAAAATGTGAGAAATTTCGCAATCTACCGAGTCTGTCATCGATCCAGCGCCGACCGCCAGTGGCTCGAAAACGACACGGCATGCCGATCGCCTGTGTTCCTGAGGCCGTGAGTTTTGTCCAGGACAAACTGAAGGTCAGGCCGTCGCCCGTCCAGTGCGCGGGCAAGCGCTGCATTGCGCCGGTCCTGAAAGGGTCAGCGCAGGCTGCGTATAACGCCGTCGTCCTCGGACAGGAGCTGGCTGAGCGGCCATTTACGTTCTTCGTCGCCGAGCAGCCGCGCGAGTTGGGGCGCGGTGTGTGCGGCCTGTCGGGCATCGAGGAGCAGGGCGTCGATCAGCGGGCCGATCGGCGTGGACTGTGGATCGCACAGCAGCGCCCAGCGCGCCGGGCCGCGCGTTGCCGGCGTGACCCGTCCGACCCAGCCCAGCCGCTGCAGCACGCCCAACAGTTCCTGCAGCTGCAGGGGGTCCAGCCGCAGGCGCTGCGACAGCGCGGCCAGCGACAATCCGCAGTCTGGTGCGCGGCGGGCCTGGTCGAGTTGTTTGAGGACGTCGATGGCGTGGAGAAAGTCCGCTCCGGCGTAGGCATCGGCGCGGATGGCACGCACGCGCAGCGCCGGCAGATAGGCGGCGATCATGGCACCGGCGAGCACGGCGAGCCAGCTGCAGTACAGCCAGAGCAGGAACAGCGGCAGCGAGGCGAACGCGCCGTAGATCGCGGTATAGGTGGTGACGGTGGAGAAATACCAGGCCAGCGCCCGGCCACCGACGCTGAACGCCAGTGCGGCAACGATGCCGCCGATGAGTGCGTCGCGCCACTGCACATCGGTATTGGGGATGAAGCGGAACAGCGCAGCCAGCGCCAGCGCCAGCACTGCCCAGGAGGCCAGACTCATGAGTGTGCCGGCGCCACCCGGGAGCTGGTGTAGCAGGTGGCGGTGGGCGACGGCCACATAGCTCATCAGGCCGATACTGGCACCGAGCACCAGCGGTCCCAGGGTGAACACCGCCCAGTACAGCAGCACGCGCTGCGCCAGGGGCCGCGGACGCGGCGTGCGCCAGATGGCGTTGAGCGCGCGATCGACGGTCAGCAGCATCGAGGTGGCGGTGATGATGAGAAACATCACGCTGACCAGTCCGAGGCCCTTGGCTTTGGCCGCGAAGTCACGCAGGTAGAAATACACCTTGTCCGACAGTCCATCGGGCAGCACGGTTTGCGCCAGGTGGGCCTGCACCTGCCCCTGCAGCCGGTCGAACGCCGGAAAAGCGGTAAACACCGCCAGCGCGACGGTGAGCAGCGGCACGAGGGATATCAGGGTGGTGAAGGTCAGGCTGCCCGCGGTTTGCGCCAGATTGTCCTGGCCGAAGCGTTTTGCCAGGGTTTGCAGGCTGGCCATGAGGGGATCGGATGGGCGCAGGCGTTGCATGGCAATACGATAGCGGCATGAACGAAATTCTGGTGCTGTATTACAGCGTACACGGCGGCACGCGCGCCCTGGCCGAGAGCATT
>Ga0315298_1006676_pt1 | contig 15622 bp, 25 predicted proteins | sample WHS_1_MG_FD_203077 | JGI IMG/M metagenome (GOLD analysis project Ga0315298, IMG submission 203077) | Extremophilic microbial mat communities from Washburn Hot Springs, YNP, Wyoming, USA - WHS_1_MG | ecosystem: Environmental > Aquatic > Thermal springs > Hot (42-90C) | place: USA: Wyoming... | reverse complement strand
TTTTAACTATAACGCCGTTTGCAACACAAAAACCTTAAGTTCTATCCAGCGCAATTCCAGTTTGGATGATGAGGTAGAGAGTCAATAGAGCCGTAGGCAGTGATATGACTCGACGGGCGAACTGACACATAAAAGTTTAAGTCTTGTCATACGTTTTTGTTTTTGAGGGTTAGGTTTGAGGGTTAGGCGGTTTGGTTATAGTGTTTCTTTGGCGGATGTGGAGCGTTTTGTTGGGGAGAATGAGTGTGTGCGGGAGTTTTTGAGTAAGTATGCTGTGGATGGTAAGACTTGGTTGGAGAAGGCTGTGGGTTTAGCTCGGTTTTTTAAGTGGTTGCGGGTTGTTAAGGGCTTGGATGTTTCGCCTAAAGAGTTTTTGGATTTACATTTGAGTAAGCGGAATGCGGGGAGCGTTGAGGAGAGACGTTGGGCTTTGAGGCTTGCATTGGAGTATAGCCGTGACAATCCTGATTTGGCTGATAAAGCATTGCATTATCGCTATTGTGCTTGGTTTTTGCCTGTGAAAGCCTTTTGCGATTATTTCGAGGCACCTTTGACAAGTGTTAACGGATTTTTCCCTAAACGGAATAGGCGTAAACATGAGGATAAGCCTTTCACTGTGGATTTTGTTAAGCGAATTTTAAGTGTTTTGAGCCAGCGGGACAGGGCTGTTTGCATGGTTATGCTTCAGAGTGGACAGAGTATTGAGCAGGTGCTTGTTGACGTTAACGAGCAAGCCAAATATGTTATAGCAAAAATTAACGTTGGAGCTGAACGTATAAGGCTTGACTTTAAAGAGCGGAAAGGAAATGGTTTCAAATATTTTAGTTTCATAAGCAAAGACGCCATCCAAGAGATCCGCAAGTGGCTTCCCATAAGGGAGCAATGGCTTAAAAACATGGGCGTGAAAGATTCTCGGTGGCTTTTTATCACGGATTCTGCTAAGCCTTTAACACCCAAGCTTTTCCACAATATTTTCCGCCAAAAAATGATTAGGCATAAGCTGCGAGAAGGCCCATACAGCGTTAGAACCCATTGTTTCCGCAAGTTTTTCGAGCAGGAAGCAAGCCCGCCAGAACGGGGCATAAACAAGGCTTACGTTAGCTTTATGATGGGACACAGCACGGGAGACGGTCTTACGCATAGGCTTGACGTGGTAGGCGGAGTTTACGATAAAGGCCCATGGGTTTATGAAAGAGCTGTGGAAAAAGAATATGAAAAGCTTGAGCCTTTCATTAACATTTATAGTGGAAAAGCTGTGGAGGCAAGCTTGGGCATAAGCGAACAGGACCTGGACGCCCTTAAACAGCTATTGCAAATGATGAAAGAAGGAAAAATCAAAATACAAAATTAACCCTCTTCATCTTTAACGTATTGGTCAACTATATGCCCGCATTTTGGGCAGTGAATGTGTAGTCCATAAGGATGATTTTCAAAACCGCTAACCTTTGCCTCTTTCTTTGGGAAAACATAGCCACATTTAGAGCAGCGATAATAATTATGATTACGCTTCCAGAACAGCAACATTTCTAATATTTTCATTTTAACTTATCTCTCTCCACTCTGTATATAATACTCATTGACTTAAAATTTAAAAATTCTCAAATAAAATGAAAATTTGAGGAGTTAGCATGGTTGACGTTGTTTACGTGAGGGGTTGGCAAGACTGCCTTGACGCTCTGGACACGATAATTGAGAAGGCTAAAACCCTTCAGGAAGTTAAAGAGAAAATTGAAAGATTGCAGGAGCTTATCAGAAAAAACAAGTTTGAGAAAATACGCTATGAGCTGGGAGCCTACGGCGTCTTTTAGCCCTTAACAATTTTTTCGTATTCTTGCGTTATCAAAAAGCGAATAACATCAGCGTTTGATTCTATTCCCCACTTGTTTTTTATCGCTAAAAACCGCTTCAGCATTTCCCCCTCAAGTGTTAAGCCAATTCGTATTTTATCTTTTTCTTTCATTTTATCTCACTATAAATGATATAACAGATTTTAAAGTTTAAAAAGTTTATGAAACTTTTTTCTGGAAAAATCTTATATACCTTTAAATAGCATAAAGTAATTTTGTGTGATTTAAAATGACGGAAAAATTTATCATACGCATAGATCTTGAAGGCGAGCTGGCCAGAAAATTTGAGGTTATAAAACGGGAAAAGGGTATAGAAAATAACACGGATGTCCTGCGAAACCTGATTTCTGAAGCATATAAACAACTTCAAAAGGAGGCTTCTAATGTCAAAAAATGAGGTTGCCAGCCTAATCCATGAGCTTGCAATCGAGTTCCGTAAACTTTTGAAAAATAAGAAACGAAGGAAGGATTGAAAATGCAGCGTGATTTTAAAGTTGTATCCAAGGGTTTGAAAGGCAAAAACGAGACGCCTTTCGTTATTTTAGTTAGCTTAGAAGACGAGGAACTAATATTGTATTTGGAGTCTCCAGCGCAGCTTACTCAGTTTGAGATTGACCAGGAGTTTACGGTTAAAATTGTGGAAGGAGCGCAGCAGAAGCTTGGTTGACATTGAAAATCCTAAGCCCAGTCATCTTGTTATGCTGCCTTACCGAGAGATACAGTGCGATGACACTTTAAGAGAGTTCACGCAGGTTTTAAGGTTTGACCTTGTGGACGTTAAAGGCGAGCCTTTAAGGGCGCAGCTTCTCCTGGACCGTAGGCACAAACTTAACAAGGGCATGAGTAAGCCCGTAGCATATTTCCGCATGAGCGGCACTGAACAACTGGTTAAGCTGGCTAACACGGCTTTAGCCTGCGCCGTAGCCCTCGCCTTCAATGAAATTAACCTTCTGGAGCCTACGGATGATCAGGTGCGTAACGCTTTGCGAAGCCATTGGCAGATGGCTCAGGTTGACTTGCTTTACGCTGTCAAAACCATTCTCCGCGATGTGAAACTTCACCGAATGGCTTTGGAAAGGGCTGCAGATGTGCATGTGTAGCCTCTGCGGTTACATAACCCACAACGAGGCTGAATACATGCTGACTTACGGCAACCATGACACGGCGAAACTTAACGTTTGCAAATGGTGCCTACAAGACTTGTCGCTTTTAGGCTTCAAAATAAACCAGACGGTGCGTTTAGAACCTTCCAAACAAGCGTTGCGGGTTCCATTAAGCCATATTGTTTTAGGGCCTGTTTACACCTTCTGGAGGCTGCTAAATGGTAGTTGAAGAGTTAAAACGTTCTTTTGGTGTCAGGCATGTCAAGGATTATGGCGCCTGCATTGTAATTCCGAAAGGGAAGTTTAACATTGAATGGGAAGACGCATTATGGTCTGAAGGCGTCATAATTCATTATAATATTGACTTGCCCGGCGGCGAAAACTGCACTGTTTTACAGCTTAAACAAGAACATTTGCAAAATAAGCAGCATCTTGTTTATGAACCCAAGCCTAACCCTTCACCCTGGAGAGATCCTGAAAAATTTTGGAAGCCTGAGGAAGACGCGTTATTAATAGAGCTTTACAACAAGGGAATACGCATAAAAGAAATTGCGAAGAGATTTCCCAACCGTTCAGAACAAGCAGTGCATTTACGTCTTCAGCGTCTCAGAAAAGCTGGAAAAATAAATGGACGATTAAAACGTGATAAACAACTACAGCAATCACAAAATAGTGAGACTTTTACATCTGAGCTTGCAGATTTACTAAAGCAAATTCAAGACTGTTTAAAACCTAAAAGTTTCAGTTTTGCATATGCTTGTCCAAACTGTAATATTGTCGGGTCTGCCAGCAAACAAGACAGCATTTGGCGTTTCTGTCCAAACTGTGGCAAGCCCTTAACAGTTTACAACGTGGAGGTTTCACAGTAAAATTTGGGTGGTTAATGCCTTGATTGGTCGAATTTTGTTAGGATTTGAAGTTGGAACTGGAGAACCTGTCCATCTGCCTTTGCATCATTTAGCCATCTTCGGTATGACACAGCTTTCGGGCAAGACGACGACGCTTGAGGCTTTGATTAATCGTAGTGGGCTTAGGGCTATCGCTTTCATTACGAAGCGTGGAGAAGCTGGTTTTACCAGGTGCAATCTTGTAACGCCTTACTATAAGCCCCATGCGAATTGGCAGTTTGTCGAGGGCCTCGTTAATGTTGCCTTGGGAGAGAAAGTTAAGTATGAACCAGGAATGCGTTGGGCAATAATTAAAGTCAGCAAAGGAGCCAAAAACCTTCGTGAAGTTAAGGACAGAGCAGAAGAGATGCTTGAGAAAGCGAAAAGAGACTTTCAGAAACAACTTTTCGAGAAGCTAATCACATACTTGGAAATTGTTGTTCCAGAGCTTGAAAAGTGGCATTTCAGCGATAGGCTGGAACTAAGTGAAGGCGTAAATGTCATGGATTTAAGCGAGATGCGAACAGAAACCCAGCATCTGGTCATAGCAAGCACGATAGAATATGCCTTCCAAAACTTGGACCACGTGGTTGTCATAGTGCCAGAAGCCTGGGAAACTTTACCACAAACTAAAATGACACCTGTCAAATGGGTTGCGCAACAATTTATCCGCAAAGGCGCTGCCATTGGCAATTATTTGTGGCTTGACAGCCAAGACATAGGCGGAATAGACAAGACTCCGCTACGTCAATGCGATAATTGGCTTATGGGCAGAATGAAGGAAGCCCACGAAGTAGAGAGGATCCTTAAGCAGCTGCTGGGCATGAAGGTTAAGGCTGAAGATATTCAAACTTTGCCCCTGGGACATTTTTACGCTGCGATTGGTAATGAGGTTAAGAAGGTTTACGTGTTGCCTGTGGGCGTGCCTGAAGACATGGGGCGTGAGGTTGCCCTCGGTAAACGTAGCCCTGAAAGTGTCCGTGATGAGTTTTTGAAGGTCAAAGTTATGGAGAGTGATGAAATGTATAAGGAAAAGTGGTTGGAAGAGAAACGTAAACATGAGGAACTTGAGAAACAGTTTGCGGATATCCGCACAAGAATCTATAATGAATTGAAGGGCGAGTTTGAGAAGAAAATTAATGAGTTAGAAAAGAATGTTGAAGAAGAGCGGAAGAAACGCATTGAAGCCGAAAACGAGCTTCTCACACTAAAGAAAAAGCAGGAGACCTTCGAGGTTTTCAAAAAGCAAGCTGAAGAGAAGGTGAAGCTTGAGGAGGAACTGAAGAAGCTTGAGCCCCTTAAAGCCTTCAAAGAAGCTTTCATCAAAGCCTTTGGAGTTGGGGTCGGACCAGAACCGGCGGGATTTGAATCCGCATCTTCTATGCCTTCGAAAATTGCAGTTGCCATTCAGCAGCCAACATTAACAATTAAGACTAACCATGTGTCAGTCGATTTGACTGACAAAACTACTGAAGGCAAAATTGCTATTGTTTATGCTGAAGGTAAGCTGCCAAGCGATAAATGGTTCACAACAACAGACGTGATTAACGCTTTCATAAGTCATGGTTGGAGTAAAGACCCACGCATAGGCCCTACACTGGATAAAATGTGCAGTTGGGGATTTTTCGAGAAGCATTATGCGGGTAAGCGCCCAGAATACCGTGTGAAAATCAAGCCTGAGGATGCTCGTAGTAAAGGCTTGCTAAAGGAGGCTGAATCTTGAGCAGTTCTCGGATGTTTCCTTTTATCACGAAGACATGGAATCCTGTTGTCGGCTGCAGACATGGCTGCACGTATTGTTGGGCGCGGAAACTTGCAGAAGGAAAACTCAAAGAAACGAAACGTTACAAAACTGGTTTCTCTCCAATGTTCTGGCCTGAGGAGCTTAAGAAATCATTTACCGCTAAAGACTTTGTTTTTGTTTGCGATATGGGCGACCTGTTCGGTTCATGGGTCCCATACTGGTGGATTAAAGAGGTTTTAGACGCAATTTCGAGAATAGATGCAACTTTTCTCTTGCTAACTAAGAATCCGCATCGATATTTTGACTTTCATATTCCAAAAAATTGTGTATGCGGAGCCACAATTGAATCTGATATTGATTGGCATGTAACGGGTGCGGAGCGACCGACATATCGGCTTGCAGAAATGAAAGCTCTTGCACATCCCAGAAAATTCATTGCTGTGGAACCAATTCAAGACTTTAATCTTGACTATTTTACAGAGCGTATCATCGAGATCAAGCCTTGGGCTGTCGCCATCGGCTACGACAATTATGATAACAAGTTGCCTGAGCCGTCTATGGCTAAAACCATGCAGTTAATTGACCGCCTCGAGAAGGCAGGAATCACAGTTTATCGAAAAACTTTGAGGGAGGCTTGGAATGCCTAAATGTAAACGTTGCCCCATAATTGACGAATGCAATAAAAATCCTATTCTCGTCAACACTCCTGATAGTAAAGGTAAATCCATTAAGAAACGCCTTTGTCCACTTATTATCCTTTTAACTCGAATGAATCCCAAGGAGACTGAAAAATGAAGCTGCTTCAATTTTTGAAACGGTTATTCCGTAAATTAACTGCAGACCAGTCCCGAGAAGACGCTGAAAGCCCGTTGGTAAGTAAGGCTTCGAAGGATGTAACTGGAAAACAGTTAGCGATGAAGGCTACCTCTCCCAGGGAGCGCGCGCGGGAGAGGTTGTATGCAAGCCCGAGCACAATTAAAACTCTAAGAATAGCTCAATCTAACATTGAACGTAAAAAGCAGACGCAAATTCCCTATTCACAATTTTTTAAACATCGAAAGCCCACAACAGCCCGCAAACTTTGGAAACCAAACGCAAAAGCAGAAGAAAAAGACAATTAACAGGTGATTTTTTGGCTCAAGCTGAAAGCGTGCAGACGCCTAAAAATTTGATTTGTAATTTTAGGGCGCCCACGCTTGATGATTATCTTGAATGGCGAGACTATGTTAAACTGGTTAAGGACCAGGGTTTAGATGTTTGCCGTGTAACTTTAAGCCTCGCCAGAGCCTTCAAAGAAGGCTTAAAAAACGGGCTTAAAAGTGTGCAAATTCAAGGCAGCCGGCAAGTTATAAACATTAGCATGCAGAACAGTTTTGTTTATCAGGTGGCGAAGCCTCGTCGTGAGCCTTACGATTTAAGTTGTGTAAAACCCGAGTTCCGTAAAACATTTAGTAGTCTCCTTTACGAGGCGTATGTGCTTAACAAAGCCAGAGAGCTTAACCACGCTTTTTGCTTCCGAGACTTCCTGGAGCTTAAGCCAGACGCTTTCCGCCGAATAGTGCGCAAACTGAAACGAAAAGGCAAAATCGTAGGTTTTCCGCAACGCACCTGCCCTCAATTTTATTTCTTAACAGAAACTTTGGAGGTAAACCAACAAAATGCAGGACAAACACAGTAAAACAATTGTTTACAGGGTGCTTGTTGTGTCTGTTGTTTGGCGCACAGAAGCTGTTTTTCGGGTTGTTTGTGGTTATGGGAAATGTCCATGGTTTTTATGTTTAGGGTTTCGTGAGTCTGTTGATATAGGCTTTTTAGAGTATGTTTGGTATTATGGTATTATTGTAGTATTCTTGGAGTGTGTGTAGTGTTTTGGTTGAGGGTGCAGACGCTATAACAAGTGTGCGTAAAAAGCGGTCTCGAGCTGATAAAATTGGTAGGTTAAAGTATCAGCATGAATTGCTTAAGCGGATTCTTTTGAGGCAGGAGCGTATGGAGCTTATGTTGCGGACTATTGTTAAGGGTTTGGAGGGTATGTTTAATTTTGAGAAGCCGTTTATTCAGAAAATTTGTTGTGTAGATGAGGTTGACGTGGAGATTTTGGACTTGCTGTTTCAGAATCAGCCTGAAGGTTTGTTTCCACGGGATGTGGCTGCTCGTCTTGCGCAGTTTAAGCTTAACAGGTTTAAGGTTTTGCGTAGGCTTAAGGCTATGAATAGGCGGTTGGAGAAGGAGATTGGGCAGCGTGTGGCTGAGAAGCGTGGTCATCGTTGGGCGTTGACGGGTTTTGCGGTTGAGGTTTGGGGCGAAAGTGAAAAAGAGGCTCAGATTGAATAGTAAATCTTTTATGTTAATTCTTAAGTATTGTTACTCGTAGCAGCTTGGGGAAAGCAGTGAGCCTCAACCCGCAAAGCCTCCCCAGGCTGCTATGGTTTGCTGTTTTCTCCAGGCTGACTAAAGTGAGTGTAGGTTCCAGTCTGTGCCTTGGGAAGAAACTGAAGCGTATATTCGCAGTGGGCATCGTGAGTCAAGTGACACATGCAGGACTATCGAGTTAAGCAGGGACTTGGGCATTAAAGCGGTTTATTGCAAGTATGGCGACAAGTGGGCGATTCAAAGTTATCTTTTCAGTAAGGATAAGGGTTGGACGCTTGACAAGGCGAAGGAATGGTTTGAGCAGCATAAGGCTGAAGCTGTTCAGGATGGCGTTGTATTTTTTGATTTGAAGGTTTTAGCGGATTCCGCAGACCCTGATAAGCGTGTTTTTCCCTGGAGTATGCCAGCTCGGTATTACATGAAGCCTGGACGCATGCTTATTTATGGCACGGCTCTTGTGGCTGGTAAAACTCGTAAGGGCGACGAGTTCAGTCATGAGGAGCTTAGGCGTGCAGCTCGCAGCCTTATAGGTGGTCCTGTTGAAGTTTTTAGGCACAGTTGGGAGACTGGCGAGAATAATTGGCTTGCATGGCCTGACAACGCTGTCTTGGATGCTGAAGAGGTTGATGGACGCCTTGAATATATTGCAGGTATTAGCGACCCGAAAATTCAGGAGCTTATTCGCAGAGGCGAGCTTAACCAGGTTAGCGTGAACGCTATTTGCCGTTATGTGCCTGCCTCTAATCCTGGACAGTGTAACGGCGTGATTTTGAATGGTTTTTGTCTTGTGCCTAAAGATGCTGTGGCTGCCAGTCCTGGAACCTACGTGAAAGTTTGGAATTGTATGGGCGACGAAGCCCAACGGCTGGAAGGTGTTGGCGAAGCCAAGCCTCCAGAAACTGGAGTGAAAAATATGTCTGAAACAAAAAATCAAACACAGCAAACTCAGGAAAGCAATTTAAACCAAAAAACTGAAAATGCGGCTGCGGTTACGGAGCAGTTTAAGAAGGAATTGCTGGAAGCTGTTCGCAGTGAAATGCAGCAAATCGCTAAGGCTGTTTATGAACAGGAGACTGAAAGGGAAAAACTGCATCAAGCCCAACAAGAAAGGGCTAAAAAGTATGGTATAAGCGCTAAGCCTGACGGGCATTTAACTAAACCAGCGGAGTATGAGAAAATTCAAGAGGACGAGTTTGCAGACCCTGTTAACTACAAGTATCCGATAGACAATGAGGAGCATGTTCGTGGCGCTTTAACCTATTTTAATCAGCCTCAGAAACGGGAGGCTGGCGGTTACACAACTGAAGAGGTAGCTAAAATCCTTGAGAAAATTATTCGTAAAGCCTTAAGCCTTGGCGTTGAAGTTTCATGGCAGCCTGAAGATCAAGCTTATAAAAGTCTTCCCGAAGAAGTTAAGCAGAAGCTTAAAGGTTATGAAGCTCCTAAAACTGAAACTTTGCCTGTTGCAGCGGTTAAGCCTGTTGAAAACGTTAAGCCTTCCGTGTGCTTGACTGAAGATGAGATTCTCGGAGTTTTCAGGGATAAACGGTTTTTCACGCCTGCTTTGATTTGCAATGCGATTTTAGACCGTTTACAGGCTAAAAAGCGGGAGGTTGAAAGGCAATGACAAAGCGGATTGACGTTTTGCTGGGTGATATTAAACGGTTAAGGGCGCAGTTGCAGGCTTCAGGCGTTTTAAGTGACGAGTCGAGGGCTGAAGCGCAACTTGTGAAGCTTGTGGACGAGTTGGCGTTTATTGTTCAGGGACAGTTTGACGAGATTGATAAGCTGAAAGTGAAGCTGCGGCAGTTTGAAGGTAAACAGAAGGCTGCGAGGCGAAGTAAAGTTGCCTAAAATTCCATACACGGATGGCGAGGAAACAGTTGGAGACAGTTATCCGTCAGCTCCAAAGCAAATTGTAACTATTGACTGTGAAAAAGTCATTATTTTGATTAAGAATACGCATGGCAGTAATGCTTTGCTTTACAAGATTGTAGGCTATTTAGACGTGAATGACTTGACAAACAGTGCAAACGAGCTTGTAAGTGAAACAAGTTTGGCTGCTGGCGCAGTGGCTACTTACGTTGTTTCAGACCCGTATGAGGCTGTTGCGTTGTTTTGGAAAAATGCTACGGCTGGCTCTGCTGCAAAGGTTAAGGCTTGGGTTAACACTCGCCCGCGTAGGTGAAAAGGGAAAGTATGCTGATGCTTCAATGCGGTTATGGTCATAGTTTTATGACGGATTGGGGGCGACCCCTGCCAAGTGGGGAAGTAAACTCGACAGGTGATACGTATGGCTACTGAACTTGTGCCGAAAATTTTTGAAGGTCCGATTGGAAAAGAAGCTGTAGTCGTGGAAGCAATTGCTGCCGGCGCGATTCCTTTGTGGTCGCCGGTTGTTTTGACAAGTCCTGGCACTGGTGAAGATTTGCCTCGAGTAACCACTGTAAACGGTCTTACAGGTCATGTTTTCGGTGTTGCTGTTGGTCCTAAGCTTGCAAGTGGAAATGCTGCTGACGCTGCTGGCGACAAAGTGTATGTTTGTGTCTTTGGCTGGTGTAAAGTGAAGGTTGACGGTAACGCTGCAAACATTGCAATTGGAGATTATCTGATTTCTCACGCGACTGGTGTTGCTCAAAAGGCTGCTGCTACTGGTTTTCCATTTGCTATAGCTGGAGCTGCAAGCACAGCGGATGGAGATATAATACCGTGTTTCGTTGGCATCCACGCCACCGTTGTAGTGTAAGGTGATTGACATGGACGGTGTTTTTGATAAAACAGCATTGTTTAATCCTGAAGTCTTAAGCGCACTTCAGAAAATGCATGAAAGCTTCGGCGATAAGTATTTTGACGCTTGGGACTTTGCATGTGCTGTAAATCCTGTCCTTGGGCTTCCATTACAAAGGAATCCGCAGTATATGGGGCGAGTGAAATTCAGTGAGATTGACTGTCCAAGTAAGCTTTGGATGGTGCGGTTAAGCGAAATAGTGAATGTTTCGCCTAATCTTGTGCAGCAGAAGGTTCTGGCTGACGTTTTGCACGGTGCAGAACATAACAAGGCTTGGAAGGATTGGGTGAAAATCGCTGAGATGGATGAACCTAAAGACTCTGTGCCGACGATAAGCGAGGATGACTTTATTATTGTTGAAGGTGCTATGAGCACGAAGGCTCGTTATGCGGGCGGTAAATTCGGCTCTGTGAGCCTTGACTGCAGTGAGGATAAAGGTTTACATAGAGTTGTGTTGGGCATTAAAAAGACTTGGATTAAAGACAGCAAGTGGAACGCTATTCAGGAAGCCGTTACTGTTGCTGGTGCAGCTATGTATAAGCACGTCGCGTCTGATCTTTGCACTAAACTTGGCTCCGCTGCTGGCGGAACTGAATCTTTCGACACTGACCTTTACAAGACTATTGTTAAGGCTATTTCAACGAACAAGTCTGCAGGCTTTCCGCCGGACGCTATACTGATTAACCCAGCTCAAGAAGCAACTTTGATGGCTATGGACAAATTCATAAGCGTCGAAATGCTTGGGCGTGTCGGCAAACTTGCAGAGAAAGGTGAAATAGGCTATTTCTACGGCAACATTCCTGTTTACAGCACAAGCGTTTGTGGAGCTAACCCAATAGTTTACAGCACTCAGAAAGGCGTTGTCATGGGTCTCCGCCAAGACCTGCAAATTGAAGATTACGATGACCCGATTGAAGGCTTGGAAGGCGCAGTGTTGACGATGCGGTTTGACCTTGCAACAGCGTTTTCGGCAGCCATAAGAAAAGTGGCAACGTCTTAAACTTGAAAACTTTAGGCTTTCATTAACCAAGTTTCCCCCTTTTTTAGTCCTGTTTGAAAATGTTTAAGGGTGATGGGATGGAAAGGTTCACGGAGAAATCGCATCTCATAAAGGTTATACTTCAAAGTTTAGATAGGGAACCGCAGCGGAGAGAGAAGCTGCTTAAAAACGTTTTAGCAGCTTGTGGAAGCACAGCCAAGTTTAGCAGCGTTTTCAGTTGGCTTGTGAAGCAGGGCTACATTGCAAAGGCAAGTGGGAAGCATACGGCTCCTTTCGCTTTAACCGCTAAGGGCAGGAAACGTTTGATGGCTATTCGTGAAGAGGAAGGGTTGCCATGAGCTTCCTAAAAAAGGTTACAAACCGCCTTTTGGGTAGGGATGTCTATGCAAAGGCTATTAAGCCTGGAAAGCAGCAGATCGGCGAGGCTCCTAAAGTTACTTTTCAGCAGCAGATAGAAGCTTATTTGAAGGATGCTGCTGTTCGAGCTTTTGTTGATGTTTTGGCGATGCAGGCTGTGGGCATGGGCTTTTACACTACATGTGCTTCTGATTATGATAAGGCGAATAAAGCCAAAGAGATTGTTGATAGGTTCAACGAGGAAAACGAGGTTGACGATTTGCTTCAGGTTACGGCGCGGGAGCTTGTGGCTACAGGTAACAGTGTTTGGCAGCTTTTTGAGCCTGACAAGGTTGAAAAAGTGGTGCGTGTGCCTATCGTCAGTTTTGAACGGATTATTACTAACGAGTTTTTAGGGTTTGAGGAGACGCCTTGGACGCAGGAGCATAAACTGCAGTTAGGGTTTAAGCAGACAAATGATTATGGCGGTAAAATTGTTTCGCCTGAAAGGCTGCTTCATTTCCGCTTGAATCCCATTGACGGTTCAGGCTGGGGTGTTGGAATCTGTCAAGTGCTGCTTTGCGAGTATAGTTGGCAAGAGTATGACCCTAACACAAATCAAATAGTTACGCGGACGAGGCCAAGCCTTTACAGTGTTAAGGCGAAGCTGGACACGGACCTTATTGAAATTTTCGAGAAGCATGCTGGTCCCGTGGAGGCTTGGGTTGCTGAAAGCAAGGCTGCTGCTGAAAAGCTTGAGGCTGAATTGAAGAAAACTCCGAAGTATGGTGGAAAGCTTGTCACTTCAGGCAAATTGGAAATTAAAACTCCGCCTTTAGAAGCCAGAAGCCGTTTTGAAAGTTACGTTGAATATTTGTGGAATCAAGTTTGCCTTGCAGGGCAGACGCCTCTTCCGAAACTTTTCACTACTCCCGGCTTTACGGAGGCAAGTGCGAGGGCTGCGCTTGACGTGGCTGACAGGCTTGTTTTTCCAGTTCAGAGGCTTATTAAAAGGCAGTTGGAGAAGCTTTGGCGTAAAGTGATTGTTGCTGCAGACTCAAGTATTGACCCGTATAAGGCTACTGTTAGGCTTAATTGGGGTGCGCCTGAGGTTCCAGAGTTGAAGATTGACCATATTATAAGCATTGCAAACATAAGTGCGCAGTCGGGTGTGCAGTATATTCGCCCTGAAGAGGTTCGTAAAAACTTGGCTAAATTCGGCGTGGAGTTATGGGAGCAAGAAGCACAGCCCGAAACTCAAGCTTAGCTAAATCATCCCAAAAAGGCTAAGAGGAGGTGAAAAAGGAAATATGTCTGAAGAGAAAGTAAAGGACACAACCGCCACGAGAAGGGCAACCAAAGGGCTTTTCGGCGGACTACAATTCGGATTCTTAAGCTATCTTGCAGTGCTATTCCTAAAAATTGCTATCAACACTGTCGCAGGCCAGCCTGTCGTGCCGGACGGCACAGAAATTGGAGGCTTCGCCATAGGATTCACGGGCGGAATAGTAAAAGCGCTCGAATAGCTTGATTAAAGAGGAAAAATCGGTCGCCCGCGCGCGTTTTTCACATTCAAAATGTTTTTTGTTATTTGAAAATCTAATGTTCCGTTATAACGTTTTAAATTGCACGTTTAGGATTATACGGCTTAAATTTTGCTTTTTTCCATAAAAATAGCTTAAATTTTGCTTATTTCTTATTTTATTGCAAAAAATAGGCAGACCGTAAGGAGTCGATGTCTTGGCAAGTGTAACCGTTGATGATGTTCGGGATGTGATTAACGTTAGCCAAGCGGATATTCCAGACTCTAAAATTGTTAAGATGATTAAGCGGGCTGAGGTTACGCTTGAACTTGAGCTTAGTAAAGAGATTGATTATCAAGATTGCACGGATGCTGAAAAAGAGTTCATAACGGTTCTTGCAGCTATATACGCCATTTGCTATTTGACTGGTGGCTCTGCTGTTGGCTTAAGCTTCAGCGTTGGCGACCAAAACGTTAGCGTCCTGAGTAAAGCTCCGCCGTTAGATGTGCTTCAGTCTGAGCTTGAGCGAATTTTGCGCAGTTTGAAAGGCTGCTATGTTGGGAGAGTATAAAGCCTTTGGGAACAGTTCCAGAAGCCTACTATAAATTTGTCATGCATTATTCTCCTTACTTTTATGTGACAGCAACAGCAATGGCTCAGGACCCGCCTGCTGGACAAAAGAATGTTACGGTTGCGGATGGCTCAAAATTTAGGGTCGGATATCCTGTTGAAATCAAGGATAATGCCCATGCTGAATGGAATAAGGTTGCAGCTATAAACGGTAATGTTTTGACAATGGAATCTAATCTGCAACACACTTATTACGTTAACAAAAATGGAAGGGTGGAAGGCCCAGACCCAGCTTATGGAAGAGGCGCCTTTCCAGCAGCCTTCGCAATAGATTTTCTCTATGAGGCCTACAGTGATAAACAGTTTGAAAGTTGCAAAACAGAAATCCTTGCCAAAATAACAGAGCTTGCAGACTTTATTTTAACCCAACAATGCACCAATAATACCAAGGATGCTTATGGCGGTTTCAAAAATAGCGAAAACGGAACAGAATATTGGAGCATTGACGCTGGTCGATGCATTCCTCCGCTTTTGAAAGCTTACAGTCTAACAAACAATGCGAATTATTTTAACGCTGCTAAGCTTGCCGGAGCCACTTTCATTTACAACATGCAGCACAAACCTTCAGAGCTCGGTATCCATGACAAATATTATGGCGGTTTCGCCCGCTACGTGACAATTAACGATGACTGGTCTCAACCCATGAATGTTGAGGACCTTTACGATCTTATCGGCTTGAAAATGCTTTGCAACTATGACCCAGACAACAAAGGCACTTATGAAACGATGATGGCTGATGCTGCTGCGTTTCTGCGTGAAGGCTTCGAGCAGCTTTACTTGTGGTTTGACCCTAAGCCCAGTGGAGATGGAAAATGGCATCGTGTAGGCTTAAGCGAAACTGAAGTTTACGATGACCCAGTCAGCTTCGCACTGCTTGGACTTTACACCTATGAAGGCTGGAGCCTCACATGCCAAAGAGTCTACAATTTTATCCAGACAATAAGGGCTTCAGCGCAGTATCCAGCTTATCATCCAGCCATTTGCTGGCCAGGTTATATTGACGTTGTTACAAGGTTTCCCGCATGCCCATATTATGATGCGGTTACAAGCGGAATCCTCTGGCGTATTAGAGCTGCGCATGACAAGCCAAGCTTAGCCTTCTCTATGCAAGTCATCCAGAAATATCAAGAGGAGTTCATGTATTGGGGTCCAGTTTTCACGGATTATTCGCCTATAACTGGACAGAAGGCTATGGCAAACGTGAGCTGGCTTGCACAGTTGTTCCTAAACTATGAGGAGCCAGTTACACCTTTCACACGCATTCTGCGGAGTAAAGGCGAGAATATACTGCTTTATCCAATAAGGGCTGCTGCAGACAAGGTTGAATACGGCGAACCTTTAGACGTTAAAGCCATTGTCAGCCCGACAAGGGTTGAAGAGGTTTTCATTGA
>Ga0315298_1006675_pt1 | contig 15624 bp, 11 predicted proteins | sample WHS_1_MG_FD_203077 | JGI IMG/M metagenome (GOLD analysis project Ga0315298, IMG submission 203077) | Extremophilic microbial mat communities from Washburn Hot Springs, YNP, Wyoming, USA - WHS_1_MG | ecosystem: Environmental > Aquatic > Thermal springs > Hot (42-90C) | place: USA: Wyoming... | reverse complement strand
CATGGGAGCATCGCTTGCCCCAAAATCCACGGTCAGCTTGCTGAATTGCTCGATGCCGCCCCCCGAGCCGATCCCCTGGTAGTTGATGGTGACTCCCGGGTGGATAGATTGAAACTCGCCGATCCACTCCACATAGAGTGGCTCGGGAAAAGTTGCGCCTGCCCCGTTCAGACTGCCCGCGAGCGCAGGTGTCGTGGTGACAGGCGCGCTAGTAGCGGGCGCGCTCGTAGCAGGGGCGCTAGTGGGGCTAGTTGCAGGCACGCTGGTCGCAGTGCTGGCGGTGCTATAGGCAGTGGGTAGCTCACTATTCCCGCCGCACCCTGAGATAAAGGCGATTGTCAAGGTCGCCAAGATTACGGAACCTACGGTTAGCACGACTCGCCTGCCCACGCCCGTCCGCAGCCTGGCCAGGCTCTCCTTGAATAGGTGTTGCCTATCTTTCCGTACGAGGTGCATCATCACCTTCCTTCTTTGCTTACCCAACCCTGCGATTCTTTGCCCGCCGGCGAGATACGCAGGTTTCCGTCTGGTAGGCTATCAATGGGCAAGTCAAGGGGTGTTAACACTTTGTTACCTGTCTGTTAATCCTTGGGGTAAGAACTGTCGGATGGCCGAACAGCAAGAAAAGAGACGCATCCTCATAGTCGAAGACGACCGCACTATCTCTGAGCTTCTTGCCTACAACCTGCGCCGAGCAGGTTACGAGGTCTTGCAGGAGTACGACGGTCGCCGGGGGCTCGAGGTCGCCGTTTCTGGCCAGGTGGATCTTGTGCTTATGGACCTCATGCTGCCCGGTCTGGACGGGATTGCCGCAAGCAGGGAAATCGCAAGACGCAAACCTCAACTGCCCATCATCATGCTGACCGCCCGAAGCGAGCGAGAAACGGTGCTAGAGGGGTTCAGCTCCGGAGCTGACGACTACGTTACCAAACCCTTCGACCTTGACCTGCTTCTCGCCCGGATTCAGGCCAGGCTGCGCCGGGCTCCCGTGGGCGCGCCTCTCCTCACCTCCGCTGAGGCAAGCGTCATTGGTACAGGCGACCTCACCCTTGACCGGGATGCCCGTACGGTGAGCACTGCTCGGGGGAAGGTTGCCCTTAACCCCAAGGAGTTCGACCTGCTTGAGCTGCTGGTTTCTCGCCCGGGCCATCTTTTCCCCCGGGAGGAGATTGTCGAACGGGTGTGGCGCCAACGCTACCTTCCCACCTCAAGGACTCTTGATGTTCACATCCGCCGCTTGCGGGCCAAGCTCAAACAGATAGGAGCGGAGGTCTCCATACAGACCCTTCGCGGAGTGGGTTACCGGCTGGTTCCTACGACCCGGCTAGACTGATGCGCATACGCTGGAAACTGCCGCTAGCCTTCGCTGTGGGCACTCTGGTCTTCGCCGGAGTAGTGGCCCTGGCAAGCGCCCTTATCCTGCGAGGCGTCTTTCTGGACCGCCTAGAAGACGAGATGTCCCGACAAGCTCGCCAATTCGCTGCCGCCCTGGCGGAGCCATCGGTCTTGGAGATGGGAAGTCACAGTGGCTCGCCAGGCGAGCAAGGACGACCGCCTTCCTACCCCGCTCTGCAGCGGTTCACGCAGAGCCTGGGGCAAGCAGCTGGTGCGCGCTTCACTCTCATCGATAGCAGAGGCTGGGTACTCGCCGACTCCGAGGCTGACCCAGCGACACTTGAGAACCACAGCAACCGGCCCGAAGTCAAACAGGCGCTGGCCGGGTTCGAGGCCAGAGAGCGCCGCTACTCCGCCACCCTCCGCCAGAAAGAAGTGTACGTAGCCCTTCCCCTCCCCCCAAGTGCGGCGCCTTGGTCACAAGGAGTGATCCGCATCGCCCAGCCTGCCGACCGCATAGACTCGATGCTGTCCGCCGCCTGGCGCATACCCTTGATAGTGTGGGCAGCTCTCCTTTTGCCCATGCTGGCCGCGGCCTACCTAATCACCCGCTCCATTACCAGACCTCTCGAACAAATCCGCCAGATGACCCAACGGGTCGCAGCTGGAGACCTCGCCCACCGCGCCAGCCTACACAGGAACGACGAGCTTGGCGACCTGGCCGACTCGCTCAACAGGATGGCCGTTCAACTGGAGGCTCGGGAGCAAGAGCTGCAGACCGAGACTCAACGCTCCCGACAGATACTTTCTGCCATGAACGAGGGAGTACTCTTGATGGACGAGCAGGGGTGCCTGCTCCGGGCAAACCCCGCGGCGGAGAGAATACTGGGAGTCTCTCTTAAGGATGCAGTGGGTACCCCTCTGGTCCTCGCCGCCCGGGCCTTCCCCGCGCGGGCCCTGGCAGAAAAGGCTTGGCAGGCCGGACGTCCAGTCACAGAGCTCCTTGAGACTCCGGACGACCGCGCTCTGGTAGCTGAAGCCATCCCGCTCGGCCGGCAGCCAGGCGGGGCTGCGGGACCACGCGGGACCATGGAACCGGGCCAGACCCTGTTTGTCATCCGGGACGAGACCGCCCGTCGCCACACCGAGCGCATGCGACGCGACTTTGTGAGCAACGTCTCGCACGAGCTTAAGACCCCGCTGGCCGGTATCTCTCTGCTTTCTCAGACACTGGCCGGGATCATCCGGGAGGATCCAGAACAGGCCGCTGAGTTCGCCCTCAGACTCAACGCCGAGGTGGAGAGACTCGGCCACCTGGTGAACGACCTCCTGACTCTGTCGCGGCTGGAGGAAGCAGCGCTTCCCCCACCAGACAGCCTGGGCGTGGTTGACTTGGCCCGGGTGGCCGAGGAGACTTGCGAGGAGTTGAGGCCGCTAGTGGCGGCCAAAGGGCATGAGCTCACCCTGGAACTGCCGGAGAGTCTCCTGCTCCGGGGCGACGAACCCGGATTGCGTACCCTGACCCGCAACTTGCTCGACAACGCCATTCGTTACACGGAGCCCGGCGGCCACATCGCCTTACGTCTCCGCCAAGAAGAAACGCGCACGGAAACCGGCGAGACTGAGCGCTGGGCGGTATTAGAGGTGACTGACGACGGCATCGGCATCCCGCTCGCGGAACAAAAGCGCATCTTCGAGCGATTCTATCGGGTGGACAAAGCCCGGTCGCGCGAGACGGGGGGAACAGGCCTGGGCCTGAGTATCGTCCGTCACGTGGCCGAGCGACATGGAGGCCGGGTGGAGGTAAAGAGCACTGTCGGCGTGGGCTCGACCTTCACAGTGTGGCTCCCCAGCAGTGCCCCCGAACCCGTCCACCAGAGCTCCGCGGAGTAGCGCCTACTCTGCCGGAAAAACCGGAAGCCTGGCTCCCTGGGGAACCACACGCGCGGCGTTTGTCACCTGAAGAAACACACCGGCTTTCTCCTCCAGCACCGTGGTGTTGGGGCACCCTCCCTCGGCTAGAGACTGATAGTTCACCCGCACGTCCAGAGGCCGCACAGAAGCACCGTTCTCGTCCCTGGCTTGAAGATCGCTCCACCTGGCCGTAACCGAAGGAGCGTCACAGTCGGCGAACGCCTCCGTCCAGACCATGGGCCGGAGCAGCCGTGAGCCGGATCGCCCGCGGCCAGACGGAGGGAGAAGATCCCGAATGGGCGTGCTTTCTCCCGACTCCAGATCCGTGACCTCAGCGCGCCATGCCTCTTCTTGCTCCGGCGAGGCATACACCCTCAATCGGTAAGGCCGGCCGGCACGCCAGGGGTAGAAGACAGTGTTGGGATCATCGGGGAACCCAGGCAAAGCAGAAATGGTGCCAGTAAGCAAGTGTCCACCCTCTGGACAATAGCCGCCCCAATTGACTGCCTTCCCCTGCGGATAGCGCTGGTTCCATTGCAAGCCTGTATGAGCGCCGCCCCACACTCCCCGGTCATCAGCCAGGTCCACCTGCAAAGCCCAGAAATAGAGAGCCTGGTCGCGTGGCGGCGCAAGCACTTCAAGCACGGCCGACACCTCCACCAAGCGCCGCCTCACACGAGACAAGCGGGAAGGGGAACCCTCCTCTCCAGGCATCTCCCAAATGAGGTGAAAGGATGAGGCCCCGGTCGACCGCCGGCGGCCCCACGCGCCAAGAACATCACGGAGCATAGCCGTGCTCTCGGAACCAGGCGACTGCTTGCTGGAGAGCAGCTTCTATAGGACTTTGAGGTAGACCCAATTCCTTCACCGCCTTTTCGCAGTTGACCCAGAGGTTTCGGCGCGCCATATGCACGCTCCCCAAAGATACTCGCGGCGGTCGACGACTGAGGCGACTACCCACGCAGTCGTCAGCCAGAGCCGCCAGCCAGGCCAGGCCAAGCGGGATTTTGGCCGCGGGCGCTTTGCGGTCGGTGAGCTGAGCGAGAGTCTGGAGTAGCTCAGCCAGGGTCACGTTCTTATGACCAAGTATGTAACCTTCGCCGACCCGGCCTTTCTCGAGAGCGAGCACATGTCCGATAGCCACGTCCTGCACGGCCACCACGTTCACTTGGAAATCCACGTAGAAGGGCAGCCGCCCCCGCATGAAGTCCACAATCATTTGGCCTCCCGCCGTGGGACGCCGGTCGCCGGGGCCAATGGGCATGGTGGGGTAGACGGTTATCACGGGTAATCCGGCGCGCGCCATGGCCTCTACCTCGCGCTCGGCCCGCCACTTCGAGCGCTCATAGGGAGTGGCCAGCGTCTCCAGCTTAGCAGGACGAGGCTCCGCATCAGTGTACGAGGGCTGCAGCGTGACCACGCTGCTTGTGTAAACCACTCTTTTGGCCCCACATGCAGCTGCCGCCCGTAGAACGTTGCGCGTGCCCTGCACGTTAGTGCGCTCCATCTCCTCAGGATTACAAACCCACAGACGGTAGTCGGCCGCCAGGTGGCAAACGGCTTCGCAGTCCTGGATGGCAGCCAGGCAGCTGGTCTCATCCAGGATGTCCCCCGTGAAGACCTCAACCCCGAGGGCTTCCAGAAAGGCAATGTCCGCCGTGGGTCGGGCAAGCACTCGGACCGCGTAGCCGCACTCGACAAGCGCCTGGACCACATGCCGCCCGATGAAACCCGTTCCTCCGGTGACTAGTACCCGCATCGGTTCAGGCCTCCCCAACCCACCGGCGAAGAGCAGCATACGTCTCCCCCATCGCCACAAACGGTTGTTCAAACTCAATGGTGGTAAAGAAGCCCTTAGGGCGCCGGCACACTAAATCGAGAGGAAGAAGACCGTCCCACGAGTAGGCCAGTTGCGGAAAGGCCCCTCGGCCCACCACTCTGATCGCCGTCACCCCTCTAGCAGCACAAGCAGCGGCAAACTCGAGGAAACGAGGACTTAAGCCCTCACCCGGCCGGCCCAGCGCCACGCTTAGAGACTGTAGAGATTGACGAGGAAGCAGCGATAGATAGCGCCTAGGCACCTCCATCAGGCTGCGGACAGGGCGCACTACGATCACCCGCCCCTGACAGTCATTCACCAGAGACCGGAAGCCCTCAGCATCCAGGCGCGAGACACCCAAGTCTCGCCCATCAAACACCACCACGAAAGGGTCTTCATAGGCCGACACCACCTGCCAGCCCCCTGCTTTCCCGCCCGTTGCCTCCAGCGCCTTGTAACGGTCGAAAGTGTCACGCAGCAGCCTTAGTGGCCAGTTTCCCCGGGGTAGGACAAGAGCGATACGACGTAGTTGCTGCACAAGAGCGCACGCGTAGTCAAACGGTGTGTAGTCCTCCGTTCCCCCCTCTTCCACGAAATGGACACGAGAAGACAGGCACCCGTTCTGGTCCCAGAAGACAGAGTCAAGACCCGCAAGAAAAGCAACCGCCTCCAGAAGGGTAGCTTTCTTCCCGCCAGGAAGGCGCTCCTCGCTTCCCTCAAGAAGCCCGGCAGAATCCCGCGCCAACATTTCTCGGCCTATAGTCGAGAAACTGACCTTGTGGCCATGGGGGTGGAACCGCGGCCCGGCGGCGCGTAGCGCGCCGCCGGGCCCGGCGCCGGTGCAGCGGCTGTCTCCCTGCACCGGGCCAGTGCGGCGGCCAACCTTTCTGATCTGCTCGTCCAAGCGCTGGATGGTGTCGTCACCGGCGGCGGCAATCACGAGATCAGCCTGACTCAGAAGTGACTCCTGGAGACGTGCGTCGTTGTAGTCCCACACTGTCACCGCCACGGTAGAGACAAGGTCTTCGTCCACCTGCTCTAAGGCCGAGAGCACAAGGGGGGTGAACAAAGGCTCGCGACGAGAGTTCCTTGTCACCACCACTGGCGGGGCTCCTCCAGTAAGCGTGGTGGAAAGGGCGAGAAACACAATCATCAAAGCGGCCCCGGGGACATTCCCCGCCCCGTAACCCAACACCGTGCTCAAAGACTCTGGCTGGCTGAACAACGGCCGGCGGTATGCCCTCGCCACTTGCCCCACCATGCGGCCGAAAGTCGTCGGAGTGAACCGCACCCGTCCCGGAAGCCCAGCCAAAGGTTCCCAGCGCGCGACCGCCCCCCACGTCGGCCTTGCCTCGAAGGCGGCAGCCATCCGCCCCAGGTCCCACATGTCGGGCGCGCCTATCATCGCCTCGACCATGGCCACAGAGTAGCCCGTGTAGTGGGCGATGGCCTCAAGAGCCTGGGAACGGAGAGTAGCTCCTGGCGTTTCGCTGCCAGGCCCGGCAGACGGCCTTACCCAGCTCTTAGACACGGTAGCCAAAGCCACTTGAAGACGCTCCCAGAACTCGCGTCCTTGGGGAGCACTGCCTCGTGACTCGGCCAGGCCGGTAAGCACGGTCTTCCAATCGGTCTCCGTCAGCACAGGCCAGCGAGCGGTCACTGCCCCTGGCACGTCGGGCCCACACTCGCGCCCGCACTCGCGCCCATCAGCAAAGGAGAGCTGCTCCCAAACAACCTCACCGGAGCAGACCTGCTCTCTGAGCTGCCTAGGCAGCCAGAAACCTTCCCTCACAACTGAGCTGCACATCCTGCCTCCTCAAGCAGGTCCACCCGTTGGATGGAGCCACAGGTGATGTACGCGCCGGCGTCTCCGCAGTCGCACGTGGCTTCGCCATATCCGCGCACCAAGGTGACTCGGTCGGCCGTGCGGAAGAAAGCAGGAAACAGGTCCCCGCCTCCGTACGGGTCGAAGAAGGCCAGCAATCCCGTGGTGGCAGGTCCGGTTTGTAAAGCACCATCGTCGTCGACAGTCGCCGCCAGCACCCAAGGCGGGATGTGATAGTTGCCACAAGCACACTGCATGGCCGCCCAGTTTGCTTCCGCCATGCCATAGACATCACGCACCGGCACTTCCGCGCCGTCTGCCAGACGGAAGGTGCGGCGCAGGTCCTCCCTGATCCTTTGCAGGTCGAGACCGCCGAGGTCCTTTGCCCCGCCACCCGTGCCTAGCAGGCTCCCCGGAGCAAGCGTGATGCTTTCCCCACGCTCAAGAAGAGCCTGAGCGACCGCGTGGACCTGGGCAAGACTGCCGAACAGGAGGACCTTCTCGCCGGAGACTGAGGCTCGGCGAAGAAGACGAAGGGCGAACCTAACCGCATACGGATCGACCACCTGGGCCTGTATGAAGTTCATCGCTGGATGCCAGGCACGCCTTTCAATCCACCCCCGCAGGCCCGACCGGAAGGTGCGCCCCGATCGTATGCGCACCTGGTCCGGTTGCGCCGGAAAAGGTATAGCGAAGTGAACCCGCTCCGGAGGAAGACCAACCCTGCGGACGCTGAATTGGGCCATCCTCGCCATAGCGATCCGCGTCCGCCGCGGCATCATGAAGATCGCCCGATGCTCAGCTTTCATGCCCAGGTACCGCTGGAAAGCAAGGTAGAAGCTCTCCACCGTGAGATCGGTACTCTGGCGGTCTCGCACAATGATGCTCGCCCGGCCCGACGTCCCACTCGAGGTCAGAATCTCTAGGCCTAGATGCGAGCAGGCGCGTTCAATAGCAGACAACATGGCCTCCAGAGAGCGATAGCGCTTGGCCAGTCCCTTAAGACGATCCTGCGGCAGTTCCAGCGAAAGTTGGGTGGCAAGCCAATCGATGAAGCCTCGCGGGTCATCTTGTGGAAAGGGAGTCCCCAGCACCTCGAGGTACGACTTGAAAGTCTGAGAGGTCAGCCGAAGAAGACGAGGCAAATCCTCGGGCCTTGCCTCTGGCCCGACGCCGCGGGCACTCACCGCACGGCGATAGGCCAAATTCTTCTGATAGTGCCGGGCATGAGCGGCAAGAATGCCGTCCACTAGCCGCCTCTCACGGTCCGCCCGTTCCATGTCCCAAAAGTCAGCTAGAGCCAGAGGGGTCATCTGTTCCTCCCCGGAGTCAGGCTATCAAGTATAAAGGGCACCGCGCGAGTGAGAGCGACGACGGAGGAGAGGTGGGTCAGGGCGGGAACAGGCGAGCGGTCAGTCAGGCGGGAACAGGCGTGCAAGTGTTCGACTTCGGGGTCGAGCAGAACCAGTACTACATGGTGATGGAATACATCGAGGGCGGCACTTTGCAGACTGTGCTGCAGGAAGCCAGCAAACAGGGCGCCTGTCTCACGCCCCGAGAGGTACTACGTCTTGTCCGACCCCTCTGTTCAGCCATTGACTACGCCGCTGGACAGGGCATGGTGCACCGAGACATCAAGCCGTCCAACATAATGCTCACGAAGACCGGCGAGCCCATCCTCACTGACTACGGCATCGCCAAGATGGTGGGCGTCACTTCTTTCACTGGCACGGGCATGGTAGTCGGCAGCGCACACTACATGGCTCCGGAGCAGGCGCAAGGGCTAGAGACTGACGTGAGAACCGACATCTACGCTTTGGGGATCGTGATCTTCCAGATGCTGACCGGCCGAGTCCCCTACGACGCCGACACGTCGGCGTCGGTGTTAGCCCAGCACATAGTGGCGCCGGTCCCCTCTCTTACCTCGATCAATCCGGCTCTTCCCCCAGCTCTCGAAGGGGTGGTGACCAAGGCGTTGGCCAAGGAAGCGGCCGCCCGCTATCAGTCCGCGGAAGAGCTGGCCGCCAGTCTGGAAGCCGCCTTGTCCCAGCCAGCCGCAGAACCCACCGTCGTGGTGACACCACTTCCCAGGGGAGCCGAGACCGTGAGGTTGGAGCCTCTGGCAGAACCAGCGAGCGCAGGAGCAGTCACGCCCGAGGCACAACCGGCCGCTGCTCCCGGTGCAGGCCCGGCCGCTGCTCCCGGTGTAGGCCCGGCCGCCGAGCCGTCAGCCACGCTACTCCCGTACGTCGATTGGGAGCCACCCGCCCGGCAGACCTTCCTCCAACGAGTGCGCAAGCACCCTGCTCTCCTGGGGATAGGAGTAGGGGTGATTGTAATCGCTGCCATCCTAGCCGGAGTGCTTACGAAACAGACCGAGCCCACCACCACAACCACTGCCCCCCTGGCAGCCTCTGTGTCTAGCCTGATCTCGGTGATCTCCACTGCCCCCTTCATGACCACGACTCAGTCTGCCCCGGCGACCACCGCGGCGCCGCCAAGCGTCTCCCCCCAGGCCGCGACACTCCGGGCCGAAGCGGACGCCCTGAGACTCGCAGGGAAGTTCAAAGAAGCGGTGGCCAAGTACCAGGAAGCACTGCAGACAGACCCGAACGACGCAGCTGCTCGGACTGGCCTCGGCATCACCTACTACCGCCTGTCCAAATCCAGCGAGCTCGGGGCGCAGCAACTCGAGGTAGCGGTCACGCTGGAGCGAGGCAACGTGCCAGCTTGGGCTTACCTAGGGGCATGCCGCTGCCAGGCGATCTCTGATAGAGACGGCCGGGATTTCACCGAGGCCGAAAAGGCCTGCAACAAGACGCTCGAACTCGATCCGAACAGTGCCCTTGCCCACGCGTTCTTGGGACTCATCTACTCGGAGACGAAGCGCCTAGATGATGCCCAGTCTGAAGCCTCGCGGGCAGTAGCCCTGGCTCCCAACGATTCTGAGGTACTGGTGGCCATGGGAAACGTCAAGGCCAACGCTGACGATTGGCAGGGCGCCATCCCCTACTACCGGCGGGCCCTGACCTTCACTCCAGCGTATCCGGACTACGTGCTAGCGCTGGCGACAGCCTATCGCGAGACCGAACAATACGATCTCTCTCTTGAGTACTGCCGCAACGCCCTCGATCTGGATCAAGGTTACGAATCCCGCGCCTACCGCGGAATCGGAAGAACACTTTGGAGCAAGGGTGACTTCGGGGGAGCCAAAGTCAACCTGCAGAAATCCCTGGAGCTCGATGACACTGACGCCCTCTCCCATTGGGCCCTTGGAGGAGTGTTCTATGACCAGGGCGATTACAAGGCCGCTCTACCCGAGCTAGAGCGCGCGGTGGCTCTCCGCCCAGAAAACGCCGGGATGCTTGCCTGGCTAGGAGCCTGCTACATGGCTTTGGAACGCTGGGAGGAAGCGCGTGCCGCCCTGGAGAAAGCGGTGGAGCTCGACCCCGATCGGGAAGACGCCCGGCAGCTCCTGGACGAGCTGACAGCCGAGGGCCACTGAGCTCCGCCGCTTGTGGCACCCGCGCTGGCTGGAGCAGCCACGGCGGCGGCTGCGCCCAGGACCGCGCCTTCGCCAGCGCTTATGAACCTGGTTTGGCCAGAGCCAGCTCCGGTGTGCTCTCGCTTTACAACATTTTTACAGGAAGGTTGCTAGCCTATGCTTCGCTGAGCGTGCCTGACGACCCCCCTTGCGAAGCACGCACCGCACCTGTAGGCGATCCCCGCGTCGCCGAGGCGCCCCCTGGCCCGCGCACCCCCGGGCCAGGGGGCGCCCCCTTTTGCGCGCAATGGCAGGCCCTACCATAAAGACAGCCGACAAGCTAACATCGACCCAGTGTCAGAGCAAAGGAGAGAACATGGCGAGTTCAGGCCTTGTCGGCAAAATCCAGACGGTACTTGGTGTCATAGATCCGGAGGAGCTCGGGGTGACCTCCAGTCACGAGCACATCCTCTCGGACATGTCCACCTACTTCATCGAGCCCCAGGGGGCCTCGCAGAAAGAACTTGCGGATCAGCCTTTGTGCCTCGAGAACCTGGCCTGGGCCCGAGCGCACCGGTTCAGCAACCGGGACAACATGCGCCTGGGCAACCGGGAGCTTGCCGCCAAAGAGGTGGCGCTTTTCCGCTACGCAGGCGGGAACAGCATCGCGGAGATGAGCCAACATGGCCTATGCCGAGACCCCGAAGGCCTGGCCTACGTTTCGCGCGCAAGCGGCGTCAACATCATCATGGGTAGCGGCTACTACGTCGGCATCTCCCATCCAGCCGACATGGATACTCGTAGCGAAGAGGAGATCACCCAAGAGATTGTTACCGACATCCTCTCAGGGGTAGGCGATACAGGCATCAAGGCCGGTATCATCGGGGAGATTGGCTGCACTGTGCTCACCGCCAACGAGAAAAAGGTGCTTCGCGCTGCCTGCGCCGCCCAACGTCTCACCGGAGCACCCCTAGTGGTGCATCCCTGCTTCAGTGACGAGCTTGCCCTGGAGATCCTAGATATCTTAGGCGAGGCGGGCGCTGTGCTTGACCACACCATGATCTGCCACATGGAGGTCATGGACTTCGCTCTGGAGACGCGTCTTAAGTTCCTCGAGGCCGGTTGCTACGTGGGCTACGATAACTTTGGCAATATCGGCTATCCCCATGGATATCTGGGCATGGTGGTCAACCTCACCACCGACCTTGCCCGCATAAGAGACATCAAGGACCTCATCGAACGTGGTTATCTCAAGCAGATCCTGCCGGGGCAGGACATCGTGTTCAAAGACATGCTGCGGGCCTACGGCGGCTACGGCTATGCACACCTGCTTGAGAATGCCGTGCCTTTGATGCGGAATCTAGGGCTCACTGAGACCGACATCCACGCCTTGCTAGTGGACAACCCGAAAGCCTTCTTCACTTTCCGGGAGAGCAAGACCCTGTAGCGGACGCGGTTGCAGATACAACAAAGGGACACCCAACTGTGGCGCGCAAAAAGGACCAGACAGCACGAAGACTGCAGCTCACCGAGGCTGCTCAAAGAGCGATTGCCGAGCATGGGGCTATCGCTGTACGCATCGAGCACGTAGCTCAAGAGGCAGGAGTCTCGCCAAACACTGTCCGCTACTACTTCAAGGACGTGGAAGAGCTTCTATGGGAGGCCCATCGGCGAGCGATTGAGCGGTTCTACACGAAGCGCTTGGAACAAGCCCGGGCCATTGAGGACCCAGTCGAGAAGTTGGTCGCTACCATTGACTCCGGCATCGCCTCGGGGCCTGACGACCTAGAAACTCGGCTCCTCTGCGAGGGTCTTCGGCTCGCCCGAGACAGCGAACTCTTCTCCGTCCTCATGACCACCCTGCATAAGCAGCAGGAACTCCTTTACGAGAGCATCTTGGAATTGGGTGCCGCCAAAGGAGTGTTCAAGCTGGCTGACGATGTACACACGATAGCCCAGACTCTGGTGGCTTTAGAGGACATCTGCGGCATCCGGATGATGCAGAACGATCCCACCATAGACCACGCTGAGGGCAGGCGCCTCGTCCTTGCCTATGCCCGCCTCGCAACCGGAGTAGACCTGCCCGGATGAGAAAAGACAAGGCCCGTTCTCTAAGCCTGCAGCCCACCGCTGGAGGAGGTAACTCTGCTCCCAGAAGTTAGTCGCCCGCTTTCTGCTCCCAGAAGATAGTCGGCTGTTTATTGCAGACTGCGGGCCAGTTAGCCCTGTTTTTTCAGCATTAGCCTGGGTCAAAAGCCTCTTGATTCTTTGTAACTATCTTGCAAGGATTATGTTGTTGCACGGTCACGGGGGGTGACACGTCGTAGCATCATTTGTCGTCGCCGCTCCGGGACGCCCAACAACAAAGAAAGGAGCAGCTATGGCAGTTGAAGAACCAACCAGCGATTCCTCCGCCTCCTCCGATCCTTGGCTCCGCACTCCCTCCGGCCGCTTGCGCGCCCGCGGTCTGGGGCTTCCTTTCCAAGGAACGCCGGGGAAGTGGAATGCCATCACTGATGTTCCTGGAGTGGAGGTGGGGTACGTCACCTTGATCTCAGGGGAAGGACCGCTGGTGGTAGGACAGGGGCCGGTACGTACAGGAGTGACGGCCATTCATCCGCGGGGACGCGAAGGCACGGCTGATCCCGTACAAGCGGGCTGGTTTGCCTTCAACGGAAATGGGGAGATGACCGGCACTACGCTCATCGAAGAGACGGGCCTTCTGAGCGCACCCATCCTCATCACCAACACCCACTCCGTGGGGGCGGCGCACTCCGGGGCAGTCCGCTGGCTGGTACAGCGCCATCCTGAGCTCGCCAAACTGTGGGTCCTCCCCGTGGTAGCGGAGACCTGGGACGGGTACCTCAACGACACTAACGGTCAACACGTCACCCCAGAGCACGCCTTCGCCGCTTTGGACAACGCAAGAAGCGGCCCCGTGGACGAAGGCTCAGTGGGTGGAGGCACAGGCATGATCTGCTATGGCTTCAAGGGCGGATCCGGGACAGCTTCCCGCATAGTGCAGCTAGGCGACTCCACCTACACCGTTGGAGTATTCATGCAGGCCAATTTCGGCTGGCGTCCCGAGCTTACCATTGCCGGGGTGCCCATAGGAATTCATATCCCTGAAGGGAATCCGATCGACGACTCTTCCTGGCTCACACCGCCCGGCGCCGGGTCCTGCATTACTATCATAGCCACCGACGCCCCGCTCCTGCCCGGCCAGTGCAAGGCCCTGGCTCGGCGGGTACCGATGGGGCTGGCCCGCACGGGGACCACAAGCTCACACTTCTCGGGCGACCTCTTCCTCGCCTTCTCCACAGGCAATCCGGGCGTGGTGACCACTGGGGTGGCCACTCTCCTCGGCCGACCCGAAGCTCGCGAATCCCAGAGGTGGGTACCCTGGGGCGAATGTGATCCACTGTTTGCCGCCGTCGTGCAAGCGGTCGAGGAGGCGGTCCTCAACGTCCTCATCGCTAACGAAGACATGGTCGGACAAGATGGCCACTGGGTGCCGGCACTTCCGCATGACCGAGTGCGCGAGCTCATATCCGCTCATCGCATCACATTGGCTTAGGACAAGTTTGGACAAAGGGGGTGCGTGTGTGTTGCTGGACAGACGGACACGGGGGGTGCTCATGAGAGAGCTGCGGCTAGCGTGAGGAAGAAGGCAAACAGTCTGTCGTTTAAACCTTGGGAGGTCCAGCAAAGTGGAAGCGTCGTCAGCACAAAGTAGTGGGCAGCCGCAGGCAAGATACAAGCAGGAGCTTGACCGCGGCCTGCAGGTCTTACGCAATGTAATGCTAACCATCTCTGGCGTGGCTCCAGCTGCGTCACTCTTTATCATCGCCCCGGTGGCCTTCGTTTTTGCAGGCACGGGCGCTTTTTGGGCGTTTGTGATCGCCGGCATCATAGGCATAGGCATGGCCTTTTCCTATGCCGAGACCGGGACGGCCTTCCCCGTCACGGGAGGCGAATGGGCGCTTGTCGCTCGCTGCCTGGGACGGCCCCTCGGTTTTGTTTCTCTGGTATTAATGCTTGTCTCCGTGATAGTCATTCCTGGCTCCATTGCTCTGGGAGCAAGTCAATACCTGACCGTTATCTGGGAGGGAGCCAACCAGAACCTAGTGGCAGTGATCATCATGCTGGTGGTCGGTGCCCTGGCAGTTCTTCAAATCAAGACTAACTCTGTGATTCAGGGTCAAGACTAACTCTGTGATTCAGGGAATCCTGCTAGGCATCGAGCTTATCTCGGTGCTTGTCATCACCGTGCTCGGCTTCGCCAAGGTTCATCAATCGGGCATGGTCCTCCTGCGCCCGATCATGTACGACGAGGCCGGGACGGAGGTGGCAGTAGGCTTTGGCCTGATAATGACCGCTGTGGTCTTCGCCATTTTCAGCATGAACGGCTACGGCGGCGCCATTGTCTTCTCCGAGGAGACTAAGAAGGCGCGCCGGAATATCGCCCGAGCGATCCTCTGGGTGCTTCTCATAACCTTCCTCGTCGAGGTTATCCCCCTAACTGCAGCTATCGTAGGCGCGCCCTCTTTGCAGGAGTTTCTGGGAGCGCCCACCCCGATGCAGTACATCTTGACCACGCTGGGCAATGACACGGTAAACACGGTGGTCAGTCTCTTTGTGTTCATCGCCATCTTCAACGGGACCTTGGCCATCGTGGTCCTCATGAGCCGCATCATCTTCGGCTCAGGCCGCGACAAGGTTTGGCCCGAGCCGGTGAGCTCCTGGCTTGCCAAAGTGCACCCCCGGTTCAAGTCGCCTTGGGTAGCCGCGGTAGCCATGGCCGTGATAGGTGCAATACTTTGCGGCACCTCCAATAAGCTGGCGGTCATCACCGTCACCGGGGTGGTGCTGGCCTTCACCTACATACTGATTGCTGTTTCCGCCATCGCCGTGCGCCTCAGGTTCAAGGACCTGCCGCCTCATTACAAGATGCCCCTCTGGCCCATTTGGCCCTGCATCTCCCTCATTGGCGTGGTGTACATGCTGGTCAAGCTGACGCAGATGCAGTGGAAGGATCTCGTCATCGTACTTGCGTTCTGCGTCGGCGCGCTCATCTACTATTACGGCTATCTCCATCCGCGCCGAGGCAAGAAGTGGATCATGCTGGAGGCGATTGAAGAGGAAGCCTCAGAGGAGTAGTAGGCACCGGCCTGCTCCGGCCTCGGCTTGCCCGGGGTCGCTTAGTCGGAGTCGGTTCGTCACCCGTGGGTGGGGGGCGGGGCCAGG
>Ga0315298_1006674_pt1 | contig 15624 bp, 15 predicted proteins | sample WHS_1_MG_FD_203077 | JGI IMG/M metagenome (GOLD analysis project Ga0315298, IMG submission 203077) | Extremophilic microbial mat communities from Washburn Hot Springs, YNP, Wyoming, USA - WHS_1_MG | ecosystem: Environmental > Aquatic > Thermal springs > Hot (42-90C) | place: USA: Wyoming... | reverse complement strand
GCATCGCTTCTTTGGGTAGCACCCGCCCTAGGGGCGTTCGGGGCCACCCCGGAGACCCCACATATCGAGCACCTAATTCATCACAAAAGAACAAGCTCACTGAAGCAGCTGTCCTTATGTATGTGGGTATACCCTACCTCGAGCTCTTAGCTAGCCTAAGAGCTTCCGCGAAGTATCCCTCTGCTGGTAGCGGTGGTATGAAGACGCAGTAGAGCTTCAAGGGCTCATCGCCGGTGTTCCTGGTCTCGTGCTTGACCCCCGCTCTAGCTACTATGATGTAACCTCCCTCTACGTCCCTCTCCAGCTTCACTTCCCCATCTACCAGGGTAGCCCTACCCCTACCGGAGACTACATATATCAGCTCGTCGGATGTGTGCTGGTGGAGTCCCGTAGTGCCCCCAGGCTCTATGGTGACAGCGGTGACCGTAGCTTTATCGTAATTACCTAGTCTAGGATCTAAAGCCACTCTAATCGACCTACTTCCAGGTACTCTAAACTCCGGTACAACCTTCGTATTCACTATCATGGGAACCCCGCCTGAACTCAGCGTCTACGGTTATTAACCTTAAGGTCGGGCTCCGAGGGTTCTCTAGCTGAAGGTTCCGCCTGAAAAGCGAGGGAGTTAGACACCTTAGGAAGTGGAGGGTCTCTTCTTACGGAATATGTACTCAGACGCCCCCTCAATGATGGCGTCCTTTATCTCCCCGATAGGTTCATACCCTAACGATCTGTAGAACCTCATTGCCCTGTAGTTGAATGACGATACTAGTAGGAAGACGTTCCTCCTATACCTGAATATCTTCTCCTCTGCGTAGCTCATTAAGGCCCTCCCAACACCCATGCCGCGGAACCTCTCATCAACAGCTAAGGCCCTCACGTACCCTCCCAGCGGGAAACCATCGAATACCCTGAAAATTATGAAGCCGGCGACCTCTCCACCATACTCGGCAACCCCTACCCAGCCCTCCTCTAACCCGGAGACCGCGACGTCGTAGCACATGTCCTCCGTGTACCTGAGGGTCAGGTACGGGTCTGTGGAGAGCATTATCCTGCAGATATCCTTCAAGTCCCCCTCGGAGGCCCTTCTAACGTGGATTGAGGAGCTAACCATAGCTACGACCACCGGATAGCGCTCCGAATGCAAAATATCTGCTGCGGTGGAGCACGAGAGTACTCAAAGTTCCCGAGGTAGTTGATGTGCTGTTTATGTGCTAACTCAATACAGCCGAGAAGGTCCGGTGTCTGGGACTCTCCTAGGGTGCCACGCTTTTTTGTAGTGCCTCCCTAGTGTTAATTTGGGCAATGTTGGAGTGGCTACACAGGCTGTTTAACCCGAGGAGCGTAGCGGTCGTTGGAGCTTCGGAGAGGGCGGGTACTGTAGGTAGGGCGGTCCTCGAGAACCTGCTCGCCACGTTCAAGGGAGAGATACTGCCAGTTAACTACAAGTACGACAGCGTCCTCGGTTTGAGGTGCTATAGGAGCGTGAGGGACCTGCCTAAGGCTCCGGACTTAGCGGTATTAGCTGTCCCAGCTGGCTCGACACCTGAGGTGGTGAGGGATCTCTGCGGCCTGGGTACTAGGGTCTCCATAGTTGTTAGCGCGGGCTTCAAGGAGACGGGCCCTGAAGGAGCTAAGCTCGAAGCCGAGCTCGTTAGTGCGGCTAGATCCTGCGGTATGCGTATCCTAGGGCCGAACTGCCTCGGTGTGTATGACCCCTGGAGCGGGCTCGACACAATATTCAACCCGAACGATAGGCAGGCGAAGCCTGGAGCTGGGGGCGTGGCGTTCCTGTCGCAGTCAGGTGCTCTTGGTGCCGCTATACTTGACTGGCTAGCTGAGGCCGGCATAGGGCTGAGCAAGTTCGTAAGCTACGGTAACGCTGCAGACATAAAGGAGTGGGAGCTGGTGGAATACCTAGCGGAGGACCCTAGGACCACCGTGATCGCGATGTACGTTGAAGGAGTTGAGGACGGCAGGAGGTTCATGGAGAGTGTGAGGAAAGCTGTAGCTAGGAGTAAGCCGGTGGTGGTCCTCAAAGGCGGTAAGACAGAGGCCGGCGGTAGGGCAGCAACCTCACACACAGGTTCCCTAGCTGGTAGGGGTGAGGTATTCGCCTCAGCGGTAAGGCAGGCTGGTGCTGTGACTGTGGATGGCTTGGGGGAGCTGATAAGCGTGCTCAAGCTGTTCGCGAGGGGGATGATCCCTAAGGGTAGGAGGGTCGGTATAGTGACTAACGGCGGAGGGGCCGGAGTCCTGGCGGTAGACTCCGTAGAATCTCTAGGGCTAGACCTAGCCCGGCTCGCAGCTAGCACTACAGAGCAGTTGAGGAGGGTCCTACCCCCAGCTGCTTCCACAAGCAACCCAGTGGACATCCTCGGCGACGCCCCTCCGGAGAGGTATGCCGCAGCTGTGGAGGCCGTCGCCAACGATCCGAACGTAGATTCCGTGATCGTTATAGCCCTCATGCAGTCCCCGGCATTCGACCCTAGGAAATTCGCTGAGCTAATCAAGGGGGTGAGGGGCCTTAGAGGGAAGCCGGTAGCGTTAGTAGCACCCGGCGGTAGCTACACAGTGGAGCACTCCAGAGAACTGGAAAAGGAGCTGTCCGTACCGTACTACAGAACCCCTGAGGAGGCTGTTAGGGCCTTGAAACTGGCTGTGGAGTGGTACGAGAAGTACATGAGCATGAAAGGCACAGGAAGTTTTCAGGTGTAGACACATAGCTAAAACGTGCTGAGATTTCAAAGGGTTAGTTATCGGCTTTCCCCATTCTCCAGATCGAGAAGAGGGGCTAGAGCACTTAAGGTGTAGTTAATGTGTTGTCCCAGCTCTGTCTTACACCGTTTCTCAGCAGATGGTGGTTCACAGTCTTTCATCTTCATCGGCTCCTCACCATCTGCCTCTCAACGGCTTCCTCTGAGGCCGCCCCCGTGCTGCGGGAGTGGTTGCCGCCAGTCGCCTGGCGGCTCACTCCCAGCTCCCTCCGCCGAAGACGGCCCTGGGAGTCCCCCTCACCTAGCTCACAGAGTTCATCCACACATCTAGTTACAGAAGACTTCATAAAATTTCTGTAGAGTCAGCATACCTCACAGCGCTAAGAGGGCTTAGATATCAACAAATATGAGCGATACAAATGATTATGGGAACTAAAACAGCCCCACGATGTTATCGTCGGCTTTAATGATCTTGACGGGTAGGGCATGCACTGAGCATGATAAGCACGGATCAAAGGCTACAGCGATCTTCTTAACTATGGCTACGGCGTTCGGGTCAACCCTCCTGCCTCGCAGCGTAGCTGTCGCTATGTCGTTCATAGCAGCTAGGTTCTGTGTTGTGGGAGCTATAATATCGCATGCTATTATCTTACCATCCCTAACGACATATTTGTGGTAGAGTATCCCCCTAGGAGCCTCTACAGCATACTCACACACGTACTCCCCCTTTGCGGGGGTAGCGGTGCAGGGCACGGCGATACCCCTAAAAGCGTCGAAGAATCTCTCAAGCGTTAGGAGGGCGTCGAAGGTCTCGGCAATGCGGGCAACATAGCTCTGCTTCACGCTACCTAGTGGGGCCTCCCACCCGTGTGCCCTCAGGAAGTCCCTGACCTCCTTGTGTAGGCTGCTGTAGAAATGGTTGAACCTCGCTATGGGTCCTACAACATAGCTTTCAACGCCTTTAATTCTGCAGTGTATTGCTGTTGAGTACGGTACCTGCCGATACTTAACGGTGTTCCCGTAGAATTCTGAGAGACTGTATACATCCCCATCCATCAACACTTTGTCGCCGTGGTGGGGGTACTCATATGTAGGTGTGTACAGGGATGCTTGATGGACCCTCACATCCATCTTCCATGCAGATTCATCAGAGTCTCTAAGACATAGCGTGAAGCTCGCAAACTCAAGGAACGACTTCATCACAGAACCCAACTCCTTCGCAACCCTCTCAACATCGCTCTTATCCGGTACCTTATGGACTCCACCTATCTTCATGTTGACAACGTTATGCATCCTACCTCCAAGCACCTCCATGACCTTCCTAGACCATGCTAGGACAGCCACAGCATCCCTAGCAAGCTCAGGATTTCGCTGTAGGAACCCCTCAAATGAGGCTGTCCCCACAAGATCGGGTAGGTTCAAGTAGAAGAGATGCAGTATGTGGCTCTTCACCCTCTCCGCAAGGTGTAGGGCTTCTCTTAGAGTAGCTACCTCGTAGTCGACATCCACACTAAAACACTTCTCGAAGGCCGTGGAAGCAACGAAGTTGTAGGAGGTTCCGCATATGCCGCATATCCTGCTTACGATATCCACCACCCTCTCCGGGCTCTTACCTATGACGAGGTACTCAAAGAATCTCGGTGCCTCGGAGACTTCGTAGATCACGCTATCTACATAACCCTCCCTTTCTACGATCACCGCGCTTCCCTCCCCCTCAACCCTAGTCAGCACTGTCTTCATGCTGTGTCACCTCCTCCCATCTTTCGCGGCTTTTGTCAGCATCGAATACGTCTTATAGCCGAAGCCTTTAATTGACACCTCCAGGTCCTCCCTACCCGCGCCCAGCTCTACTAGGCGGTTGGAGAAAGCTTCGAGCTTCTCTTTATTTAGATCAGAGTGCTTAATCCCGAAGCAGCCATAGCACCCTCTACCAAATGATGGGCAGATAGCCCCACAACCGCTAATGGTTATGGGGCCTAGACACGGCACACCTTTCGAAACCGTAACGCACTCCAAGCCCTTTCTCTTGCAAGTAGCGCAAACTACTTCATGTATCACTACGGGTAGCCCTCCTAAAGCATACTTCCTCAATAGCTGAACTAAAGCATCGCCGTTGATCGGACATCCTGGGAGGGCGAAGTCCACATTTACGACGTCAGTAATAGGCTTTGGCATACCGTAGACGTCCACATACTGAGGCTCCGGGTAGACAGCTCCCTTAACGGTATCTATGTCGCTACCTGCCCTCATGCTCTGTATACCACCCATAATAGCGCAAGTCCCTATAGCCGCAACAAACTTTGCTTTCGCTCTGACGCTCTTCACAAGCTTCTCCTGCTGCTCATCGGATACAGAGCCCTCAATCAGCGCTATATCGACCTCCCCCATCTCCCCGGAGTCAGTGAGCTCCGTAGAGTACACGATGCCGTAGTTATTTGTTATGTCGCTATATGTGAAAGCGTACACTACCTCACTTATACAACCGGAGCATGAGGTCAGCTTTATCAAGCTAACTTTGTACATCTATATCTCCTCGACTAGGAGGTATTCCTCGATATCGCTGTATCTGAAGACCGGCCCGTCTTTACAGACGAAGTAGTGCCCGAACTGGCAAGTACCGCAGACACCGACACCGCATCTCATCCTTCTCTCAAGTGAGAGGTATAGGTCATCCTTCCTGAACCCCCTACCCAAAAGCTTTCTAGTAGATACACGCATCATGACCTCGGGACCGCACACGAAAGCAACGGCATTCCTCACGTCTACGTCGACGCCGTCTATAAGGTCCGTGACGAAACCTACATGATGCTCCCAACCCTCCGCAGGGGTGTCCGATGACAGTACTAGCTTAGTGTTCGGGATCGTAGAATAGCTATCAAGCTCGTACTTGTAGAGTAGATCTCTCGGGGTCCTAGCACCGAGCAATATGTTCACTCTTCCGAACTTCCCACGATAACGCTCAATGTACTTAATTACGGGTCTCAGGGGCGCCATACCTATACCCCCACCAATAATAACGATGTCCCTCCCCTCAACATCTCTCAACGGCCATCCGTTCCCGTAAGGCCCTCTAACACCTACGAATGACCCTATCTCCAACCTCGAAACGATCGCCCTAGTCACAGCTCCTACGACTCTAACCGTGTGTTGGATTATTGTTTGACCGTTCTTTATGGTTGGAATATTAGACAGCGATATAGGTACCTCCCCGAGCCCGTAGACGTAGAGCATGTTGAACTGCCCTGGCGATGCTTCGAGTACCTCGTCGTATTTGATTGTATATGTATACACGCCAGGTGCCTCCCCTACTTTGTCGATGACAGCAGCTTTCCTGAATTTAAATGGGTTAGCCATGCGGGCATCCTTCACCGCGTTTTCACCTCGGTTAGGTGCTTTAGCACGTCCTTCAGGTCTAACCCGAGAGGACACCACGTAGAGCATCTCCCACAACCAACACATCCGACATCGCCCACCTGCTTCGGGTAAAACAAAAACTTGTGTAGTACGAAATGTCTGTACCTTGTGTACAGCTCGCGCCTGAAGTGACCTCCCGCAACGAGACCGTATGTGTAGGTGCGGCAGCCGGCCCAGATACCAACTCTCCTGCTGCGGTCGCCCTCAACGACGTCCTCCACTTCTATGCAGAAGCATGTGGGGCACACATAGTTGCAGTTCCCGCACCCTACACACTTCGACGTCACCTCCTCCCAGAACCTCCTGTCGCTGATCTCTTCGTTAAGGGCCTTCTGCACGTCCCTAATGTTTGGAACCCTAGCGTTCATTGTTGACACCGCCTTGCCCACCATCTCAGCATACTCTTTAACGTGGCTCTCCTCAGCTCTTCGGAGCCTTGCCCTACTTAGTACCCTCTCTCCGAGCGGGCTACCGTACTTAAATATGTAGAGATCCTTATGGAGCCTTGCGTAAGCTAAGTCAAAGCCTGTCGATACTGTAGGGCCCGCATTTACGGCACTGCAGAAGCATGTTTCCCCAGGCTCTAGGCACTCCTCAATGACGATAGCTCTCACAGCATCTCTTCTCTTAGTGTAGACAGGGTTCTTGCCGTATATTACGCGATCAAGTATCTCCACAGCTTTACGATCGCAAGGCTTTACACCAAAGAACACTACACCGCACTCAGGGCTGGAATCGTACTCCACGACACCGTAGTTTGGGGAGGTAGTTAAGATAGTGTGCTCGGGAGGTAGAAGAAATGCCTTAGGGGAGCTGAAGCTGTGTCTGAACCTGTAACCAGGTGTGAGTCTGTAGTGGCCTGGCCTCTGAACATCAGCTACATCAGTAGGGACCTCACTCACATCATCTACCTCACCGAACCTGACCTCGCCATTGTGAAGCTTATAGCCAAGGAGCTTTACATTGCCGAGAACCCTCTGGAGCAGTCTAGCCACAACCTCAAGATCCCCGAAATCACCGACAAAGAGGTTGAGGTTATTAGCGCTAAGCACTCCATCTACTTTCGTAGGAGGGGCAGCACTCAAACACATCATCCTCAGCATATTCTATAGTTTTAAGGTTTTAAATCGAGATGTTAATATAAGACTATGCAAGCTTAAAGGGGGAGAGACCCACCTAAAATATTGTCAAGTTCGCTGTGTTGCTGACCTCCTCCCTGTCCTGAAGGGGCTCTCAGTTGCAAGGTATATTAACCCTTAGGGGTTACCTATATGTGGTGTCTGTTATGGTTAGACCTATGACTAAGGACGCACTCCTATCAGCGTTTGGAGGGGAGTCCATGGCCCACATGAGGTACCTTATCTTCGCTGATATAGCTGAGCGGGAGGGCTTCAGAAATGTTGCTAGGCTATTTAGGGCCGTAGCATATGCTGAGCAGGTACACGCTACTAACCACTACAGAGCTCTAAGGGAGTTCAATGAGGATGCTAAGGTGGCTGCGGGAGCCCCTATAGGACCGGGTAGCACTAGCAAGAACCTAGACTTAGCGATAAAGGGTGAGGAGTTCGAGGTCTCGGAGATGTACCCGGTGTACCTAGAGATAGCTAGGCACCAAGGTGAGAGGGAGGCTGAACTAAGCTTTAGCTACGCATATAAAGCTGAGCAGGTACATGCCCAGCTCTACAAGGAGGCTAAGGGATATGTAGATAAGGGTCAGGACTGGCCCTTAGATGGTAAAGTATGGATATGCCCGGTATGCGGCTACACATACGTCGGTGCAGAACCACCGCAGAAGTGCCCCATCTGCGGGGTGCCTAAGGAGAGGCACGTAGGCTTCTAAAGCTTTTTTTACCTTATCCTCAGCAACAAGGTCTTCTACCTTACTAGTGAGGTGGAGGTCAAGTAGTTCATTCAACTAGGCTGATTAGCTCCTCTATTACCCTAGTAGCCTCCCCTAGGTCATCGGTCCTCAGCTTAGCGGCTAGCACCTCATCACCTAGCACGTCCCTGACCCAGGCCGAGATGTACCCCCTCCTAAGATGCTCTCTAAGCACCTCCTCAGGGGCAAGCCCGTATTTGATTACTGCGTAGAGCTGTTTCAGGCTCCTAATCTTGAGGGGTATGGGAGCCCCCGCACCTGGGTCGGTCACTAAGTACGCTCTATCACTACCGACCTCACTCAACGTCCTCTGAAGTAGCTCCTTAACCCGCCTACCCCTATCAGTCAGCACATAAACACCGCTAGACACCTCAGTTAGGAGACCCTCACCGAGCAACTCCCTCAGATACCTTCTAATAGTACTCCTACTAAGCCCGACCAACCTGCACAGATCCTCGAATCTAACCTCACCCTCAACCCTCACAAGAACCTTAAGCAGTGACGCCCTCACCAACCTCACCTACCCTGCTAACACCCTCAGCCAAAATAAGGCATTCCTAACGTAGCAACCTACTGAAGTGAGGATGGTGTGGCAAGCCCTCTTCACACTAACCACCATACCTTACGCACTAGCTAAGAAGGTCAACTTCGTTGCGGGAGCTAGGTCGGGTGACGACTTCGTTATACTCCACCTAACAGCTGAGATACCTCGAGCACTTAGAACAACTCTGTTTTACCTATGTTCCTTACGATCCCGCCGAGTGGCTCAGGTTCTGAGAGACAGCAGGCATTTACAACTGAAAGCCCCGCCATGAATGGCGGGGAGGAGGTCAGAAGAGGTTTAAGGGTGAGATAGGGTCGGAGCCTCCATCTCAAGAGGATTGGGAGAACCTTAAGACCGTTAAAGAGAAGAACTCTGAGGTCCTCAAAATCAAGGGACTACTTGAAAACCTCTGGTATACAGTAAGTACTAGCTTAAGCACAGATATTACAAACAGCTTTAATTTCAGGTCCAGCACATACTTAGCTAACCCCTCCCTACTTCAGGACATGACCCGTCCCCAGTAGCTCACGGTCCCAACACCGACACAAGCCTACATAAGCTACCTGAGGGGCGGTTAAGGAAGGTGTTTCGTGTTCGACTCCTCGGTTAGACCAACAAGTTTTTATGCTTTCTAGGGCTATACCCGTGGTGCTGTAATGCATGTTATAGCGCGCGGAGCTTCTCCACGGTTAGCTGGGGCGGTACTCGCATTAGTTATTGCCTTAGCGTCGATGGGCTTTTCTGGTTGCTGAGGGTGCGGCCATAAACGTTCCAGGAGACTACAACAACATCCAGGACGCTATAAACCGTGCGTCGCCGGGTGACGTGATAGTTGTGAAGGCAGGGGTCTACAGCGGCTTCACTGTGTCTAAGAGCTTGACCATACTCGGCGAGAGCAATCAGTCGGTCATTATCCGGGGGAGTGTTGCGGTGCTCGCTAACAACGTGAAGCTGGGCTCGATTAAGGTATCGATAGGTGAGGATTCCGGGTCCTCTGTAGCGGTAAGGATTACCGGGAACAACGTGGCCTTAGTGGGTGTAATCATCGAGAGCTATAAGTACGGCCTGCAGGTCGGTGACGTAGACCACAAAGTGTCCGGTATCGTTGTAGAGCGTAGCAGGATAGTCTCCGAGGACATAGCTATCTACGGCTCCTGTAGCGACCTAGGCGTATTCTACAGTGAGGTAGTGTTAAGGACTAAGCAGGCAATAAGCGGTTGCGGTGTGCTGGACCTAGAGTTCGACGGTATAAGCGGGGATACCGCTGTCTCAACTTCGTTCTGGTATGAGGGGTCGATAATTAAGAACAGCAGGATCTCGGGCAGGTCCACGGGGGTATACCTAGACGGGAGGTACCACACAGTAAGCAATAATGTGATCGAGGGAGGTACGGGGGTATACCTAAAGGGTGAAGGGAACACCGTGGAGAATAACACTATAAGCTCCTCCAATACGGGGATACTCATCGCCTCACATAACAACGTAGTAGTGAGGAACGTGGTTAGAGCCGGTGGCCACGCCATAGATCTCAACGGTAATGGCAATCTAATAGCTAATAACAAGTTAATGGGTGGTAGGGGAGTCCACGCTAACGGGGCCTACGGAAACACGATAGCTCCCAACATCATAAACCAGACAGGGGCTGTGGGAGTGTACCTGTCGAAGTACACCGGCGACAACCTAGTTTACGGGAACACATTCTGGTACTGCTACAACTACGAGGGCGCTGATGATTCAGGTAAGAACCAGTGGTACCTAGAGAACGCCACACATAAACTCGGGAACTACTGGTCCTACAATAAAGCACCCGACAAGGACGGGGACGGGGTGTCGGACGAGCCATACCCTATAGCAACAACCACCGGGCTGAAGATAGTGGATAAGTACCCGCTAGCCAAGCCGCTGGTAAGCCCATACCGGCAGGCAACAACGACTACGAAACCACCCCAGACAACGCCGCAGACTACTAAACCAGCAACTACAACGCAGATAAGCAGTGCGTACCCCACAAGCCCAACAACTTCGCAGGTAGGTGGAGTACCTAGCTACCAGTACACACCCATAATAGCCGTAATAGTCGGGTTGATAATGTCAGTAGCAGTTCTAGTATTTCTACTTAGGAAAAGGTAGTGACGTTTTTCCGTTATCTGCCTGACCATCGCGGCAGTCCCCAGCCCCGCTGCTGGGGGAGCCGACCACCTAGACCTTGAGGTCGGGCTCGTGGGGAGCTAAGGTGTTAGCCCAAGGCACTAAGGCCTCCAACTACACATCAGGCCCTTCCTGCGGCACAGTAGCTCAGCCGCTATGAGGAAGGCGGCGGTGAAGGTCATGAGCCCGTAGAGAGCTATTCCGGTAGGTCTTCGGAGCACTATCTCTGCAACCGTCCCGGTGAGGCCGATCCCTAGGAGGCTTAAGGCTATTAACACACCCCTACGCATCCCCTGATCCCCAACCCCACCTAAACCTCATTACGGAGGTTTTATGTGTGCTGAGTACTACGCTTAGCTGTTGCTATATGCTGGAGGCGTGTTTTAGCCGACCTATCCCCAGCCCCTACCTGCGGGGTCTGGTGCGGTATTGGGTTGCCGCCTTAGCTTTTATAGGGTTACGGCTTGCTATAGGTGGTGGGTCTTTTGGGTGGGGGAGTGGTGCTTCCTCCGGCTGTGGATCTACATGAGGACATATCGTCGTACTACATAAGCTCCTCGAGGACCCTACCGATGGGTGACTTCGGGGAGGATATCCCCGGGCGCCACGGGGATATCCCTAAGTATAGGAGGGCTAATGTGCGTGTGGTGTTTGCTGCTATTTACCCCAGTATAAGGGGTTTCAGTCTGGGTAAGGCCGGAGCGCTCACCGCCATTTACGGTAGGCGCGAGCGTCTCCCGCTTGTGGGGAAGTACCGGGCAGCTCTCGATGTGATGTGGGAGCACCTAGTGACCTACTACAAGATGGCTGAGGTGTACGGGGTCAGGATAGTGGAGGGTGTTGAGGATTTCGAGAGGTGTCTCTCCGGGGAGTGGACCCTGTGCTTCCTACTACACCTCGAGGGTGCGGAGCCTCTGGAGGATCCCAGCGACTTAGTGCTACTGAAGAAGCTTGGCTTGAGGTCTCTGGGTCTCACCTGGAACTACATGAATAAGTTCGCTACAGGTTGTGGGGCTAGGAAGGACGTGGGTTTGACGGGTGATGGTGAGGAGCTCGTGGAGGAGGCCCAGAAGCTCGGGATATTGGTGGACCTCGCCCACGCCAGTAGGAGAACAATGCTCGACGTCCTCAGCATAGCTAAGAAGCCTGTCATAGTGAGCCACGGGAACGTCAGGAGGATTGCTGACACCCCGCGAAACACGGATGACGAGGTCCTAGAGCTACTGCACAGGGGCGGCGGGGTCATAGGGATATCCGCAATAGTCTCAAGCATAACCGGAAAGTCGGAGGCCACCATCGACGACCTAGTAGAGCACTTCGTGTACGTGAAGGAGACGTTCAGCACCGACATGTTGGCCCTAGGGACAGACTTCTTCGGGATAAGTAGCGTCCCGAAAGGCTTTGAGAGCGTTGAGAGCCTACCGCAGCTCTACCAGAAGCTACTAGCAAGAGGGTTCTCGGAGAACGACATAGCTAAGATAGCATACGGGAACATCTTAAGGGTAATCAAGCAGTGCTTCGCATGAGCCCGAGGGCTGCGGACAGATAGCTAACCTAAGTTTTTGTGTATACCTCCACGCCCAGCTTCCTCGCAGCCTCCAGCCCTCCCTCGTCGATGAAGGGAGTTACCAGCACCAGCCTAGGTCTAACCCCCCTCACCTTCTCGTAGAGGCGCCCAAGCCTCCACAGCTTCACAACGTCCGAGTCGGAAGCGCTTGCCTTCACCTCGGCTAGCACGTGGACGTTGTCCCTCACGACTAGATCGGCCTTTACCCAGGCTGGGTATCCCAGCACCTCCCCACCCTCATCGTAGTAGCGCCACTTCTCAACCTTCCCAGCACCGAGCACCTCCTCCAAGATCCCCCTCATCGCCTCCCTGAAAGCTTCCTCTGACTCAACACCCCACCTAGCTCCCAGAGCCACCAGCTTCCTCTCGAAGGAGTTCATCCTCCTCATCATGCTCTCATACGCCCTGTTGAAGTCTTCTCTGAGCTTGTTGTGGTCTTCCCTCAGCTTCCTCAGCTCCTCCTCAATGGCTTCGAACCTCTTGTATGCTTCCTCCCACTTCCTGTTGTTTTCTTCCCATCTTTTAGCGTTCTCCTCCCATCTCTTCTCACTCTCTTCCCAACGCCTACGGTTCTCCTCCCACCGCTTCTCCTCGAGCTCTGCGAACCTGTTGAAGTCCTCCCTAAGCCTCTTAAGCTCCAGAAGTATGGCGTCAAGCCCTAGAAGGCCGGCAACAGCAAGCCTGAACTCCTCATCCTCCCTAAGCAACCTGAGGATCTCCTCTTTAAGGCTCGAAATCGACAGGCCACCGCACCATGAGAGCGTTGCTTTAGTGGCTTATATTTCAGCTGCCCGCTGAAGGGTGTAGAATCCCCCACATAACACCCACTAGGAGGACCTCGCATTGCGGAGGCTGAGCACACCTTCGCGGGATCTAGAGCGGTACGCTTACCTATAAATAATCCTCATCTCAATTAATTTTGGTGATGGGTGTTTAGGATCTTTGGGCCTAGGGCGATGATCGATGCTAATCCAATAGCCCCGAGCCCCGTCTGGGGTAGGGGTGACGGGTCGGAGGCCTGGCCGGGATCGGGCCCTCAGGGAGGGGATGTAATCCCGAGCCTCCCAGCACTAGGGGGACCCTAGCCCTTCATGGCGGGGAGGAGGTCGGCGAGGTGGTTACGGGGGTAGCATCACCAGCTCCCCGGAGAGGTACTCCCGTGATAATGGGTGGGCGAACTCCTGAGGAGGGTTTGTGGGAGGTGCTTAGGGCTACTGGTAGGGGTAGGCCTAGGGTTGGGGATAGATGAGGACACTGCTGTGGTTTGTTCCGATGGTGTTTGCCGTGTAGTAGGTAGGTCGGCAGCTGTGTTGCTTAGGTATGTAGGGGCTGTTGGGGGGACCTACAGGTTCTGGGTAGACTACCTAACGGCTGGGGACATCTCGAACCTGAGTACCGGTGAGGTGGTTGTGGCCTCGGGTAAGGGGTTGGAGGCTTCCGGTCCCTTAGCTAGCTCCCCGGCGGTAGCTGAGGACGTGGACATCAAGAGTAGGGACGGGGTTGTTAGGACCTTAGATGCTTTACTGAGGTACAGCCCCGTAACCCTGAAGACAGTGACATCTGAGAGCGGGAGGGTCACCTACGCGATCACACTAACTAGGGAGGGTAGCACAGCCATATACAGAAACGAGTCCGGGGCCATCGACCCCGCACGCTACACAGCTACGGGCTGTTTCGTAGTTGTTGACTAGGAGTTAGGTTTATAAGCTCTGGTTCTGCTCATGGTGTGGATGAGGGGCTGTGCCCCGATAAACCGGTGTGGCAGCTCCAGAGGGGTGCGTGCCGTCCACCCCGATGCCCGATGAACCTGCCCTAGAGGTAGCAGTGCTACCGGTGAAGGGGTGGGCGAGGAGGAAGCCCCTAGATGCAACAAATAAACATGAACTGATGAGGATGAGCATCTAGGGACAAACGGGTAGTACTACATTTAACCAGGAATGAGCTGGCTTGAGGCCTAGCCTAAATCACACAAGGAAGCGAGGCTTTAGGGGGTTGCGGGATCTTAGAACGAGGACCGTGATGTTCCTGCTGGCGGTTTAGCTTTTTAGGCGCTGCTCCAGTAGGTACTCACGTCGTTTTACTGGTGTAGCAACTGGAGGTGAGTACTTGGAGAGGTTGTACAGGCTGTTCCCATGGGTCGAGGATCCCTTCACAGCTGAGGGTCTCAGTAGGTATAGGGCCGCTGTCTCGGAGTTCAAGACTGTGGTTACTCACGGGTGGTTCAGGGAGCTAATTAGCGGGAGGAGGGAGCTTAGGTTAGTTGACCTATGTAGTGGTGCGGGGATTGGGGGAGTAGCATTAGCTAAGGTACTGACCGACTCGAGGGTTAAGGTCGGTCTAACCCTAGTCGATCTCCGCCGTGATGCCCTCGGCAAGGCCGCTGAGTTCCGTCTGAGGGAGCTCGGCTCCAAGCCGGAGGTTCTGGTGGGCGATGTCCTAGAGTTAGGTGGGCCCGGCTTGGAGAGATCTTTCGACATAGCGCTTATATGGGGCCTCACAACACCCCACTTCAGTCCCTGGGAGTGGGTTAGGGTGCTTGCGAATGTGTCGAGGCTTCTAGTGGAGGGAGGGCTCTTCGCATACGATGAGGCTGATAGGGTGTATTCGGTGTTCTACTTAGTGGGATATAAGGATGTCCTGCCGGAGCTGGTTGAGGGGGATAGGGTTGTTCTATCTGTACATAAGGGGAGGGACTTCAGGACCGGGTACTTCAGTCGGGCAGTCCTCAACATCTTAAGCGGTGAGAGGGAGGAGATGAGGGTGTACTTCTGGGACATAGCGTCGTCAGCGACGCTCACATGGGTTTTCTTCAGCGACGTAGACTACTTACCAACCAGAAGACCGCACTCAGGAGTGGTATTAGCTAGAAAGCCGAGGCGGTCGGTGAACCTAGAAGCAGCATTCAAGGAAGTGCCGGCAATGCTGAAACATCAGTAGCTGTGAACGAAGGTCTACCTCTATTCCCCCACTACAGCCCATAGCTCTAGCCCTCAACCACCTTAATTCGGGAGACTGAAGGCGACGGATTTCAGAGGGCGTGTAAATATGCCTGCCAGCACCCCTCCGGCCTGAGACCATAGGGAGGGTGAGAAGTATTGAAAGAGAGGTACAGCAACTTAGAAAGATGCTGAGCCCCTTCACTCAGCTGTTGTAAACATCCCTGCAACATGTTGCTGGGATATATTCATGGTTGTTGGAGGCGTTTTCCGCTTTTTGTTTTCTAGTAGCTCTTTCAGCAGTAAAAATTGTAAAAGTATTTAAGTTTCGACTTCAAAATATATTGAAGAAGTGAAGGTTATGGCTTCCTCCATAGAGGAGGATCCGAGATTGAGGAGAGCTACTAGGGAGTTCATAACGA
>Ga0315298_1006672_pt1 | contig 15626 bp, 11 predicted proteins | sample WHS_1_MG_FD_203077 | JGI IMG/M metagenome (GOLD analysis project Ga0315298, IMG submission 203077) | Extremophilic microbial mat communities from Washburn Hot Springs, YNP, Wyoming, USA - WHS_1_MG | ecosystem: Environmental > Aquatic > Thermal springs > Hot (42-90C) | place: USA: Wyoming... | reverse complement strand
ATTGGTCAGATTCCAATCGGGCAGAACCGACCCCATATCCACGACGTTCTCCGCCACCAACTCGTCTGGTGCCGACCTGCGCCACTCCGACAAGCGGTCAAGATAATCCTGCGGCTCGACGCGAAACATCAGGTCAGCAAGTTCGTCTTCGGCTGAGCGTGGCATAAGCTTCCCCCTTCGCGACTGACCGTCCGGCTGACTGGAAGAGCATTCGCGCTGCAGATGCCCATTCCTCTCGCGCAGCCACAAAATGCGAGACGCAGGCCGAAGGCCTGCGTCTCACCCCGAGTCCGCGAAGCGCTAAATCCCTGGCCCAGGCGGCGGCTTGGGTGCAAGATATATGATGCCCATATCCCAGATTGGCGGGTCGCCCGTCCCCAATTCTACACGAATCTGCGCCTCGTACTCCTCGTAATCGTTGCCCACGTTGGTGACGGTAACCGTATAGGTTTTCGGCGCAACGACTTCTGGCACCTGGAAACGCCCCTCCTCGTCCGTGGTGACGGCCGGATAGGTGCCTATCTGGACCGTCACACCAACGGCGGGCTGGTCGGTGTCGCCATAGAGCACCCTGCCGGTGACCGTCTCGGGCGTGCCACCACCCCCGCCTCCACCACAGCCCGCCATGGACAAGCCCAGCGCGAGCAAGCCCAGCGCCGTCAGAGCGAGTCGGGCATCTATCCTCATCAAAGATTCCTCCTTAACGGCTCACGGTGAAGGCCCTGACTGCCTTCACTTGTTGGCCGTCCTCGGTGCGGGCCACGATGGTAAGCAGGTAAGTTCCCCGCGGCACAACGCTCCCCACGCTGTTAGTCAAGTCCCACGAGAGCGTATGGCTGCCGGCGGTCTCAGGCCGCTCCACAGCCAAGCGCTTCACCATCCGGCCGGCGATATTCATGACCTCGGCCGTCACCGAAGCCGGCGCGCTGAGACCGTAGGTGACGACGACGCGGCCGGCCTCGGCCTGAGCCACCGCCACCGCCGTTACCAGCGCCGTCGCCGACCGCGGAAGGATTTCAAGCGTCAGCCGCCGCTCGGCGCCCTGCGGGCCGGCAGTGAAAGTGTAGCCCGCGCTGGTGCGCAAGTAGGTCTTCTTGCCCGTATCGAGGTCGGTCAGAAGGACCGTATAGTCCCTCGGAAGGCGGGAGAGGTCAGCCGCGGAGATGGTAACCTGAACGTTGGGCAGATCAGTCTTGCACAACAAGTCCCATTTTTGCGCGACAGTGCCCGTGCGCACATCTATCGCGAGCGGCTCCGGCCCGCCCAGAAAAGCCAGGTCAACACTCCCCGCGGCGAAGGGCGGATTAGCCACGGCCTCAGCACTCTGACCGACGCCGCAAATACACACCGCATCCTGGGCATCGCCCGCGCGGGCCACCAGCGGCACAAGAACCGCATCGTTGCCCCCCAAGGCAAGAGGGACGGGCGCACCAACAGGGCCTCCCCCGCCAAGCTGGATAGTACCGCCCGCCACAGCCTTCACCCAGTAGCCCACCCAGGGGCGCAACTGAGTCTCGGCCCCAATCGGCGGCAAAGCCACGTTGGCCACCAGCCTGTACTGGCTGCCATCCCACCACCAGGCGTACCGGAAAGGCGTGCCGCCAAGGCTTACTTGGCTGAGGCTTAGGTCTGTGAGGAACGGATTGGTAATAAGATTCCAGCCGGCGGGCACGGTCAATGTCTGCGGCGGCGCCACCGGTGTGCCGGTCATGTAGGCCGTCACGGAGCCTGAGGAAGCCCACTTGGCGAAGTAGCCCCTGCCGATTTGGTGGGCGACCTGGGTGGCCCCACCGGTGTCAACCGTCCACGTAGGGCCGGTGGGGTCATAGGCTGCAACAGCGCTTGCCCCAAGCAGCGTCCGTACCCGCCCGCCACCGACATCAAAAGGTATGCCCACGCTATAGACCCTCGCCGCGTCAACCGTGAAGGCACGCCAGAAGGGCGTGGTAAAGACAGCGGTGTGGTCCGCGCCGACCTGCTGGCCAGCGGTGCTTGTAGCCGTCGCGGGGCACGTGACGCGGTATTGGGTGTTCTGGGCAAGGGCCGCGGAAGTCGTCACGTTCACCTTCTTGGGATCAGAAGGGTCTATGGCGACCGCCGAGATGGTCACGCTGGAACCACCAACTACTACCAAGCTCCACTGAGTTCTGGTGCCGATGTTTTGCATCGGGACATTGAACAAAACCTCGACGGTGCGGTTCTGGCCGTCCTGCTTGAGCGCCGCCGAAAGCAGCTTGGGCTTGAACAGGATGGACGTCCCCATCTGGGGCGCCTGGTTGCCCACCACGTCGCTGATGTTGTCCGCGAACAGGTTGTAAAGGTACTCGTCGGTAATCGCCGTTGCGAGCGTGAGGACAACAACCTGCCTGCTGCTTCCCTGGAACTGTGCGCCTGTGACCGCAATGGTCTCCTGGCCATTGACGATTTTCTTCACCGTGTAATTTGCCGGGTTCGCTGCGCTATCTGCCACGTCCTCGTTGTAGGTTACGTAAACCTTGTTATCGCCACTAGTGGCGGTGGCCGTGAGGATAGAGGGCGGTACGTTATCCACTCTTACGGTGGCGCCCCACTGGACCCACCCAGCGTTAGGGTTGGCTGCTGCATCCACCACCGCCGTCCCGCTCCAGACCTTTCCATGGTCCAACACCCTCGCGCGGATATACACCGTCTTCACCGAAGTAAAGCCAGTGGTCCAGGTAAAGGTTTTCGCATTCAGGTCAGCCACCACCGTCGCATTGGTCCAGGTTGTGCCGTTCTCGCTGTACTGTACCTGTATTTGATTGGCCGGGTAGGGTCCCCAGGTGAGCTGGCCAACCACCGGGTCCTTAGTAGCTGCGGGAAGGCCGTTGGGCGGCCAAGCAACATCGCGCGGCGGGTTGGCCTGTATCACGACAGGCACAGGACCTAAGGTCGCCGCAAAATTCCCTATCCAATCAGGGATATCGGTAGCCGTCACGGTGTATTCCTCGTCCATTGACAGAGGGCTGGCCAGAGTAAGCTCTGTAGACGTCGAAGTGATAGGCTGTGCAGCGGTTACCTCGATGTCAGGATGCCCCGACCAATGTACAGCGAAGTGGTCAGGGTTGCCGGAGTAGCCGCCCTGCACGGGCTCGTCGAACACCACCGTGACCTTGTTAGTTCCATTGGTGCCCGTCGCACCTGTCATTCCTGGCGGGTCGTTGTCCACCACCACGTTGTTTGGCACCTGCTTCCAGCCAACATTGGGATTCGTCGCGGCGTCCACTACCGCCGACCCGCTCCAGACTTTTCCCCCGTCCAGCACCCGCACCCGTATTTGTATGGTCTCATACGTTCCGAAACCCGGCGTCCCCTGCGTCGTCCAGTCTATGGTCTTGTTCCCGATGTCCTCTACCATGCCCGTGGTCACGTTTTTCCAAGCGGTTGAGCTCTCCGAGGGACGCTTCCACTGCATTTCGAAGTCATCGGCGTGGCGGTCGGTCCAGGACAGTGTGATACGGACGGGGTCCTTCTGGGGGGTGGTCGCCGCTGCCGTTACATCCCTCGGCGGGTTTGGGGCAGCGACAACCGTGAGGTTCAGGGGATTCCACGTCGCCTCAACGGGCTGCGCACCGTTGGCAGTAAGCACCGTGTTGGGGTCCGGTGTTTTCGGCCCGAAGGGATAGCTCCCGGCAGGTAGCGAAGTGACCAGAGGATGAATCTTGAAGGTGAGCATCACCGTCGTATTGGTGGGGTTGCCGGTCCCATTCACCTTCCCACTGAACAGAACTGTCCCGTCGGGATACTCGACTGTGCCAGCCTGGTCGAGGATTGCTGTATTCCACGTCACGTTGGTCAAGGAGAACTTGGTCTTGTCGTACTGCAGGTAAATGCTGGCGCCGTCAATGTCCTTGCCCGCCGGCCAATCTTTTATAAACATCTGGACAGTGGTATCCACCGGCGAGGCACCGTCAAAGGATACCGGACTCAGCGTCCACTCTACCGACGTGGCAAAAGCAGCTCCGGCAAAGGTCAAGGCTGCTACGACAAACGCAAGGCGCGACGTCCTCATAGCCGAGCCCTCCTAAACAATGCGGTTATCCACAACTCATCGGAACAAGGTCACCGCTCCCGGCACGCAGGGACTTTCCCTGGCCCCGCAGCAGCAGCCGGTTTTCACATTTCATTGAGACAGGGACGCCCGCCACGCCGCGATAAGGCTCAGATAGTCCATCGCGTTGATTTGCCCGTCGCCCTGGGAGAGGCTGGTGTCGGGATTGGGTGGCCCGCCGCCCTGGATGGGTGCCACGTCGAAGGCCGGCAAGGGCGTGCCGGGAGCACTCGCGAACTGGCGCCAGGCCGCCACAAGAGAAAGGGCATCAAGGGCATTTATGGCGCCGGAGAAGTCAACGTCGCCGTACTTGTTATTCGCGACGACCACTTGCCCGGTTGTGGTCAGGGAATTGAGACCCTGGTCCTTGACCGACACCGACCCCGGCTCAAAGGCGATTGGCAAAGTGGTGGCTCTGCCGACCGAAGTGAAGAGAATATCACACACGTGCTTGGTGGTCTGAGACGTGGCGGTAAGCAGCGCTACCACCTGGACGCCCTTAGTGCCAGTGCCGGACACGCCCTCGGCGAAAACCACGGGAGTAGCTACAGGCGGGCTGCCCGCCTGGATTTGATACACGTCGGCGCCCGCCCGCATGTCAACCACCCAAGTGTTCGTGGCACCGGGGGAGTTGTCATGTGTATACGCCGTCGGAAGGTTGAGGCGAAAAGAACATATCCGCGCGGTTGGACAATTTTCCACGGTGACCTTGACGTAGTAGCGGCCGGTAAAAGCGCCCGCGCCGGTCCTGTCGAGCATCACAGTGGCCCGCACCTGACCTTGCGCCAGGGCCATGCCCGTCGCACAAATCAGCGCTGCGGCTGCAAGCCACGGGGCTATCCTCACGCCTCGCACCCCCAGGCTTGAGTAAGAGTTAGAACTTGAAAGCCTTTGGCAGGGCGCCCGGACGGTCTTGCCCGACGTTGCCCAGCAGGCCCGCCCACATCTTGACAACGCGCCTTCCTAGAACTCCTCCACGTTTGCACGGCGAACAACCCTTTGCTTTGGCTACGGCCACGCAGTGGCCTGCCGAGGCATTGTACGCTGCCCCGCCTCACTGTCAAGGAAACCGCATCCACGCTCACCCGGCGCCCATGCACCGCCGTGGGACCACATCTGCCCGCCGCACCCGCGTCAGCGCCCGGTCTGCTGTTGCATAGTATGACGGCTGCCAGCCCAACAATGTTCCCCATGCCGTAAACCCGTTTGAGGAGGCCGCTGAGCACTAGCAGCCCCCCGGCTACCGCTTCCGCCCGACCGCCGACCCAGCCTGCTGATTATGCTGCTGTCCTGAGGCCCAACCCGGCTGTTCTGCTCGGCAAGCCGCCGGCCCCCTTATGGCTTTTCGGCCAAGGCGAGACACTCCTTGAGGTAGGCCAGACCTCGGCCGACGTGCTCTCGCGGCTCAATGCTGAAGTCGAACACCTCAATAGAGCAGAAGCCACCGAAGCCGATGTCCAGCAGCGCCCGCAGTATCGGCGTGAAATCTACTCTTCCCCAGCCCGGCGCGCGCTTGTTTAGATCGTTGCAGTGGTAATGGAAAAGCAACGGGCCAGTGTGGCGAATCGCGGCGGCAACATCCTCTTCGGTGCGCGAGGCACTGTAGGTGTCGAGAATGACGCCCACGTTAGGAAGGCCTATCTCGCGAGCCATCTTGGCCGCCTCGAAGGCTTTGAAGATGAAATTGTTATCTGCCTCGACGCACAGCGGTTCGATGCATATCTTGAAACCCGCGGAGGCACCGTGAGCGCCGGCAGCAGCCATGGCTTCCGCAAACCAACCCCAGGCTTCCGCATACGTAACGTCAGGCAAGACCTTTCTTTGAAGAGGTGAGCCAACCACCATTGCGCCCGCGCCGATGTCCACACCGAAGTCAACAAGGGCGCGCAGGTAGTCTACGGTTCTGCGCCGCACGGCCGGGTCGGGACTGGTGACGTGAAAGCCTTCGGTTTTCGCCAGCACCCAGTGAATGGCTGCCACGGCGACGCCGGCGTCCTCAGCCATCGCACGGATCTCCGCCCTGGTGATGGCTGGGATTTCGGTGACATAGGTAGCGATGGTGAAAGGCGAGATTTCTAAGCCATCAAAGCCGAGCTGGGCGGCTACCGCGAACTGTTCCGACAAAGGAAGGCCTTCGAACACCTCGTTGCAAACCGCGAACCTCATCAGCCTCACCTCCGCCAGTCCTCAGGGGCGGACCGTCCTGGTTCCAGCCAGCAGCCAAATAAAGGGCGCGGCCGAGGAGCCGCGCCCTTCAACGCATGACCCCCAGCGGGCGAGCTTTTGGCCGCCAGACGCTATGCCGCGACGCCCGCAGCTAGAACTTCACCGTAAAGTCGTTGTAAACGTGCAGCCAGGGTTGCTCACCCAGCGTGCCCCAGTGAACACCCCAGCCCTTCTCGCTCTGGTAGCCCACCAGATAACCTGGCACGCCCTGATAGTGCTGGAAGGCGGCGACCACGTTGGGTGTGAAAGCAATCTGAAGAATCCCGAAGAACTGGTCTTCGTGGTAGTTGGCGCCGGCCCCGACTTGGAGCCGGATGGCTGGATCGTCCCACGACGGCGGGCCGTGCTTGGGTACCCGAAGGGTGTAACCAGCCATGACGAAGGGCGATACGCGCGTGTCACCGTCGGGTGGGCCGGTCTCGCTGGTAGGAAGCCAGTCCGAGCCAGTGATGTTAGTCGCACCCACAACCAGCGCCGGCTGCTTGTTCGGCACCTCGTCCAGAAGCTTAACGTAAAGATTGGCCTCGGTGACGCTGTCGTTGACTGGAGACGAGAGGTCCACGTGAATGATGTCAAGCTCGATGCGATCGGTGAGGCCGACGAACAACTCGCCAACGTTGGCGTGCTCCGGCACGTCCGTGTCCCAGTAGATGTACGCCAGTTCCACTCCGCCCGGCGGCATCATGGTACTCTCGGGCATGCTGACAATGTCCCTGGCCCACCCCGCGGTGAGCGCCAGTAGCACTGCTGCGGTGACGGCTATGAACCTCATAGAGGCCCCCTCCCTGGAGGTTGTCTGCAAGAGCACTGGCAACCGGACCGCTCTACACCCGTCCCATCCCACGGGGTTGCCGGCTCTGTCCCGCCCGGCCCCAACAACCGGGCCCTGCACATAAATTATGCGACCTCCAACCCCAATATGCAATACTAACCAACGCGTGCACCCGAAGGCTTTTTCTGCCAGGGTTCGCTCACGGCGCAGCCTTTCTAGCCCCATCTCCTCAGCGGAGCACCCGCCCTTCCCGTCGGAAGCAGGCTAGCTTCCCGCCGGCCCCAGCCGGATAGCAGGCCAGGCCCCCTCCCCCGTCGCCGTCACATCGCGACGAGTTCGCGCAGCTCCTCAACGTGGTTATCTGCCGCGCCCACGAGATAACCTATGGCCATGCCCAGAGCACGCTCACCAAGTCCGTCCTCGGTCGTGAAGGCGTACGACAGCCGCACCTCGCCATCGCTGGGATCCCATTCCAATTTGCCCAAGGACATCTTCCAGTTCAGCTCCATGAGCCGAGCCATGATTTCGCCCAGACGCGGATGGTATGCGGGCAACTCGAGGTAGCGCACCACGGCTATGTAGACCACAGCCCTCTCCTTCTCAACGAGGATGAACACATCGAAGTCGCCGTGGTCGGCCTCGAAGGAAAGGGTGATAGCGTTTTTGTCGGGGTAGGCACGGTACTTCAGCTCCAGTTGGTTGAGCATGTGAGTGACTTCGTCGAGGCTAGGCGGGCCAGGCGCATCTCCCCTTGGCTTTCCGAAAAGCATCGGCAAATGCCTCCTTGGGCGACGTGGTATCCATCGGCCCGTGCATCCTTTCGCCCTCTGCCTCCCTTCACCTCTGCCGCCCCCGAAAAACGCGAAAAAGATTTAGAGCGACGCGGCTTGCAGGATTAGCACACCGCTCATTCCTTGGCGCGCATGAGGCCATCAGGGGCGGGAGGCGGCAAGGGCCGGCTCCCGTTCATTTCTTCTCGTGTGAGGACACCCGAGGCGGCTCCTTGAGGTCGGCCACGACCACCACCCGCTCACCACCCGTAATCTGCAAAATACGCTCAACCGGCATCCGCTCGCAGGGGTTGACGTAGATTACCTGGTCGTCGCGGAGCCTCGAAAAGTAAGCTGCAAGGTCGAGTGCTGCGCGGTCATTCAGCTGAACGGCGCGAAGGGCGGTCATCTCATGCCACGTACGCAAATGCTGCGTGTGCACGCCACACAGATGAATCATCCCGCCGCGGGTATAGACAGAGAGCAGCTCAGCATCCAATGGGGCGATGAAGTCCCGGTATAAGCCCGCCGAAAGCAGTTGCGTGCTGCAACCGCAGAGCTGTCCAAAGCCAGGAGGCTGGCAGCGACCTGCCGGAATGACGCACTGGAGAAGCGGCTGGGGAACGTTCCCACGGTACCAACGATGCAAGCGACACAAAACGTCGGTGATGACGTGCAGGTCGCGGGCGGCCGCCTCGGGCTCGGTCATCATGGCCATGAGGATGCGCTCGCCGTACAAGTTGACGGCAATGTTCAGGGGGCTGGAGATGGTGGGAAGACCAAAAAGCACGCCCGGAACATTCAGCTCGACGAAACGCTGCGCCACGGCCCTGGCGCGAGCCCATGTTTCACTCGCCTCCAGGTCTGGTGGCTCAAGTGTGCCCACAGGCGTTGCCAGACACCGTGCCTGCCACGAGCCGTCGCCCATCTGGAAAACCTCGGCGCCGAAAATCTGGTCAACGAAGTGCACGCCATAAGGGTCGTAGTTAATGGCGAGAGGACGGAATATGATTGGGTCACAGGCGGCTGACGCAGCCTCCGCAAGCTCATCCAGAGATGTCTCCAACCACCCTGGCCAACCCTCGCCGGGGTCGGTGGTATATTGTTGAATTCCCGAGAGGACAAAGACGTCGCCGAGGCTCTGACCGGAATAGAGCATCTCAAGACGAGCCATGTGGCGTTCACGAACGTCCAGCAGTAATGGATCCCGCAAAACCTCTAAGGTGCGGTCCCTCACGCCTCCCTGCCTCCCAAGACAGCCAGGTTTAGTTGGCGCCGGCGGCGCACCCGCCGGTAGACGCACCGGCCGCAATGTCCGCGATGATTTCGTCGAGAGTGCGTGCAGGCCGCCAGCCCGTCGCTGCCACAAGCTTACCAATATCTGGAACGCGGTACTGAATGTCTGCAATGCCAATCCCGTAGGCCCGCTCGAGAGGCACGAACTCGATGGGCGAAGACGAGCCGGTGATTTCCAGAACCTTGCGCGCCAGGGCCAAGATTGTAGTTGGCTGGTCGGAGCCGATGTTGATGCTCTGACCGAAGCACTGGGGCCGCTCGAGCAGCTCGGCTACGGCGCGCACGGCATCAGTCACGTGGCAGAAACATCTCACCTGGCTGCCGTCTCCAAACACGGTCAGTGGCTCCCCTCGCAGGGCTGCGTGTACAAATCGGGGGACAACCATTCCATAGCGGCCGCTTTGACGCGGGCCAGTGGTATTGAAAAAGCGCGCGCAGATGACTTGCAGCCCCCGCTCGACAGCGTAGGCCCGGGCCAGGTATTCATCAGCCAGCTTGCTCACCGCGTAGACCCAGCGCATCTGACTGACCGGCCCGAGAAGACTGGGCGTCTCCTCATTGAAGCTTTCGGCGACTTGATGGCCATAGACCTCAGAGGTGGAAGCGATGAGGACGGGCTTGCCATAGCAAGCACAGGCCTCAAGGACGTGGTGGGTGCCCAAAAGATTGACCTCCAGGGTATGGAGGGGGCGTTCGATGACCAGCTTGACGCCGACGGCGGCAGCCAAGTGGACGACGCGGTCGGCCTGCCGCACCAGGGATGCGACGCAGTCGGCGTCAAGCACATCGCCCTCAACGAGCTCCACTTTTCCGCGGGCCATCGCCGCCGCCAGGTTCTCACGCCGGCCCGTGCTGAGGTTGTCCAGTACGGTGACTTCGTCGCCTCGTGCCACAAGCTCCTCGCACAGATGCGAGCCAATGAAGCCTGCCCCACCAGTGACCAGGGTGCGCATGGACCAGTTGCCTCCCGTGCCAGCGGAGCTGGCTGGCGCAGATTATAGCTGCCCCGGGTTGCACCGTCGCCTCGCGTCCGCAGGTGCGGCGGTGGGCCAAGCGAATACCGCCCGCAGGGCCGGCACCGCCACCCCGCCTGGACAGGGCGACCGAATCTTTTCCTGGAGGCAATTGCATGACAGGACCGGAGGATGACCGCAACCTTTCCGAAATCACGGTCCATATGATTGGCAACGCCCACATTGACCCCGTATGGCAATGGCGCTGGGAGGAGGGGCGCCAGGAAGTACTGGATACATGCTGGGCTGCCATCGAGCGCCTGCGCGAAACTCCGGACTTTGTATTTTGCCACAGCGCAGCCATCACCTACCTTTGGATTGAGCAAGAAGACCCTGAGCTGTTTCGGGAAATCCACCGCTACGTGGCTGAAGGCCGATGGTGCATCGTTGGCGGCTGGTGGCTGGAACCCGACTGCAACATCCCATCCGGTGAATCGCTCGTCCGCCAAGGCCTGTATGGGCAGCGGTATTTCCTCCAGCGCTTTGGCAGGGCCGCCAAAACCGGCTGGAACGTGGACAGTTTCGGCCATGCCTGGCAGATACCCCAGATACTGCGCGGCCAAGGCATGGAGCAGTACTGTTTCTTCCGCCCAGGGCCGCACGAAAAGCTGCTGCCTGGAGACGTGTTTTGGTGGGAGGCGCCGGACGGCAGCCGCGTGCTGGCGGCGCGAATGCCGGGTCATTACGGCACCGGTCCGGACGAGATCGAGCAGCGCATCTGGGACGCTGCCCGCCAGACGCCGGCTAACCTCACCGACACGATGAGCTTCTACGGCGTCGGCAACCATGGCGGCGGCCCAACTAAGGCCAACATCGCCAGCATTCTTAAAGTTGCCGCTGACCCGCACGGCCCCAAGGCTATCTTCTCATGCCCCGATGCCTTCTTCGACAAGGTGCGCAAGGCCGCCGAATTTCCCGTAGTGGCCGAAGAGCTGCAATATCATGCGCGTGGGTGCTACACCGCCGTTTCGGCACTCAAACAACACAATCGCCGCGTCGAGAACCTACTCTTGCAGGCCGAAAAGTTCTCGTGCATGGCGGGATACCTATTGGGGGCTGATTATCCGGCCGCCGACCTCGAAGCCGCCTGGAAGAAGGTCCTCTTCAACCAGTTCCACGACATCTTGGGCGGCACGAGCATACGGCCCGCCTGTGATGACGCCATCGCGGACTACTGCGAGGCGGAAACCCTAGCCGAGAGAGCTATCCGCCAAGCAACGAGCCGGATTTCAGCCCAGATTTCTTGCGCTGGGGAGGGCCGGCCCATCATCGTCTACAACAGTCTCTCCTGGCGCCGCGAAGAAGTAGTCGAAGTTGAAATCGCCTGGCCCAGCCATGACGACCGCGTCCACATTGTAGACGAGGAGGGCAGGCCGGTGCCCTTCCAGATAGTCCACACCAATATCAGCGGCCGCGGAACCACTATTCGCGCGGCCTTCCTCGCCGACCTGCCACCGTGTGGATATAGAACCTACAGAATGCTCCAGGGGCTTGGGCCCGAGCAGTCGTGCCCATTCTGCGCCGGGCAAACCCACCTCGAGAGCGACCTGTATCGGATAGAGTTCGACTCAGACACGGGCTGCCTGACCGCCCTGCTGGACAAGCGAACGGGCGTGGACTTGCTGGCTGGCCCCGCGAACGTGCCTCTTGTCATCGCCGACCCATCAGATACCTGGAGCCACGACGTGGCAGCCTTCCGCGACGTCATCGGCCGTTTTTCTGCCGTTGACAGAATTGAGGTGGTAGAAGTTGGGCCGGTGCGCGCGACCCTGCAGGTGAGGATGGCCTACGGACCTTCGACGCTGGTGCAAAAGATAAGCTTGTATCGCACGGTGCCAAGAATTGACGTTGACCTAACGGTGGACTATCACGGCCAGCACGAGTTCGTAAAGCTTTCCTTTCCTACCGCGGCCGCTGAGCCCGTCGTCACCTATGAAGGACCTTACGGCTTCACCGTTCGGCCCGCTAACGGCGAAGAGCAACCAGCCCACAGGTGGGCAGACGTAACCGGTACTTTCGGCAGAGAAGGACAGCGGACCCTTGCTGGGCTGGCCGTTTTGAACGACGCGAAGTACGGCTACGACGCTCTCGGTAGCGAACTGCGGCTCAGTGTATTGCGCACGCCCATATACTGTTTCCATGACCCTGCCGTGAAGGAGCCGCGCCGGCGCTATGAGTATACAGACCAAGGAGCCCAGCGCTTCCGATATTCCCTCCTTCCACACGCCGGCGACTGGCGTGACGGCGATGTGGTGCGCCAGGCCCAGCAACTAAATCAGCCGCCCATAGCCCGAGAGGAACCAGCACACCCCGGCAAGCTCCCACCAGTCTTCTCCCTCGCCCACCTGGACGCGCCCAACGTAATCCTGGAGGTTATCAAGCAGGCCGAGGATGCCGAAGGAGTTGTGCTTCGGGCCTACGAGACTCACGGCCAGCCGGCGAGGACCGTCCTTGCCTTTGGCGGCCAGGAGATGGGCGTAGTTGTCTTCCGGCCGTGTGAGATAAAAACTTTCCGCATCGCCGACGGGAGGCTCCTGGAGACCGACATGTTGGAGCGCCCCAAAGGATAAGGAAGCCGGTCTCATCGGGCTACATGCAATCCGTCCCGCAAAGGCTGATTACAAAACGCGGCGAAAGGGCGCTTATTCCGCCCCAGCGCACCCAGCGGAAAGGAACGGTGGAGAACATGTATGCGGAAGCGTATCTCAAAGCCGCCGAACAGGCCCTGCAGCGCCTGAGAGAAACCCAGCTTTCGGTCATTCAGCAAGCCGCCGGACTGCTCGCGGACACCATTGAGCGCGGCGGCGCCATCTTTGCCTTCGGTGCAACCCATTCCTTCGCCATTGGTGCAGAGCTGGTGTACCGTACGGGGGGCCTGATGCTCATAAACCCAATCTACCCGCATGGGATGGACCTTTCGGTGCGTCCGATGACCATGACGTCACAACTAGAGCGCCTCCCCAACTTGGGCCGTGTTTTGTTCGAGAATAGCCAGGCGCGGTCAGGCGACGCACTAATAATTGCGTCAACCTCGGGCCGAAATGCGGTCGCCATAGACATGGCCATTGCAGCCCGCGAGCATGGGGTGAAGACAATCGCGGTGACATCCCTGGAATACAGCCGCGCCGTGGCCAGCCGTCACCCAAGCGGCAAGCGCCTCATGGATGTGTGCGACGTTGTGCTGGACAACTGTGCGCCGGCGGGTGATGCGGCCGTCGAGATTGAGGGCCTCCGGGAAAAGACCGGCCCCCTCTCCACCGTTTCGGGATGCGCGGTTGTCAATGCCCTCGTGGCTGAGACCATAGGCATTCTTCTCGCCCGTGGCCTCCAGCCGCCGGTTTTCCTCAGCGCCAACCTCGACGGCGGCGACGAGCACAACGCCCGCCTCCTCGCTCAATACCGCGACCGGATTCACTACCTATGAGGGCCAACCACAACCGCAACGGCCTACCCAGAAGCGTCACGCCGCCGAGAAAGACCTGGTCGGGAACCGCCGCAGGTTCGGCGCCGACGGAGCCACCCCAGACGCAAGCCGTCAGGCACGCGCAACGTTGGAAAATGGCTAAGGAACCAGATAGGCCCGCGTCGCCACGTAAAGGCCCACCAGGAGCATTGCCAGGAATGCCATCCCGAGGGCAAAGCTCACCTTTTCCTGGCGGGAAAGGCGGAAGTGCCTGAGGTTCGGTATCAGCACGCCCAGGCCGATGAAAGGCAGGAGAGGCAGCAAGGGCAAGCCCCGAATCACAAACACACCCACCATCGCAAGCAACGCGGCGAGGGTAGCGCCGATGGCAGCGCCACGCACGTTCAGTCCGTGTCGCCAGGCCGCGGCCAGAAACAGCGCGGCGAAAATGTAGTCGCCAAGACCCACGGAAGCCGCCACAGCCAGCCCGGCCACGCCCTTGGCGCCAGCCGCCGAGCCAGCCTGGGGAACGGCCACCGAGAGCCTGCGGACGACCTCCGGAGCCTTCTCCAGCGCCTGTCGCGTAGGACCAGCCAGGACCGTGAATGTGTCGGCCGCCATCGCGGTGAGAAGCACCGGCAGGAGAAGGTTCCTCTCCCGCACGAGGCGAGCCAACAGCCGCCCCAAAAGACCGCAGGCCAATACAAAAAACATCGAGACCGTGGCAAGCAAAAGCAACTTGACCCGACCAGAGGCGTGCATGGCCCCGAGGCTGTACCACAACCCGCCCGCAACTAACACTCCCGCCAATTCATGCCAGACCGCCAGACGCAAGCCCGAAAGACCGTAAAGAGCAAGAAAGGAAAAGACCGTCAGGAGGGCTGTGGCCGCTATGGTGCCCGGCAAGGGCGAAACTCTCACCACGGGCGCACCAACCTGTACCAACCAAGCGCCCACAAGGCCCGCAGCCACCAGCCCTGCCTTTCGCCAACTGTCTCGGCCCTTCGACGCGCCGCCCTGCATTATCACCATCTGCAAGCTTGCCGGGCGCGAGCGGCGTCCTAATCACGCCACCGCGAGCCTTGCCAATACCGCCCGCCCGCGCCACTCTTTTCTATTCCGATACAGCCACCGGCAACACATACTAACCGAGACACTAGTTTTGTGGCCACAAGCCGGAGAACAAAAGCGCCCCGTGTGGATGGCGCACGCGCGGCAAAAGCCCCACCACCTCGCCAACCAAACCGACTAGACGTCTTATGGATGTCCTGGGTTACGTTGGACAGCTCGCCGGCATGGGCAAACGGCCGGGGCCGCCCCAAGGGATGTCGGGGCGGCCCCGTCGGCGGCTACCACACGCCGGTGAGCAACAGGCTACTGGTTCCAATTCGTGATGTGCTCAGCGTCCCACTGCCAGGTTCCGATTGTGCCGGCGCTCAGCCACTTGGCATGGCCGTCGCAGAAGCCCACGTTGCTGCCTTCGTTATGTCGGGTGTTTCCTGGCAACCGAACCGTGGCGTCGCACTGGGCCTTGCACACGTTCGCCCAGGCCACCGTGAAGGCACAGGCCTGCCAGTTGGCGGCATCAGCGACGAACAGAACCTCCGACGGGCGCTTGATGTCGCCGAGGGAGACCACCGTCATCCATCCGCAGTACTCGAGCCACGGGCACTCCCAACACTTGTTGATGCCGTAACCGGGGAAGGTGGTGTTCGCACCCGCCAACTGGGTCTTGAACGACGGGCAGATGTAGAGCTGGGTGTTCTTGGCGTAGGGTTGGATGATGTCAAACCATATTAGGGCCCGCGGGTCGTTGAGCGGATCGGGGCCAAGGTGCCCGTTGGGCATACATTCGTCGTAGTCCTGGGCGTACATCAGGCCAGCCACCACAATCTGCTTGATGTTCGACAGACACGAGGTCTGCCTCGCCTTCTCGCGCGCCCTGGCGAAAACCGGGAACAAAATGGCCGCCAGGATCGCGATGATGTGATTGCTGAAAAAGGCTGGGGGTGGTGGAGGAGAGATGGATGGGTGGAGGAATCGAGTTAGCGGAGGTGTAAGGGATGCACCACCAGCC
>Ga0315298_1006671_pt1 | contig 15627 bp, 12 predicted proteins | sample WHS_1_MG_FD_203077 | JGI IMG/M metagenome (GOLD analysis project Ga0315298, IMG submission 203077) | Extremophilic microbial mat communities from Washburn Hot Springs, YNP, Wyoming, USA - WHS_1_MG | ecosystem: Environmental > Aquatic > Thermal springs > Hot (42-90C) | place: USA: Wyoming... | reverse complement strand
TTCAATTCAGCCGGTTCAACCGCAAGCGCCGGGGCGCCTTCGGCAGCACCGCCTCTTCCACTCTCGGCGCCCCCGCCACTCCCTCCTGCACCTCCTACTCCAGGGCCTCCCTGCGCGCTGGGGAAGGCCGCTGCCGCGGGCGCGCTGGGTGGGGTAAGTTCGGTAAAGACTGGAGTATCTGGTCCCAAGGTGGGCGGTATGCCTGTGGGCGTGGGCAAAGCGGTTTCTTGGGGGGCCGCTTTTCGCACGGTGGGCGCTTGGGCATCCAGCGCCGCCGGCGTGGGAGTCACGGCAGATTGGGCCAACGCCAGGGCTGCCGCTGCGGGCGGAGGCGTCATCGAAGGGGCCAAAGTGGGCGTATCGTGCGGAGCGGCCCCCATCGGCTCCTGGGCGCCGTAGCCGCTTTCTTGGGCCACCGGTGCGGCAAGGCGTTCAACGGATCTCGCCGGGAGGGCAACGATCCCGCTGGTTAGCAAGGCGTCGGCGCTCAAGAGGACGGCCAGCATCACCGAGACGGCTACTGCCGCCGCACGCAGGGCGCTGAACCCCATTTGCCACTGGCGATAACGCGCTTGGCGGCGCTGGGCTGAGAGCGGGAGGATAAAAGAAACGGGGGGCTGCACGGCGGGCACGCGCCGCAAAAGGGCTACCGTCTGCTTCAAGGTGTGAAGAGACTGACGGCATTCGGCGCATTCGGCCAAATGTCGTTCCAAGCGCACCTTGTGAGCAAGGGGCAATTCGCCATCGAGGTACGCGGAAAGATTCTCTTGTGCCCAAGTGTGGTCGCGGCGCGAGCGCCGTCCAGTAAAGGTCATGTGCGATGCATCCCCTCAAAAATATGTTATCGAACCCTCTGCTTTCCCCAACCGTTTGTCTTACTCGTCATAAAGACGGAACCCCGCCGGCAAAAGTTCCCGATGAGCCAATAAAAAATCGCGCAATTTGGCACGCCCCCGGCTCAAGCGTGATTTGACCGTCCCCAAGTTGAGCGAGAGGGCTTGAGCGATTTCGGCGTAATCCAACCCCTCGATATCGCTCAAGACAACCACCATCCGTTGATCTTCCGGCAGGGTTTGGAGGGCCTTTTGGATGAGCATTTGGATATCCAGGCGATCGAGGTGTTCTTCGGGCGTCTCGCGGTCGTCCTCCAGAAGGCCGCTATGCTCATCGTCTTCGATGAGATCATCAATGGGGGTGGTCGGTCGGCGTTGGTGGTGGCGAAGGGCGTCATAACTGCAATTGGTAACGATGCGCACTAGCCAGGCCCGAAAGGATCCCCCACGAAAACTCGGGAGCGCCTCGAAGGCGTGCAAAAAGGCATCCTGCGTGGCATCCATTGCCCGGTCGGCATCGCCCAGGATGCGGTACGCGATGTTATAGAGGTTCTGCTGATACGCCACCACCAAGCGGTTGTAGGCGTGAACGTCACCCCGCTGGGCAGCCTCGATCAGCCGCTGTTCATCCATAGGGTAGGCTCGCTCTTTCAGGATCTGGCTAGCGGCTCTGCGCGACGGATCATCTAGCGAAACTTGACGAGAGGGCGTGAGTGTCCTATACTTATTTTTGTGAGCCGAAGTGGCGGAATGGTATACGCGGTGGTCTCAAAAACCATTGGAGGTTTGCTCCGTGTGGGTTCGATTCCCACCTTCGGCACTATCCTAATCGTAATTTGCCCTTTTGACAAACATCCGAGGGCGTTGCCTCGGGCGGAGGGGGAATCAAGGGGCTACTCCTGATGATGGGAGAGGCCCCATTTCTTTGCCGAATCGCGGCTAGAATTTGAAAGGAGTTTGGAATCATGCCACTTGTTACGAGCAAAGAGATGCTTTTGGCCGCCCTAGAAGGGCATTTCGCGGTGGGCGCTTTCAACGCCAACAACATGGAGCAGGTCCAAGCCATTGTGGATGCCGCCGTCGAGGAGCACGCCCCGGTGATCCTCCAAGTGAGCCAAGGGGCCATCCGCTATGCGGGCCTCAACTTTGCCGCAGCGATGGTCAAGGCCGCGGCGGCCGATGCGGATGTGCCCGTGGTGCTTCACCTCGACCACGGCACCGATTTCGCCCAGAATGTGCGTTGCCTGCGGGCCGGTTTCACCTCCCTCATGTATGATGGCTCCAAGGAGCCTTTTGAGGTGAACGTGGCCAATACGCGGCGCATCGTCGAGATCGCGGAGATCGTCGGCATCCCGGTGGAGGCGGAACTTGGCCGCGTGCTCCAGGCCACGGATGGCGCTACGGAAGAGGAAATCGAGGCGGCTAAGACGGATCCCGCCCAGGCGCGCGAGTTCGTCGAGCGCACGGGGTGCAGTTCGCTGGCGGTCGCCATCGGCTCGGTGCACGCGATGAAGACCGCCGAAGCGGAGTTGGATATCGAGCGCCTGAAGAAACTCCGCGCAGCCATCAATATCCCCTTCGTGTTGCATGGTTCGAGCGGCGTCAAAGAGGAAAGCGAAGTGGAGGCGATCCAGTACGGCATCTGCAAGATCAACGTCGCCACCATGCTGAACCAGGCCTTTACGAAGGGCCTCCTGGAAGGGATTCAGGAAGACCCGGAAAACGTCGATCCGCGCAAGTGGCTCATCAAATCCCGCGAGGCCGTCAAAGAGGTCGTGCGCCACAAGATTCGCCTCTTTGGTTCGAGCGGCAAAGTGACGACGGCGGGCTTTGTCAGCCCCAAGACGATGCACCGTGGTGTGCACATCGGCGGCACCGAGGAGTAACGCCAAAACGAAAGCGCCCCGACCTATGTGGCCGGGGCGCTTTTTTTGTTAGCGCAGGGTGCCTAGCCCCTTGAGGTAGTGGTGCGCCCAGCGGAGTTTGTGCTCCCAATGGGCTTCCACGGCGGCGTGGTTGTGGTAGCGGTACACCTTCATCTCCTTGGGGGCGCGGATCTTGTTGTACACGGCATAGACGCTGGAGGGCGGGCAGATATCATCCTGCAAGCCAACGTCCATCAAAACGGGGCACCGGATGCGGCGGGCTAGGTTGAGGTTATCGAAATAACTCAACGTGCGCCAAACCCATTCCTCGCGATCGGGGTATTTCATGAGGTATTCTGCGATCTCTAAATAGGGGTGCCGCACGGCCACCTCTACGGCGCGTTGAAAATGGCACAGGTAGGGAACTTCCGGCAGGGCTACCTTGGGGCGGCTGTCGAGCGCGGCTACGGCGAGCGTCAACCCGCCGCCTTGGCTCACGCCCATGACGCCGATGTGCTCGGCATCCACCTCGGGCCGGGAGGAAAGGACATCCAGCGCCCGCACGCAATCCATATATACGCCGCGATAGTAATATTCCTCGGGGTCCAAAATGCCCTGCGTCATCCAGCCGCGCACATGCCCGCTCGAATAGGGGCCGGGATCGGTGCTCTCGCCCGATTGCCCGCGTACGTCCACGGCGAGCACGGCGTAGCCCTGCAAGGCCCAAACCAGGTAGGGCGCCACCTCCGATTTTGAGCCGCTGTAGCCGTGATATTGGATAATCCCAGGGTAAGGCCCCGCCCCTTCGGGGACGATATACCATGCGGCGATGCGCGCCCCTCGCCAACCGTCATAGCGCACGTCGTACACGCGGGCGCCCAAGACGGGGTAGTTGAGCAAGGTCCACTGCGCGTTGAGCGGGGTACGTGTGCTTTCGGCAAGGGTGCGTTCCCAAAAAGCGTCAAAATCGGGCTGAGCCGTGAGCGGCGGATCGTAAACAACGAGTTCCTCTAGGGGTTTATCGTAAAGCGGCATAGGGTCCTCTCTGAAAAAGAGTTGGGGAGAGGATAGCCGGCGAAAAGGAACTTGTCAAGCGGCAAAAATTTGCCGTTTGCGGGCGCTAGGATGAATGGATATCATATCGCATGCTACAAACGATCAAATTCACACGGGTTGTTTCACCCAAGGTTGAGATGTGTTTACGGAAAACCCCCTTTGATGTACGCAAGGTGCGAGCATGGATTATTCCCTGTATGGCCTTGCTCATTGTCGGTGTTGTTTACGCGACGAGCCTCCAGATCTCCATCAATGCGGCGAATGAACCCTTCCCTGACCCAAAAGGACTTGTGGGGCCGTTGATGGATGATACCGGTGAGTTTATCGTGGCTTGGCATACCTGGGGTGTTGCCCATCCGCCCGGATATCCTCTCCTCAATTTGCTGGCTAATATCCTGACGCGCCTTTTAAGGGTGATAGGAGCGAATCCTGTTACCTCGGCTAGCCTCGTCTCGTACATTTTCGGCTTGCTTGCCTTAGGGGCAGTTGCCTGGCCCATTTACCGAAAGGATACTGACGGTGTAGGCACCGCGTCGGCGATCTTATTACCGGCCTTTGGCCGGATGATGTGGCTTTATTCTTGTTCTGCCGAAGTATGTACTTTTGCCCTTTTTGTGGGTTTTGGGGCAATTGCCGTCGCACTTGATATGGGCGTGCGCCCGAACCGAAAGTTGGCTCTTGGGCTAGGTTTGGCCGTGGGGCTTGCTTTAGGCCATCATCGAACGCTAGCCCTTCTTCTTCCGTCCCTTGTTATTGCCGCTTGGCCAGCACGTCGCTTAGGGTGGGGAACGTGGCTAGGGGCCTTTGGCATGGCTATCCTTTCTCTCGGCATATATGCCTATCTCCCCTTCGTTGCCGCGGCCGGTTCCCCTTGGGTATATGGCCGATCACCGCGGACCGTAGAAGGATTCTTGGATGCTTTCCTAACGCGTGAGTACAGTAGGCAGTTTGCGCTGGCTGATATAGCCCATTTTGGAACCGTGCTCAAAGAGCGAATCTATTTTCTTGCCCAGGAGATGACTTGGCCAGGCTTTGCACTTGGTTGGATCGGGTTGATCTTGGCTTTTGCCTCCAAAAAGACGCGCTATCATGCCCTCATTTTGGGCACCATCCCGATTCTCTATCTTTTTTTACCCATTTCTCAAGCGCTTGTGATTACGATCCACCTACCCATTATGATGGCCAGTTTTGCCCTCGCGGCAACTTGGGGATTGAGCCTGACGGTTTCCAAGCCTTTCCTCCGATGGGGGCAGATCCTCTTGACCCTCGGTGTGGTGGGGATGGCTTTTGTTCAACATCGTGGTTATGTCTTGACCTATACGCGCGACCCTCTTGGCCGGCAGATCGTCGCTGCTGTGGCCGCTTTGGATGAAAAAGAGCCGACCGTCGTGGAGGTTTGGGGGCCGCGCTATTATGCCTTGGCCTATGGCAAGTGGGCGAGCAAAGAACTGGCACACATTCGCCTCATCGATGGGCGCGATCGCCTTGCGGCGCTTTCCTCCCTGCCGAGCCTCCCACCCGTATTCTATACGACGGAGGCCATGCTCTACCTCTATGGCCCGGACGTTTGGGCGGAGCGCTTAGGCGGCCCTGTAGCCCTCGAATCGGCCGGCGACGGCATCGTGGCGATAAGGCGGTCGCCGCGCCTTGCCCGTGATGACATGCCGCTAGAGAGTACGGCGCAACGCGCGGAGGTAACGTTGGATCGCGCTACCGCTTGGATTGCCCAGGAAGGGGATGTGCGCTTGACCCTCGTGTGGCGTGCGTTGCGCCGGCCCTCGGTGGATTATAACGTTTTTGTGCACGTGCACGGCCTGCCCCCAGCGGGAGGAGAGGAGCAGTTACTTGCCCAAGGGGATCGCCGGCACCCAGTGTATGGGTTCTATCCCACCTCGTGGTGGGTTCCCGGTGAACAGGTGCAGGATGATTACCGCATCCCCATCCCCAAAGGAAGCCGGCCGACGACGATCCAACTGGGCCTTTACCTGGTCAAGCCGGAAGGTGGGTTCGAGAACGTGGCCGTTTGGAGCGTGCCCGTTTCGCAACGGGCGGCTTCCAGTCGGTGAACTTTTGTGCGCCCCTTTCTGGGCATTGCGTGGGGCGTACGGTTGGGTAGGATGTACGGCAAGTCGCGAGGAGGTGAAAGATGATTCAACCACAACAAAACCGGTTTCTCCGGCGCGCTGTGGCCGAATGGGCGCTGACGAGCGAACGGCCCTATGCGGAACCCTTTGCCGATGTGGATGTGACGGGCACCTTTTATGGGCCATCGGGGCAAAAGGTCTCTATGCCTGCCTTTTACGATGGCCACAATACTTGGCGGCTGCGCTTCAACCCAGCGGAGGCGGGCGAGTGGCGGCTTGAGATTTCCTCCCAGCCGTGTGATCTTGGGTTAGCGGAGGAGGTCGCTTTCACCGTGGAGCCGAACGAAAGCCGTGGTTTTGCCAAGGCGACGCCTGGCGAGGCCTGGGGGTGGCATTACGAAAGCGGCGAGCCGATCTTTTACCTGGGGGATACGGTCTATAACCTTTTTGGGATGGCTCACTGTGGTGCGGATGTCGAGAGCTTTTTGGAGCGCCGTGCGGTGCAGGGGTTCAATCTTTTTCGCGTGCGTGTACCCGTCAGCCCATTCCATCCGCCGGAAGGATATAGTTACTGGCAAACGCGGCGCACTTGGCCTTGGGGTGGGAGCGAGCAAAAGCCCGTCTTTTCGCGGTTCAACCTCGACTACTTTGCCACGGTAGATCGCGTCATCCAAAAGGCCGAAGCGCTGGGGCTTGGCCTTGAGGTCATTATGGAGGCGTGGGGGTTCGAGTTCCCCTTCAACCGGCGCGACCTGTTCGTGCCCGAGTGGGAGGAACTTTGGCTACGCTACCTCATCGCGCGCTATGATGCTTACAACTGCGTGCATATTTGGACCCTGATGAACGAGTACGAGTTCTACCCCGATGGCGATTGGCGCTATAACCCCGTGGCCGATCGGTGGGCCATCCGCATGGCGCGTTGGGTCAAGGCGAACGCACCCCACGGCCACGCCGTGGCCGTGCATAATGGCCCGCGCCTCCCGCCCTTTGCGGAACGCTTTGCGCGGGACCCAGGGGCGATTGACGCGATCATGTTCCAAGAATGGGGAACGCGCGATGCGGAAAATGGCTGGCTGGCGGCCGGCATCGAGGAGGTCATCGGCCAGGCCCTGGCCGGTTGGAAGGGTTCGGCCGTTTTTGCGGAATGGGGCTATGAGCGCAACCCCGAGTTCCCGCCGAATATCCCCAGCCACATCTATTGCGACCGCCACCACACCCGTCGGGGGGCGTGGAGGGGCGCCTTTTGCGGTTTGGGGATCATCCATGGCTTTGAGAACTCGTGGGGGCCGTTCCTGAAACTGGATGAAGATCAGCCCGGCTTGGCCGATTTATTGACCCTGAAGCGCTTTTTCACCCAGGTGGTGCCCTTCGCACGGCTGCGACCCGCGCCGGAACTGCTCGCCTCGGAGGGGCCTTTTGTAGCAGGGCATAAACCGCTTATCCTTGCCTCGGCGGAGCGCGACCTCATCGCGGCCTATCTCCCAACGGGGGGTGAGGTTCGCCTTTCGTTGCCTTTAGGGAGGGCCTATTGGGCGACCTGGTTTGACCCCGTTTCTGGCGAGGAGCGACCCGCTCTAGGCCAAGGTGGCCATTACGCAGCCCCTGCTGAGGTGTGGGAGGAGCACCCCAAAGATTGGGTTCTGCTCCTTCGAGCGGGGTGAAAAACGCGAAAAGCCCTGCCCTTAGCGGGGTTCCGCCGAGGACAGGGCTTGAGGGCGCTAGGGCGTTCATCCGCTGGCCATGGCGCGCCGTTGCACCGCAATGAGATGATCCATCATGGCGTTGACCTTTTCGTTCACGATGTGCCGATGCTCTGGGTCGGCATCGTGCCAGGCGATGGATTGGGCGATGCCCTCGGCAAAGCGCACTTGGGCGCGGTATTCGGGCACCACGCGTTTGATCTTGCTGTTATCGAAGACGAGGCTATAGGCCTTGTCTCCATAGAGGCCGGGGGTGAGTTCCGGGTAAAGGGCCGCGATGGTATCGGTAGGGACGTGCACGATCTCGATCTCTGGGCAGCCGGCGGCCCGCCCGATGGTGCGATAGATCGCATCCCAGGTGAGCACCTCATCGCTCGTGATGTGAAAGGCCTCCCCAAGGGCCTGCTGGTTGCCGAATAGCCCCACGAACCCTACGGCAAAATCGCTCGCATGGGTCATTACCCACAAGGTTTGGCCATCCCCTTGGCAAACGATGGGCAACCCCTTGCGCATGCGGTGGACCACGGTGTAGCCGTGGCCGCCTACTGAGCAGGGGATCCACGTCGGGCCGTAGGTGTATGAGGGACGCACGATCGTCACAGGGAATAGCCGCTCGCGGTAAGCCCGGACGAGCAGATCCTCGCAGGCGATCTTGAGGCGGGCATATTCCCAATACGGGTTGCGAAGCGGAGTGGACTCGGTGATGATGTAGTAGTTGGGCGGCCTTTGGTAGGCGCTCGCCGTGCTGATAAAGATGTACTGCCCCACCTGGCCGGCAAAGGCCGCGAGGTCGAGGGCGATTTCTTCCGGGGTAAAGCCGACGAAATTCGCCACCACATCGAAATGTTCTTGGGCGGCCTTTTGGAGTATGGCGGCATCGTGGCGGTCTCCAATAAGGGTACGCACGCGCGGATCCAACCCCTCGTTGTGTGTGCCGCGGTTAAGCACGGTAACCTCATGGCCCTTGGCCAGGGCGCGTTCCACGCAGGCCGTGCTGATATTCCCCGTTCCCCCGATGAATAGGACGCGCATCCTCCTTATCCCTCCTGTGCGGTTTAGCGATACTTTAGCACAAGGCGGCAGGGAATCGCAATCGAAGGAGGGAACCGCTTGACGGGGGCTTGAGGAAAGGGTATCCTCTCAAAGGAGCATGCATCTTGTGAAAAGGAGGGAAGCATGAAACCCTTACCAATCCCTGACCTTTTTGCGCGGCGGAGTATCCGCTCGTTTACGGCGGAACCCCTGACGCCCGAGCAGATCGAGACGCTCCTGCGGGCGGCGATGGCCGCACCTTCCGCGGGGAACCGCAAACCCTGGCACTTTATCGCCGTGACAGATGCTCAAGTGCGCGCGGCCCTGGCTGAATCTCACCCTTATGCCAAGATGGTGGCCCATGCGCCCCTATGCATCGTGCCTTGCGGCGAGCCGGGGGTCGCCTACCCGACCACGCCGGAATTCTGGATCCAAGACCTTGCCGCGGCCTGTGAGAACATCCTCCTTGCGGCGGTGGGGTTGGGGTTAGGCGGCGTGTGGTGTGGGGTGTACCCTATTTTAGAGCGCGTCCAGGCGGCGCGGAGCATCTTGAGGGTGCCCGATCATGTCATCCCCTTCGCCTTCTTGGCCATTGGGCACCCTGCCGAGCATCGTGAACCGCGCACGCAGTATGATCCGGCCCGCGTGCATTACGATCGGTGGTAGTGTGCCCTAGAGGGGCATTCGCCTCTCGTCATCAAGCGCCATGTGGCGCGAATTGAAAGGATGGAACATAGAATCATGGGCGGAATTGGTATCCATCGGATTGCTCAGAACCCAGTCAAGGTCAAACTGCATAGCGGGCAGCCCGCTGTGGGCACGTGGCTTTCTCTCTGCTCGCCGGTGGCGGCGGAGATGATGGCCTCTGTAGGGTGGGATTGGCTTGTGGTGGATGTGGAGCACAGCCCCGTCGGCTTTGAGACGATGGTGAACTGCTTTCGGGCCATCCAACTAGGGGGCGCGGCGCCAATGGCTCGCGTGCCCTGGAACGATACGGTCTGGATCCAACGGACGCTCGACGCCGGCGCGTTCGGCTTGGTGGTACCGATGATCAACTCGGCGGAGGATGCTCGCGCCGCTGTGGCGAATATGAAGTATGCCACGCTGGGTCAGCGCAGTTATGGCGGCAGCCGCGTGGCACAGTATGTGGTCGGGGATTATCGCCAATGGGCGCAGGAGAATATCACCGTCATCGTCATGATCGAGACGATGGAGGCGGTAGAGCGCGCTGAAGAGATCCTCTCCGTAGAGGGTGTGGATGGCTGTTTCATCGGGCCGAGCGACCTGGCCCTCTCTATGGGGGTGGGGCTGGGCGATATTGGCCCCGGCACGCCGCATGAGGAGGCCATTCAGCACGTCTTACAGGTGGGCAAGAAGGTAGGTGTGGCCGTGGGCAAGCACTGTTACGATGCAGACGAGGTGAATATGCGCATTGCCCAGGGCTTTCAATTCTTGGCATTGGCGAGCGATGCGCGCTTTATGATGAAAGAGGCCGCTGCTCAATTCAAAGCGTTGCGGCTAGAAGGCGCAACGCCTTCCGCCAGCGGTGAGGGCAAAGGGCGCATTTATTAGGCCTATTAAAGGGCAATATGTCGCGGCGAGGTCGGCGCGTGTCGCTGGCCTCGCCGCATGCTTATTAGAAGGGGAGGAGGCTCAGCAGCCACCCGGCCACGGCCCCGCCCAAGACGAGCCAGGCGCTGTTGACCTTCCAACGCAGCGCGGCTACGATGGCGATCACGGCGATGAGCGCCATATGCCAATCTCTCACCGAAGCGAAGGCCAATTTGATGCCCGCTGAGGCCATCAGCCCGATGGAACAGACGTTGATGGCATCCAAAAAGGCGCTGAGCCATCGCGAGCGGCGAAAGTGGGGCACAAAGCGCGTCAAGAGAAAGACCAAGGCAAACGAGGGCAAAAACATGCCCAAGGTGGCCACCGCTGCCCCTGGGAAGCCGCGCAAGATGTAGCCGATGAACGTGGCGGTGGAGGTCAACGGGCCGGGCGTCAGTTGGCCAGCCGCGATGGCATCGAGGAGTTGGGGGTAGGTGAGCCATTTCAGGTTTTGCACCAGGCCCCCCTCCAAGAAGGCGATGAGCACATAGCCCGTGCCGTAAAGCACCGAGCCGATCTTGAGAAAGAATAGCCCTAGTTGCCATAGCGGCACGCTGCCCCCTGTGAGGGGTGAGAGGGCCGCGATGGTCGAGCCGATGGGCAAGAGCCAAGCGCGTCGCTTGGAGGGGGTGGCGGGCGGCTTCTCCGCGGGTTGCCCTTCTGCCCGTTTGCGGGTCGCAAAGAGAAGCCAGGCCATGCCCAGGATTCCCCCGCCAAAGAGCAGGGCGATTTCATCGCCGCCGGCAAGCGAGGCTGCTAACACGGCGAGGCCGAGCACCGCGAGCCGCCACCCTTTGATGGCCCTCTGGCCCAACCGCCCAACAGCCACGAGGAGGGCAGCCAACACGGCGGGCTTGATGCCCTGCAAAAAAGGCCCGGCGGCCGGCAGGGTGCCCAAATGGAGATAAATGATGCCGAGGAGGAGGCTGCACAGCACCCCCGGTAAGATGAACCCTGCCCCTGCGAGGAAGAATCCCGCCCAGCCACCCCGGATGTAGCCGAGATGGATGGCCAATTCCGCCGCGTTCGGCCCTGGGATGATGTTCGTGAGGCCCACGAGGTCCAAAAAACGGTCGCGATCCAGCCATTTGCGGCGCGTAACCGTCTCATCTTCTATCATGGCGATGGTTACGGCTGGCCCGCCAAAGCCCGTGACGCCTAGCCGAAAAAAGAGCGCAGCGATTTCGCGTAAAATACTGGGCTGTGGCGCAGATTTCATCGCCTTACAATAACCCTCCTTCCGCCTCGATCGGCAACGACTCGAAACCCCGCGCGTAAAAAGGTCGAGAGTGCGCCGGTGAAAAAGGGGCGCAGGAGTCAGTTGCCCCGCGCCCCTTGCCCTTCGGCGCGCTAGAAGCGATATTCGCGCCCCTCGCGGGCCGCGATGTACATCCCTTCCATCAGTTCGGTCAAGTTGCGGCCATCTTCGACGGTGATGGTCATCGGCGTATCGTGCAGGATGGCGCTGATCCATTGATCCATCGGATGGGGCAGGGCCTCGGGCAGTTTCTCCACGCGGATCAGCCCTTGAACGCCTTGCGGGTCAAGCAGGGTGCTCGAAAGGATGACGCCCCCGAAGGGGTCGCGCCCGACATAGCCTTCGGTGCCGTAAATCTCGATGGGGCGCGGGCCACGCCGCTGCACCCACGAGCATTCGAGCACACCCAAGGCGCCCGATTCGAACTCGACGACCACGGCCGAGTTATCATCAATGGGATAGTTGTTCGTCAGGTTGTTGATCTTGGCGACGACGCTCCTGGGCTTGCCCATGAACCAGCGCATGATATCCACGATGTGGCAGCCCAAGTCGAACATCGCGCCACCGCCGGCCAATTCGGCATCGGCAAACCAGGCGCTGCCGCCCTTGAACCATTTGTCCAAGCCCCCCGCATGGGCGATGCGGGCGCGCATCAAGGTAACTTGGCCCAGCCAACCCTTATCGAGCACTTGGCGCATAAAGAGCGTCTCCGGCGTGGTGCGCGAGGGGAGCGAAATCATGAATTTGACCCCCGCCTCGTGCACAGCCTGGACGATCTCCTCGGCATCCTTGAGGTGGATGGTGAGCACCTTTTCGGTATAGACGTGCTTCTTGTGGGCGAGGGCCGCCTTGATCACCCAGGGATGGTCTTTACTGACGGCATCCACCACCACGGCATCAACCCCCGGCCAAGTGAGCGCTTCTTCGAGGTTAGGCGTCCAAGGGGCACCCCAGCGCTCGCTTGCGGCGCGGCCCCGTTCGGGGTCGTCATCCCAAATGCAGCGAATCTCGGCCTCGGGATGATTGGCCACTCGTTGGGCGTAGCCATTGGCATGGACGTGGGCAAAACTGAGCATACATACGCCGAGCATGACAGGATCCTTTCTTACCTAGAATGTTGGAACATGTACGGCGATCTCGCGACCGCCGGCTGCGGCAGAGTCAATCAACCCTTGGATGATCACATTCGTCAAGATCATCTGCTCGGGGGGAAGCGGCGAAGGCTTGCCCTCGCGGATGGCATCGGCAAAGGCCAGGTTCTCGAGCCGGAAGAGTTCGTCGCCCGGGGGCGTGGGGATGCCCTCAACGACGCTGTTGATGAGCACGCCGGCCTCTTGGTGAAAGATGGTCAAGGGTTCGAGTTTCAGCCCCGCCTTGGTGCCCAAGAAGAACGTGGGGCCGAGGGTGTCCATATGCATCATCCAGCAGGTCTTGAAGACGAGCACGGCGCCGTTCTCAAAGCGCACCCAGGCCACGCCGAAATCCTCCACGGTAACATCTTCGGGGTTCCAGCGCGCCCAGGGCGTGTAGAGGAGCGGCTCGGAGAGTTTGCTCAAGATGTTATTCGCGATGCCCGAGACCGTGATCGGCTTGGGCCACCCCATGAGATAGAGGGCATCGAACAGGCAATACACGCCGATATCCGCTGTGGCGCCGATGCCAGCCGTTTCCTTTTTGATGAACGTGCGGCCGGGGTTCCCTTTGCGGCGGGAAGCGACCGTCTCGGCGTAATAGATATCGCCCAGTTTGCCCGTATCCACGATGGATTTCGCCGCGACGATGTGCGGCGCAAAGAGGTTTTTCATGGCCACCATGAGGATTTTGCCCGTCTCACGGGCGGCGCGCGTCATGGCCGTGGCGTCTTCCAGCGTGGCGGCCATGGGCTTTTCCACCAGGACGTGCTTGCCGGCGTAAAGGGCATCCACCGTGGGCTGGCGATGGGCCTGGTTGAACGTGCAGACGTTGACGGCCTCGATATCCTCGCGGGCGAGCATCTCGTGGTAATCTTCGTACACATGGGGGATGCCCCAGCGCTGGGCGGTCTGTTCGGCGCGTTCGCGGTCAATATCCGCCACGGCCACCACCTCGATGCTCTCCTGATTTTGCAGGGCGCGCAAATGCGCTTGGGCAATGCCGCCCGCACCGATGAACCCGATTCTGACCTTACGCATGATTCGCTACTCCTTGAAAAGTTACCCCCGCACGCGGCGGAGGGTTAGTAACGCATGAGAAGGTTCAGCAAGGCCCGATCTAGCGCGTGGCCATGCCAATCCTCATAGGCTACGTCGGCCCGGCCCGAGTCGAGCACGCCAAAGGGGCCGCGAAAATTCCACAAGGCCCAGCCGATGTTGGCCGCCTTGAGGATCTGAAGCACCTCCTCGAGCCAGCGCAGGACCACATCGTGCGGCGTGTATTGATAGGCGCCACCTTCGCCGCAATGTACCCCGACCCCCTGCTTAGCCAGAGCGATCCAAGGGGCATAGAGGGCTTCTAGTTCCGCATGACCCCACGGTTGCCCGTTGTGCAGGGCACCCGGCCAGGTGGGCACGATGTTATTATCCACCGTAGAGACCCAATTCGCCTTGTAGTGCGTCAGCCCCATGGGGTCATAGGCCCGGCAAGATTGCGCCACGCCCTCCAGATCGGCTAGTTCAGGGCAGGGGAGGCGGCCATACGCGAGGCCATCTAGGATGATGAGGCGCTCTGGGTCTATGGCGCGGATGGCCGCCACGGCCGTGCGCATAACGCGTTCGTGGCGTTCGCGTGTCAACCCCCCTTGGCCGAGGGCGCCCGGCTCGTTCACGAGGTTGAAACTGAGCCGCGAAGAGGGGATGCCCCGGTAACGCTTGGCCAACGTTTGCCAATGGAGGCAAAAAGCGTCCAATGCGGTTTGATCCGTCCAGAGGTTGAAAGGTTCTTGGCGTTCGCGGTTGACGGAATAGCCCGGCGCGCGGTGAAAATTGAGGCAGACGTGCAAGCCATACCGCTCGCCCAAGCGCACAGCACGGTCTATTTTGGCCAAGCCTTCCTCGAGGAGGGTAAAGGGGTCATCGGGCGCCGTCCACAGGGTATAGCACATGGGGAGGCGCACAAAGTCGAACCCCCATTCGGCGATCCAGCGAAAGTCATCTTCTTGCCAATCGCCCGTGGAGCGTGTGGTGAACATCTCGAGAAGGTTGAACCCGCGCCAACGGGGCAAAACGGTTTGGGCCTGGCTCGGCATGTGCCATCTCCTCGCACATTGTTGATGGCGAGAGCATAGCCCTTGGCGTCGCAGGTGTCAATTCTTGGTTGACAGGGTATCCTGGGTGCGAGGATAATCACCCAAAGGTTGAGCATGGAGGAATCATGAAAATCACGAACGTCGAAACGCTCATCTTGCGCTATCCGCAAGCAGCGCCAGGGGAGGGCCGCGCCGATGCTCAGCACCGCTTTAGCGGGGGCGCGGGGGTAGCCATTCGCCTTCAAAGCGATGTGGGAATTACGGGGCACGGCTATGTGGGGTTAGGCGTTGCCGCGCCCGCCACGGAGGCCATCCAAGCGCTCATCGAGGGCCTTTTTGCCCCCGTCATCCTCGGCGAGGATCCCTTCTATCCGCGCCGCTTGCGCGATCGCCTTTGGCATGAGGTGGAGTATGTGGGCGTGGAGGGCATCGCCCATTTTGCCCTGACGGCCTTGGATGCCACTTTTTGGGATATGATGGCCCGCGCGCTCCGCGTGCCCGGCTGGCACCTGTTAGGAGCCTGCCGCGACCGCATCCCGGCGTATGCCATGGTGGGCTGGTACTATGATGATGACGAGACGCTTGACAAGTTCAAACGGGCTATCGAAGTAGCCCTGGCCGATGGCATGGCCGGCATCAAGATCAAAGTGGGGCGCGGCCCTTTGGAGGAGGATGTGCGGCGCATCGAGGTGGCCCGTTCCTTGGTGGGTCAGGAAGGCATCCTGATGGTGGATGCTAACCAGGTGCTCAGCCGCAACGAGGCCTTGCGGCGGGGGCGCATCTATGAAGAGATGGGCTGTTATTGGTTTGAGGAGCCGCTGCGGCCTCACGATAAAGAGGGCTATGCGCGCCTATGTGCGGAACTGGATATCCCTGTGGCTACTGGGGAGAATGAGTATGCCAAGTATCATGTACAGGAACTCATCCGCCTGAATGCCTGCGATATCCTCCAGCCCGATTGCCGC
>Ga0315298_1006666_pt1 | contig 15637 bp, 13 predicted proteins | sample WHS_1_MG_FD_203077 | JGI IMG/M metagenome (GOLD analysis project Ga0315298, IMG submission 203077) | Extremophilic microbial mat communities from Washburn Hot Springs, YNP, Wyoming, USA - WHS_1_MG | ecosystem: Environmental > Aquatic > Thermal springs > Hot (42-90C) | place: USA: Wyoming... | reverse complement strand
ATGTGCCGGCCAAACAGCACCGGATCGCTCACGAGTTTGAGGTCTTCCGCCACCACCCATGTGCCCGAGCTGCCATCGGACGTAATCTGACGAATCCGACGGCCCAAGGCGTCGTACTGCCATTCCACACGACGCCATGAGGTCTGTGGGGTATCGGACCGACTCTCAACCTTTATCAGTCTGTTCTCAGCATCCCAGGTGTAGTTCCACCGACCATCACTTGTCATGTTACCATCAAGGTCGTAGATGAATGGTTCTGGTGTCCGAGGTACAAATAGATTACCTACAACTGGCGTCTCTCCACTCGCCGTCACCGTCACCTGTTGCCATACTGGCGCTGATGCGTTGTTCACACTCAGCTCCTTCCGAAAGTATTCGCCTTTCCGATACGCCAACTCTCCATTCACATACACCGGCTTCGTCGCCAAGGCAATCCCAATAATATCCACCTACCCAGGCACAGTGCGCTGACTGTATTGATTCAGCAGATTGGCCGTGTAAATGCTCTGGCGCAGGTTCTAGCCATTCTCATCACCACCGCGTGGAGCTACTTTGCGATTGCCTATGTCATCAAAAACGTATTCAGCTTGTTGCCCAGTTACAGGGTTTCCGTATGAACCATCCGGGCGGCCCCCCGAAGGGACTGTGTCTTCTCTGAAACCACTAATGGGCAACACCTTTTCAAACCGCTGATCAGCCGGTTGGTCACGTTGCCGACTGGATCAAACACATGGTCAATCTGGCACTGCATGTTCGAAAAGCTGGGGATGTTGGTCTCTAGGCGGGCCACCTTCATCGCGCGGTTGAGCGGACCGCGCGCGTAGGCACATCGTTCAAAAGGGTAGTCATTTTCTATAAAAACCGGGACTGCCCACTCAGAAACACTCAGACGCTAACGCCTTTGGCATCCGTTGTGCCATTCAACCCATGCACCCCACGGGACGGGTACAGGTCTTCTGCACAATTCCACGTCCCCTATCATGCATGTCCCCTCTGCTTATGTCCCCTCTGCTTCCCAGCGGCCCACCGACGGGCCCTCACTTCCACCCTCACCCTTGACCTGCCGGATTTCAGTACGCCAACTATACTTCTGCCAACCAGCACTCATGTTATTTCCTACCACCCCACTTGTCCGCAAACTCATTTGGCATTCGTGACAAATTTAGCAAATCTTTGTGTCAGGGCTTTAACAGGCTCCACGTTCGATAAAAAGTGTGGCGCGCCCAAGCCATTACAGCCGCAACCCCACACTTACCGCCCAATTCTTAACTCTTGTAAAGGATCGGCTCAGACAACAGACCCTTGCTATGCCAAAGAATAACTGCTCACAGCTTCTTGTTCAGAATCCGATCAAATGTAATTCGCCGGCAAACCATAGGTGGCTACCGATGTCTTAGGCTCCATCCCATTTTCATGCGTTCACACGCTTGCAAAGGCGCTCCGACTCGATAGGAACCTTAACCAAAATTACCAGGCTAACAGCACTCCAAAACCAGGAAAAAGCAATTGCTTCGGGCGCTACATACCTAAGCTTTTAACCGCAAGGATCAATACCTCCAAAGGGAATTCTTCTGCTCATCAGCTAAGCTACGAATTCCATGCCCGAGAAATATAAAGCGTATAACCACAACAGTAACCAAATCATGTGCAAAAAAAACAACGCGGCAATCCCCGAAATAAATCCACCAAGACTGCGAACAAATCTCAGCCAAATTAACGTCCCTAGCATCGCCGACAAAACCGGCAAACCCCAACTGAGCCAGGAATACTCCCATATACCGTACACGTTGCTAAACAGAGGAGAGTGCTCCCTTACCCAGGCAGCTCGGGAAAAGTGAAAAAGCATGATCATGTTTGTCAACTGCACCAAAAAAAATGAACTAATGGGTAACAAAACAGCTACAAAGCGCATGCCCCACTTTAAATCTTTTGTGACAATCGCATCTTCCATAAAAGTTATTTGCTTGGTTTTACATGCGACCGCCAACTTCTCCATTCTTCTATTCTCCCAACGCCCAGTTCCGATAAACCCATGCCGTGATAATCACGACGGTTTGTCAACGCCCCATTCGCCACCAGGAAATCATAAATCCATACATGTTCTTCTCCTGAATACCTCAGAACCGCCCAGTGTAATGGGGTCAATCCCATTGAGTCCGGCTTATTCACATCCGCCCCAAACTCTTCGACCAACATCCGCACTAAGTTTGTGTTCCCACTCCTCACAGCCGCGATCAGCGGTGTGACACTCGGATAAGCAAAACAATAATCCACCGGTGCTCCGCGTTCCAGTAATTCCCGGGCCTCCTTCACATCCCCTCTTTCTACAGCCACGACTAGCTTGCCCCCAATGCGCGAAATTTCTTTTCTCGGTCCAAGAACGACGCCGAGTCTAACCCATATGGCCCCGAAAATTAACAAAAACAAACCAATCCACTTTTGCAACCATTTCATATATTCCCAAGCACTAATCTTTTCGCAACATCCCAAAAGCTGTCGCAGAAGCCCCACGATGACGAGCACCTAACGTGGGCTCATACGATGCAACTACCTTCCAATTACGATCCAATCGTACTTCTTCTGTAAAGCTACCTTCTGTCCCGATTGGCTTTTTCTCGTCCCCGTCATCATAAAAAACATCACGCCCCTCCGCATCCACTACTCTCACCTCAGCTACTCCACCGTATCCGTGCCCGGTAGCGGATACCTGCCAATAGACTGAAATATTATAAACGCCGAGACTTTCGCATTTTTCTGTCCTGGCCTTCATTAAAACAGTACCCGCCGGGTAAGGGCTATTAATTGTGTTACACGACCAACGCTTCGGAGCGTCCGGCGGCGCCACCACAGTGACCCGTGACCACGCTTCTGCATCCCCAACGTGATATTCTCCAAATGCAAATTCACTTGGATTCCCCCATTCACCGAACCCTAACATTCGAGGACCCTTTACCACCTCAAATCTAAACTCCACCAACCCAAACAGGTCAACTTTACAAACAGGGTCGTTACGACAGAAGCCAGAACTAGCTCCCCTCTCCTCAATCGCGTCCCTACTAAGCCACCGGCCCGTGCTGGGCTGATAGACCCGATATTCGTACAGCACCAAATCAGTGGTGGAGTCGGTCCGCTTGGTCGAGAAGCGGAAGGGGTTGTTCGTGGCGGCAGGGCCGGTCACGCGGATCGGTTCACCAAACGGACCGTATTCGTAGCGGGCGGTTTCCGACCCATCCGACGCAGCCGACAGAGCTACAATATTGCCGTTCCCATCGTATGCGGCGAAGTGCGTCCCCGCAGCAGGGCCGGAGGCGGTGTGTAGCGTCACCCAAAGCAACCCGCCCACGCCACCAGCACCGTCCATCGTACCGCTCAGGTCCAGGCCCCATGAATAGCTCCGTACCAGCGTGTTGTCGCTGGCCCGCAGCTCTACAATGTGCCGGCCAAATAGCACCGGATCACCTGCGAACTTCAAGTCTTTTATCCTGTCGGTTTCATTTCTCTGTTGACCCGTTGTCTGTAAGATCTGCATATACAACATGCCCTGTCTCTAGTTTTTCCACCCGAATTAATGCCCCTGTTGAAAACGCCGGCCAACGCAAGCTCTCATTTACTGTGCAAACATTTCTGAGCCGACCTTTTCGGTTTTGTTCGTTTCCTTCGATTTTCCAACGTAATCCTGCCAAGCCTGGGGAAATACATAAACATGGCCCTCTCTCAATGTCCTAGCAAAACCCACCAACTTATCATCGGCCGGATGCTCTCCGAAAGAAATGAACTCACCATTGCTTAACGCTAGGCGAACTGCAACCAGCATCCCGCCTGGCGTCTCAACAATTAGCACGCTTCTTACCCTGCCTTGGAATGGGGGTAACCTCTCCAACTCATCGGTGGATAAGAACACGTCACCCCTTCTGCAAGAAGTTAACGCAAGGGCTATTACACATAGGAGTACTGTAGCAAATCCAAGCGCCTTAAACATACGAGTATTTTACTTTACGACATCGGGCCAATCCACAACCCGCCAGCTTGCTGTGGGCGTGACCTCCACTTTACACTGACGCGATTCTTCTTTCTCAACAATACGTTCTTTGACCGCGATCTCACCTCCTATCCCTTCAAATTCAAACCCTTCGCTAACTATGGTCCGCCAAGTCTCTATCTTTTTCTTAATCCATGGCGTAGTGTCACTACCCCGCACTTTGAGACAGCATCTATATTTCTTCATAATCACGTGTTTTTTCGGCTTCATCAAGGCAAAGGACACCTCCCACTCGCCCAGCCTAGCAGCAAGCTCGTTGCGCTCCTCGGTATATATGTCAGAGAGATAGATTAATCGGGGTGCGGAACACGGTGGGCATGCAACTTGATATGTAACTGTCACCTTGATAAATTGCCAATCTACAATTTTCGACAAGAACCATGCGAAAAGCCGTTGAAGAATATCGGGCGGGAAAGGCATCCTTTCTAGGCCATACGCATCAACGTACTTCTCCGGATCGTTGTGAACGAACGTACACAATGCTAATCCCCCAGACTCATCGATCGGATCCCGGCTCAGCCAGCGACCAAGGACAGGATTGTACGCCCGGTATTCATACAGCACCAGATCAGTGGTATTGCAGGTCCGCTTGGTCGAAAAACGGAAGGGGTTCAGGGCAGCGGCGGGGCCAGAGACACGGATCGGCTCGCCAAAGGGGCCGTATTCGTAACGGGCGGTCACTGACCCATCCGACGCAGCCGACAGAGCCACGATGTTGCCATTTCCATCATAAGCGCAGAAGTGCGTACCCGGAGCCGCCGCAGAGGCGGTGTGCAACGTCACCCAAAGCAACCCGCCCACGCCACCACCACCATCGAGTGAGCCGCTCAGGTCCAGGCCCCAAACGTAGCCGCGTACCGGGGTATTGTTCGTTGCGTTTAGCTCCACAATGTGCCGGCCAAAGAGCATTGGGTCGCTGATCAGTTTCAAGTCTTCAACCACGGCCCATGTGTTGTTGGTCCACACGGACGTTCTCTGCCGTATCCTACGCCCAAACGCATCAAATGTCCAATTCACCCTCCGCCGTGAGGCTTAGGGATATCAGAACAACGCTGCACCCGAATCAGCCTATTCTCTCTCTCAAAAGCATAGTCCCAACAGCCGTCATTCGTCATGTTGAGCTCGTCGGGCTAGGACTGCATTGCGCAATTGCTCCTGGTGTTTTTGGAAGCGTTCCCAATCAGCAGCGGGGACATTCGTTATATGGCCGCTAATGAGCAAGACAGCACGGCCGCCAAAGTTATTCCGTCTGCCGTCGTAGTATAAACCTGGTTTAGACTCCCACAAAATGGCGATGTCCTTCGGGTCATCCATTCTGAACCCCTGCATGTAAACCCAACTCGTCAGTGATGCGTCAAGCGGTTTGCCTCCTCTTAATGCGTCCACTACTGCGCCAATGTTTCCCGACACTCCGGCCAGTTCAATCCCAGATGCACAATATTCAGGATAAAGTTGTTGGAGTGCATCGTAGGAACCCTTCGCACTCCGAGGGAACCATCCGTCGTGGTCGCCAGCAAAAGCCACCAATGCACCGTAAACACCTGGCAGACTAATGCCACCCGGACGCCTTCCAAACGGATAAGTGTATTTCCAAAATGCTGCAGCCGCCAGAAGGCAGAATAGCAAAAAGGCTACTGTTACAGCAGCAGCTAGGGTCAACTTGCTTTGTTTCATCATCGAACTCCACAGGAGCATTTTCCTTCCATCCACTCAGAGAACCCCGCTCCAATCGTCAACGGTGGGCTCGTGTTTACGTCACTTCCGTAAACAAGCTGTTCTGAAACACCTGGCTTCAGGTAGATTGTCTTTTGCTTATCAACCACTCCAAAGCCAAATGCATAATACGAACCGTCAGGTTGAGGTTTAGGCAAATATGCATAGGAAAATGAATAACCTAACACTTCTCCGTGAACAACAACTCCCTTTCTACCCCTCTTAATTGGGGTATAGTTTGAGACGATCCAAGTTAGAATGCATTCGCACTCGGCAATGATTGAGCACCGAGACACGTTCTTGACGTGAATACGGAGAAACGACGATGATTTATCGGTTCCACCGCTGTTACAGATGCCACCCGGACAGTGCCCAACTTCGCTCGCTGCTTGGAAAAAGCTCGCGTCAGGTGTGTTCCTTTTTCCTGAAGCATCCCACACCCTGTCATAGCAAAAAAGTCGCCAAATAGGATCGAAGTAGACCTTAGCCACAGACGAGAACTCAAGCACGCTCATTCCCAACACATCTAGCTGATTAACTGGACCATTGATCGTAAAAGAGTAAACATTCTCGCTGCCATCTTCTTCAATCGGATCCCGGCTCAGCCAGCGGCCAAGGATGGGATTGTACGCCCGATATTCGTACAGCACCAAATCAGTGGTGGAGTCGGTGCGCTTGGTGCTGAAGCGGAAGGGGTTTTGGCTAGCAGCGGAGCCAGTGAGGCGGATGGGTTCACCAAAGGGGCCGTATTCGTAACGGGCAGTGACGTCGCCGGTTGTGGCACTTACTAATGCTACAATGTTACCATTGCCGTCATAACACGTAAAATGAGTCCCAGATGCGGGACCTGATGCAGTGTGTAATGTTACCCATGCAAGGCCACCCACACCACCAGCGCCAGACGGAGAACCACTCAGATCTATTCCCCATGCGCAGCTCCTGACCAATGTGTTGTTTGTTCCATTCAACTCAACTATATGCCGACTAAATAACATTGGGTCACTCACAAATTTCAAGTTCTCTACCACAAACCATGCGTTGTTCGTCCAAATCGATGTTACTTGCTGTATCCTACGCCCAAAAGCATCATATGTCCACTCGACTCTCCGATGGGACGCAATGGTACTGGATGGGACGCTTTGGACGCAGACAAGCCGGTTTTCGGCGTCCCACGTCAGAATCTACCGCCCGTCGTTGGTCATGTTTTCATCGGCGTCATGGCCGAAGCTCTCCGGCGTCCTTGCCACGAAGATGTTGCCGCTGACGGTCGTCTCGCCCGGAGCGGCCACACTCACCGAGTGCCAGACCAAGGCAGCCGCGTTGTCCACGGCAAGTTCCCTGCCGAAGTATTCTCCTCGGCTATATGTGCTATGCCCGTTCACGGTCATGGTATTTGTTGAGATGCTGATACTTTCGACGTCCACAGCTTTTGGCCATTACGAACTAGCCGCCCCCTTTGCCTCTCTTCTCCAATTTCGGCATCGGCGGTGGCTCACCAGCATTACGCTTCAGCCAATCAATCACGTCCTCTTTGGTTGAATTGTGTTCCACATACGACTTTTCGAACGTCCATCTTCTCATCTCCCTCGAATATTGGCTACGATCTGCATACTCTTCTGGTCCCGGAGGCGGCCTATAGGTCAAGTCGAATAAAACTGACCGACTGTTGTATAGGTCCTTTTGATCTGGATGCTTGATGTTAGGATTTTTCAGCTCCTCTACCGCTCTTACACGATTTGAAGCAAATATCTTACTTGCCTCGCCAGAGGAGTAATATTTGCCTCGTAAATAGAACCGACAGTCGCGGGCCTGTTCGGTCACGGCTATACACTTGTCCAAGTACTCTTCCCACTGCCGTAGCAACTCGGGCGTTGCCACAGCGTCATACAACGGTAGAAATATTTCATGCCCCTCTTCTTCTCCAGGCAACTTTCCCAACCCAAGCTCCTGCTTCAGCCAGTCATACAATCTCATCCTCTTCCCATTCACGGCAACCTCAAACGGCGTAGGTGGACCTGTGATTCCATCCATCGCATACCCCTCGTATGTTGTTATGGCCGCAAGCAATATCCCAGCATTACGCCCAAATGGATCCGGTAGAGATTTTACCCTGAGAATAATGCGCATACTCTTGCGCATCTCTTGCGCGACCGCCTTGCCACTCACAGGCTTCCCGCGTCGATAAAATACCGCGTCGGAGGTCTCCACCTTGGAAATGCACTCGTATATGACTTTTTCCCACTCGCCCGTCTCGGCCTCTTTCTCGGCTGGAGAAACATCATTACCATTGGAGCTTAGACCAGGCTTATCACAGGAAACCACAAACAAAAATATACAGATTGCCCCAATCATCAACCAGACCTGTTTTGCCTTAATCGTCGCCGTCATAAAATACCTCCCTCTGGCATCTTTCTGCCTTTTCAGTTCTTACAGCAGCACCCCAAGCAAGACTTCTTATCCGCCAAGATGGACAGACTCTTTCTTGTGGCCAGAACCGCTTGGAACGAATCTGTATCACGCCCGTGGTCACGGTGGTTTGGATCGTCGTCATGGGGATACCAGCCTATGAGGCTGTACGAAACAGGCTCACCGTTGTAAACGTGTGAATAATAATCCTGTGCGATATGAAGTCCCATGCCCAAATTCTTGAGCGCTTGGCGGCACTTGCCTTTTTGCGCCAGCTCGCACACTTTGCCGAGCAATGAGTCCCTCTGTTTCTCCGATTCACGACGGGCCTCTTCCTTGTTTCCTCTTACTGGACGTGTGTAGTGAAACGAATGGTCAAGGGGATGCCAAATGTCGGTGTTGGCGCTCGCCAAGGCGATTTTCAAAACACATTCGGAAGAAATCCCCGCAGCCCATCCCGCGTCTGAAGTAATCAGCAGGTGTAATGGATAGGTAAAACGTCCGTCGGCATCCGAAAGAATTGATGGAGCATTTCTTACAAATGCATATAATTGCACGCCTCCCCACTCCTCGATCGGATCCCGGCTCAGCCAGCGGCCAATACTCGGATTGTAAGCCCGGTATTCATACAACACCAGGTCAGTGGTGTTGCAGATCAGCTTGGTGCTGAAGCGGAAGGGGTTCAGGGCGGCGGCGGGGCCGGTGACGCGGATTGGTTCCCCAAACGGACCGTATTCATACCGAGCAGTCTCGGTACCAGCGCTGGCACTGATAAGAGCAACCATATTTCCGTTTCCGTGGTAGGCCGCGAAATACGCGGCGGCAGCAAGCCCAGGGGCGGTGTGCAAAGTCACCCAAAGTAGGTTGCCAACGCCACCAGCACCATCCATCGTCTCAAACAGATCAAAGCCCCAAACGTAGGTCCCCACCAACGCGTTGTCCGTTCCATTCAGCTCCACTATGTGACGGCCACATAGCATTGGATCACTGACGAATTTTAGGTCCTCAACCACTGCCCAAGTGTTGTTGGTCCACACCGACGTTGTCTACCGCATCCTACACCCAAACCCATCGTACGTCCACTCAACTCTACGCCAGGAGGCCTGCGGTGTGTCCCAACGGCTCTGCACCCGCGCCATCTGGTTCTCCCCATCCTACGTGTAATTCCCACGCCCGATGGTTGAGCACATTCCCGTCCGCGCCAACGTGAAGGTTTTGGGCGTTTTGTCCACAAACGCCTCACCCATCTCGATGCGCGCGACGTAATCGCCGCAACCACCCGCCAGGACCGCCACGTTGGTGATGCCCAGCCAAACCGGATCGGTCGCGTTGGTGGTCATGTGTATCGCGCTGTTTTCGTGGCACACAATATTGCCGACCAGCAACGACCTGCTAAAGGCTTCATGTTCGAAGACACGTTCTCCACACTGGGAAGGGGATACGGTGGGTCCAGGGCTGTGGGACAGCATGAAGTCTTTTCTGCCATTTCAAACCTTCCACCTGAACATCCAGCCCTAGTTCACCGCGACCTGAGCACGCTAGATTCCTTACACATTGGTGCGCCACAACCGGTGCGCAAAACCTTATTTCGCGCCCATACGGCGTCAACCGGTTCACAAGTAATACCATTCGTGTTGCAAACGGCGCGGAGTTCACACTCAGTCAGTGGCCCTGACACTTTACCCGTTCTCGCATTCAGCATGTACCAACCATCTGGATCACCTCGATATAGCCGCTTAACGTAGGCAATAACTATATCTTGGTTCGCTCCAATCTGCAGCAAATGGCCATCAAAGACTCCACCATTTGATCTGTCGCCGCGCTGCCGTAGATAGAATCTGCCATTTTCAGAGAACCTCTCAAGATAGTAAGATCCTGCGACTAGCATCCGGTTTGAGCCACAGCCTAGCATTAGCATCAACAGCGCAAGAGAGATCAGTAGAAGGCATTTCATATCCTGAAGCAACAACTACATTCATACATCTCGTACCAGTAATACTCATTCGTGTAGTTGGAGCATGGAGTGTTAGGAGTCGTTGGATTGCAGGCTTCGGGAATGCAATGATACAGGGCAGACTTCAGCGAGGTCGTGTTCCGTATTCGATACTCGACCACAATTACCCCGTCAGCACCACGGCATCGATAGCCCATGATGTAAACATTCCCATCAGCACTGCCCACGAAATGAGCCGTTCCATTGCCAAGATCGCAGATGAACTCCTTCGGTCCGAACTTGAGGCCGGCGTCAGTGTACGCACGCCATTCCGGACACGGCTTCCCTTTGTTCTTCTCCAAGAAGGCATTTCTGAGTTTTTGTGCGATCGCGGATCGAGCGATTTCCTGGGTGTAGGGCGACTCAGGGCCAAACTCTTCCTCCGGCGGCAGTTTACCAAGGCACCAGTCCTTCAACCGCTTCAAAGCCCCACACCATCCACCCTCATCTGACGTAGATGTACCGGATGTGGCGCGGGAACATGCGCTGCAACCAGACCACCCCAGAGCGTCGTAATTATTAACCGTAGCACTGCTGACAAACGCGTAAAGATTCCGTCCCCCTTGCTCCTCGATTGGATCTTTGCTCAACCAGCGACCCAGACTGGGACTGTACGCCCGATATTCATATAACACCAAATCGGTTGTGTTGTCCATGCGCTTGGTGCTGAACCGGAAATGATTTAGGCTCGCGGCGGGGCCAGTGGCACGAATGGCTTCTCCAAACGGACCATATTCATACCGGGCGGTTTCGCTGCCGGAAGTTGCACTGACAAGAGCAACTACATTTCCGTTTCCATCGTACGCGGCAAAGTGCGTACCGGTGGTGGGGCCATTGTGATGCGTCACCCACAGCAAACCACCTACACCACCAGCGCCGTCCATCGTGCCGCTCAGGTCCAGGCCCCAGACATAGCTGCGTACCAGCGTTTTGTTCGTCGCGTTGAGCTCTACGATGTGCCGGCCAAACAGCACCGGATCGCTCACGAGTTTGAGGTCTTCCGCCACCACCCATGTGCCCGAGCTGCCGTCGGATGTAATCTGACGGATACGACGCCCTAGGGCGTCGTACTGCCATTCTACCCGACGCCATGAGCTCTGTGGGGTATCGGACCGACTCTCAACCTTTATCAGTCTGTTCTCAGCATCCCACGTGTAGTTCCACCGACCATCACTGGTCATGTTTCCATCGAGGTCGTAGCTGAACGGTTCAGGTGTCCGAGGAACGAAGAGGTTCCCTGTGACCGTGGGCTCGCCCGAAGCGGTCACTGTCACCGATTGCCATACTGACCCTGACCCGTTGTTCACACTCAGCTCCCTCCGGAAGTATTCACCTTTCCGATACGCTATCTGACCATTTACATACACCGGCTTGGTCGCCAAGGCAATCCCCAAGATATCCACATACCCAGGCACAGTGCGCTGACTGTATTGATTCAGCAGATTGGCCGTGTAAATGCTCTGGCGTAGGTTCCAGCCGTTCTCATCACCACCACGTCGAGCTACCTTGCGATTGCCTATGTCATCAAACCCATACTCAAACTGTTGCCCGGCTACTGGGGTTCCGTCAGACCAATATTTCCTACCTGCAATCACCTGGCCCAGTCGGTCGTACTCATACAACCAGTACGAACCATCAGCAAGGGTAACCCGCACACGCTGATTCGCATCGTTGTAGGTGTATGTGAACGAGGACAGGGTGGAACCTGTCCCTCCAGTGTTGGATATCTGCATCAGCCGATTGAGATTGTCGTACTGCTTGGTTGTGACCATCCGCCGCACGCCGTTGTTGGTGAACAGAATCTGGCTGACGAGAGGTGAGTTGGGGAGATAGCTGTATGCGGCCGAATTAGCCCCATCGGTCACGGTGTAGAGTCTGCCAGCCGGATCATACTGATAGCTCACGCTGTAAAACTGGCTCTGGCCGTTTAACACCGCAAGGTTGGTCCGGCGCAGCACGTGATCGAACGTGTTCGTCACAACTATGCCGTCGAGCGCACCGCCTGAGAACTGTTCAGCCAGAAGCAGGTTGGCTGAGCTGTAAGTGCGGCTGATGGTGGTGCCAGCACTTGTGATGCTGACCTGTCTGCCAAGCCGGTCATAGCTGTAGGTGAGGTCCGGGGTGGTGTCCGAGTAATCAATGGTCTGGAGGTCGCCGGCTGTGTTATAGAGGTACGTGGTGGTGATGCGCGGATTACCGCGTGCCCAGGTGCGGGAGGCAAGGCGGCCGGCTGGGGTGTAGGTATAGTCCGGCCCGGTGTTGTCGTGGTAACGTTTGTTGGCCAGCCAACCGCGGTACGGATCGTAGTTCCACGTTGTGGTAGCGGCACCAGCAATGCCTTGACCGGTGTCGTGATTAAACTGTTGCCATGTGGTCATGGTCTTGAGTCGGCCGGCGTAGTCATAGGTGTATTCGACCGGATAGGTGCGGCTGCCCCAGGTCTTTTTGACCAGGCCATTTGGATAATACTCAGTGAACACCCTGGTACCGTCCGGCTGAACAACGTTGGTCGCCTGAAGCGCTTTGTTGTAATAGGTAATTGTGGTCTGTGCCCTGCCAGGTCCGACGCCGTCGGGGTCAGGGGTGGTCACTGACTCGACCAGGTCAGCGTTATTGTAGGTGTATGTGGTTGTACCGGTACGTGCGTCGGTGACCTGCCATTGTCGGCCGTGCGCGTCATAGGTGTAGGAGGTCTTGCTGACCTGCTGGCCTGTGGCGTCGTAGCGAGTGACTGACTTTAGCCTGCCGTACTCGTAGAGGCTGATGGTGTAGGAATTGTCGGGCGCAATGGCTGTCACGGTACGGGTGCCGCCGCTGCCGTAGGTGGTTTGTGTCTGCGTGTTGACGGCTTTGCCGTTGTCCCAAGTGGTGTGCCAGGTTTTCAGGCCATCGGTTGAAGTTTCGGCCGTGCTGAGGAGGGTACCTTCGGTCTGGCCGTCCACCCACACGTATGTGTCGGTGCGGATTCGATCCGGCTTGCCCTGGGAGGCGGGCAGCACGGTGCGGACTGTCTGGGTGATACGGTCTGGGCCGGCCTTCAGGGTGTCAAGTGTCCACAGCAACTCGTCATACGAAGTGATGTTGCGCGCGGTATCGCTTATAGCAGTTATGGTGTACTCCAGTTCAGCCTTGGCATTGTAGATGTAAAGTTTAGTTATGCCGTCTGGGTCAACTTCTTTCCATAGTTGGCCCTTTGAATTGTAGAAATACCGGTGTGTCGGGTTATCCGATTCGTCATAGGGTGTGGCATCAGCGTAAACAATCTTGATGGTGCGACCCAGTCCGTCGTAGTAAGTCTTAGTCCATTCGCCGGTTTCGGAACCGTCGGTATTGAGTTTGATCTCTTTGGTATATTCGCGCCACGGGCCGCCGAGTCCGTCCTGCTCAACGCCGTACTCGTACTTGACTGGGAACACCGCTGTCCCAGTAACACGCTTAAGTCGGCCGTCGCGATAATATTCTTCGACTCGAGTACCGCCATCCGGATAGGTGGTAGTGCGGATTAAACCACCGGTCTGTGGATTGGTGGTCTCGGCATAGGTGGTCACACCACCGAGTGCATTTGTTTCAAACTTTATATTCCCGAGCAAATCATAAACTACGCTATTTAATGTAATCGAGGTCCCACCAGCGATGCGCCGGGTCTGTACCACACGGCCCAGGGCATCGAGGATATTGGTGGTTTTGATGGTGCTTGCCCCATAGGTGCGGCTAACTGCTACTTGGCGGTTCAATGCATCAGTTTCGTAAGTTGTCACGACGCCATCGGGGTCTGTCATGGTGTAAGTGCCGCAGCAGTCCTGATACCAATACGATGTCTTGCGCCCGGCAAGGTCAATAACGTCATGGCTACGGCGTAGAGGGTCCAAGTAATTACCTAACTGGTCTTTATAGTCATAGAGTCGCTGAGCTAGGACTACTTGGGAGGCCAAATCAATTGTGATGCTCGTTTGGATAAGCCCCAACTCGTCCACAACAATCGTGGTTTGTGTCCCCTCCCCATATGGCGAAACGTGTTGTTCTTCCTTAGTTCGCCAATTCGGGTACGGCGTGTCAGTTAGATAGTTATAGTACGTGATCGTCCCATCTGGGCGGACTATATAGTGGATTGTCCCGTCCGGGTTCTGGGCCTTTTCCGTTCTCAGGTTTTCTTGAGATGCCCATTGCTGGCCTTCTGGCCCCGGTTCGCGTGGGTCCGGGCACTCTTCAAAAATGTCGTAGGTGTCGCTCAAGTAGAGATGATAGGATTTGTGGATAATGCGCATTTGTCCGTCAATCGGTACCTTTACAATCGTCCGGCGCGGTGACCACTGACGATAAGCGCCCTCATCAGACACACCGTCTTCTGTGTAGGTCAGACGATACGCATACTCAGTCACCTTGCAAAGGTTGACAAGTGGGTTTGGTTCAGTCTCAACGTTGTCCGGTGGCGCACTGTTTAACCACGCTGAAAACTCGCACGTGCAACGTCCCAATTCGTCGTACTTATAGTAAACCCAGTTCCCGTCAGGGTAGTCCACCCGACGCAGTTGGTTGGCCGCTGCAGGCGGGCTCGCATAGTCAGCCGGGTAATACGTGTAGGTCGTGGTTTGTGTGGTGGTGCCGTCGCCCCGGATTTCTTGGATGAGCCGCGTGTCGTTGATGGCCGGAATCCATTTGTAGGTCTTCTGTGTCTTGCGAAGCAGACTGCTACCAAACCGCACCTCGCGAAAATAATTGGTAGTATCACCACCAGGGATAACCGCTTCCCTCCACGTGGAGATCTTTGTCTGCCCGTCCGGCATCAACACATCCCAGCGGTAGCTCGAACTGGTGTAAGTGTAAAGGAACTCACGGTCACCGCTGCCGCGACGCTCTGTGATTTTCAACCGGTTGTTCGCGCTCTGACGGTCGGGATTCTCCACGATCCAAGTGACGAATGCAGACGCATTGGTCATGTAGAGACCATCCTGGTCCTTCACATACTCCCCGTACTGGTCGCGCATCAAGTCTGAGTCGTAGAAGCATTGCAGGTAGTACTTGTACTGGTCCTCCACCGCAATGTGGACCAGCCCCTGCGGCGATTTGACTTGCTTGATCACACCATTATGCCGCAGCACTTCCACCCCAGACCGCTCAAAGCCCATTTTCTTTTTCAGTTTCGATGTAAGTGCTTTGCCCACAGCAGGTTACGGCGCTTTTGGATTTCATCAAAATGGCTACATCGCTCAGAGCTTCACGCCCAATAGGTCCAAAATCCGCTGTTGATCGGCTGTGGGCACCGTCAACTGTTCAAACTGCACTTTGCCCAGCCGTACAGGATTGATCGTGATCTGCCTCAAACTCGCCATCACCGAAGGGAAGCTCCACTTGCGCCCTTTGCCACGCCCATCGCTCTCAAACAATGGCACCAACCGCCGTTGCATGTGCCACTGCAAATAGTACGCTAACATGCATATGAACACGTGGGTCCGTATCCGATCATCGGTCTTGTGATACACGGGCCG
>Ga0315298_1006663_pt1 | contig 15640 bp, 13 predicted proteins | sample WHS_1_MG_FD_203077 | JGI IMG/M metagenome (GOLD analysis project Ga0315298, IMG submission 203077) | Extremophilic microbial mat communities from Washburn Hot Springs, YNP, Wyoming, USA - WHS_1_MG | ecosystem: Environmental > Aquatic > Thermal springs > Hot (42-90C) | place: USA: Wyoming... | reverse complement strand
CCTCGCGCCAGAGCTACGCCGCTTCCCGCCCTTCTCATCCCCCCCAAAGGCAAGAGCGCCGGGCAAGCCCGGCGCTCAGCGGATCCCTTCGAAGAAGCCCTTTGGCGGAGAGGGGGGGATTCGAACCCCCGGTCGAGGTTTAAGCCCCGACAACTGCTTAGCAGGCAGTCCTGTTCGGCCACTCCAGCACCTCTCCGCGCTTTGGTGGCATAGGGATTATAGGGGGGGGCGGGTCGCAAGTCAACGATGGCCCGTCGCCCCAATCCCGCGATGGAAGGCGGAATGGCCGTGCAAATCCCCATGGATCTTCATGACCGGCATGCGTGCACGATCACCTGCCAAGGGATTGGGGGCATTGGACCCCGGACTGGATCCGGGGGAAGAATGGGCCAAGGGCGGGGTGAGGCTCCGCGGGCCAAGCCATTGGAGCGGGGAGGGACCCGAAAGGCAAATCGAGCGCTCCGTCTGGCTTCGCCAGCGGAGCGCGAAAAGAAAGAAAGGCCCTCCCCGTTCAGGAGATAAAGCTTTTCCGCCGTATGCTACCCGCGCCGCCGAAGAAAGAACCATTCGATCGCGGAATTTGGGCGTCGCAGGAATCGAGGCGGCGGGCGCCAGGGCCGGACGTTCCCGGCAGGGTCAATGGAAGATCCGCACGAAGCGCACGATGAGCAGGACCAAGAGCAGGACGAGGTAGAACCTCAGGAAGTAGAGCGCTAGGCGGGTCATGCGGGTTATCTTTACGCGGGGCATTTGCCCACCTCCAGGTCACGGGCGCGCCGCAGCATCAAGCTAGCGGAAAAGGCCGGGCGGAGGATGGCCGGCTTCGCGCCCGAAGGCGCTGATGCGGTTCCTCGCGCTCCAGTGTTTCCCGCTCGAATCGGCATCGCCTCTACGCCCCCATTACCGTACGTTGGTGCCGGGCCCTTCGATTCGAGCCCCGCCACTCCGATCCCCCACGGGGCCTACACCTTCACGCGCGTCGTGAGCCCCTTCATGATCTCGTTGTATCGCACCACGCCCAGGAGCTGGTCTTGCGCATCCACCACGGGGATCATGCGGTAGTGGTACTTGGCGAAGAGTTCGGCCAGATCCTCCCGCACGTCGTCCATCTCAGCGGCCACAACGGGCGCCGTCATGATCTCCTTGAGCGTCTGGTGGTCGGCGGAGAGCAGCAGCTCGCGCAGGTCCACGACGCCCACGAGGGTCCGCCCCGTCTGGTTCACAACGTAGAGGTAGGAGATGCTCTCGGGCTCGGCATTGGAGCTGCGGATCTTCGCGAGGGCCTCACCCACCGTGATGTCCGCCGGAAAGGTGAGGAAATCCTGCGACATGAGGTTGGCCGCGCTGGCCTCCCGCTCAGAGAGGATGGCCCTCAGGCGCTCGGCCTGCTCGGGGGGCAGAAGCTCCATCAGCTCCGTCATGTCGTCGTGGGGCAGCACCGAGAAGAGGTCGGCAAGCTGGGCCACGGTCATCTCCGACAGGATGTTGCGGGCCCGCTCCTTGCGCAGGCTGGCGATGATCTGCCTCTGGGCGCGGGGCTCGGCTTCGGCGAGAGCCTCGGCGGCCTTCTCCGAGTCGAGGGCCGCGAAGAGCGCCTGCTGCTCCTCACCGGAGAGCTCCTCCAGGGCGTCGGCCAGATCCTCTCCGGGAAGCTCCTTGATCTGATTGCGTGTGATGGAGAGGGAGACCCGGTCGGTGGCGACGGCGTCCTCCACCGAGAGGGGCTGAACGAACTTCCACGAGATGAGCTGGTCCTTGATCCACTTTGTCTTCCCGAGCCCCCACTTGCGCAGGAAGCCGTTGAAGGAGATGTCCACGTGCACCACGAGCATGCGCCCGCGCGATTCGAGCAGGTGCACGTCGTTGACCACCTCCGTCCGCCGGCCGTCCATGTCCAGGATGGTGCGCCCCATGAGGTGCTTGTCCAAGAGGATCCAGCCCGGCTGGTCCACGAAGGGCGGGTAGCGGTCCGCCCCCTCGGCCGGTTTGATGAAGATGGCGTCGTCCTCGATGCGCAGAACTCGGTCCCACGGCACGAACTGGGTCGGCTTGCCCCAGCCGTACTCCAAGTAGATCCCCACCGCCTCGGGGTAGGGCTCGGTGAGGCGGAAAACGAGATCCGTCAATTTCCCGATGCGGTCCTTGATCTTGCCCGCACAGACCGGTCGTTTGAGCAGCTCCGAAAAGTAGAGAAACCGGAAGCTGCCCACGCCCGCCGGCAGGTCAGGAAGCCGGGCCAGGGGTTTGGCCGCTACGATCATGGGGACCTCCTGAACAGGGATTCGAGAAAACCTGGGAAGAGGGTGGAGACAGCGAAAAGTGTGGACATAACGGTTACAAAAATCACGATGCTCCAGTTGGCGATGTTCTGCCACCGAGTGTTCACGTGCTCACCCATGAAGGCTTCGTCGTTTAGGATCAGAATGAGGAAAACGAGCGCCGATGGCAAGAGGGTGACGGCGACCACCTGCACAAACATGGTGATCGTGATGAGAGGCGCGTTGGGAATCAGCACCACCGCCCCGGAGGTGAGCAGCATGCCCAAATAGACTACGTAGAACCAGGGTGCGTCCTTGACGCTCTTGTTGAGCGAGTGGGCCCACCCGAAAACCTCGCCCACGGCCCATGAGGTGGAGAGGGAGATGCAGAGGGCGCCCAGGAAGCCGGCGTCGAAAAGGCCAATGGCAAAAAGTTTGCGCGCCAGCTCGCCCTGGCCGGCTGGAAGAAGGGGCACCAGAGCCTCCGCCGTCTGCTTGGCGTCCTGCACCGTGATGGGCGGGCGGTGGTAGTAAAAGGCGGCCCCCGTGACGATGATGATGAAGGCGGCCACCACGCAGGTCAGGAGGGCCCCCGCGAAGGTGTCCCACTTCCCGAAGCGGATGTCGTGGATGTCGAGCCCCTTGTCCACCACCGAGCTTTGCTGGAAGAAGATCTGCCAAGGGGTGATGGTGGTGCCGATGTTCGCCAACAGGAAGAAGAGCAGCTCCCCCGTGAAGCCGCCGGGGAAGTTGGGGATGACCAGCCCCTTGAACACCTGCCCCCAGCCCGGCACGTTGGGGAGCTTCATGGCCCACAAGGCCGCCGGGATGTACACCAAGTTGAAGGCGCAGAAAAAGAGGGTGAGCTTCTCGAAGGTCCAGTACTTGCCCGTGAGGACCACGGCGAACAGGATGCCGGTCACGCCGATATAGGTCAGCCAGCGCGGGATCCCGAAGAGACTCATGGCGTCCAGCATGCCGATATACTCGGTGATGAGCGTGAGCCAGTTGACGACGGCCAGGTCCCAGAGGGAGAACCAGCCCCAGAAGGGGCCGAATCCCTCGAAGATGGCCTCGGCGTGGCCGCGCTTGGTGACCGCCCCCAGCCGCACCGTCATCTCCTGGATGTAGTAGGCCATGGGCAGCAGGATCAGGATGACCCAGAGGAGGCCGAAGCCGTACCTGGAGCCCGTCACGGCGTAGGTGGAGATGCCGCCGGCGTCGTCGTCCGCCACCATGACGATGATCCCCGGCCCGAGCACGGCCAGGAAGATGAAGAGCTGCCGCCGGAAGCGGTTCAGCAGGTGGATGCTCTTGCTGATCCAGTACATGGGCCGCCCCCGTCCAGCGTCATGGGCGGCCTCCCGGCCGGGCCTCGGCCCGGGGCAGGGACTGCATTTTTAGCGATATTTTCCGAACCATGGCGCAACTCCGTGTGCCGACAAGGGGCCCGGAGCCGCGCCGCAGGGGGCGATAATCAGGCTGGCAAAGCCGATTCGGCGTTGAACCGAGGCCCGCTTGCGTGGGGACGGCCCGAAGCCTCTTTTTCTACTCTTTCTAGCGGTCCTGCTTCAGCGCTACTGGGCGGTTCCATCGGACCTTTCCTGCAAAATAACCCTTCTCCTCCCCCGGGCCATGGTCTCGCGCCGAGGAGGCGCCTTCCGATGCGTGAGTATAGGATATTTACCCCGTCCGTTCAAGGGCTTGGGAGCCCCTCGATCCCCCGGCGCCCGCCCCTCGCCTCTAGCGTCTCGCGTCTCGCGTCTAGCGTCTCGCCTCTCGCCCCCTCAGCCCCTCCGGGGACTCCTCACGACGACCCGCGCACGAGGGCCTCGTAGATGGCCGGCTCGCGGGAGGCCATGAGGCGCGAGGCGGCGGCGAGGAGCACGGCGTAGATCAGCGCGCCGTAGAGAAGCATGGCGGGCAGAGCCAGCGCCGCGAGCAGGGGCGATCCCACGTGGAGCATGGCCACGCGCCCGAGGATCACCGGCAGGTCTACCGCCATCACGGCGCCGAGCATGGCGAACTGCGCGAATATCACGAGAAACATCTTGGCGCCCGACACCTGCGGCACGAGGCGCCGTCCCCGCGGCGCCACGGGCATGGGCATAAGAAGAGAGAGGAGGTTGCCCAGCCCGAAGTAGATCAGCCCCATGGAGAAGGCCATCACGAGATCGGCGGCGGCTGAGCCCGGCTTCACCCCCCTCCAGACGAAGTAGCCCTCCACCGCCGCCGTCACCGCCAGGTAGAGTCCCATGAGCAGGAGGTTCTTGCCCGCCAGCAGGCGCCAGCGCGGGGCGGGCGAGCCGATGAGCAGCAGGAGCCCCTCCCGCTCCACGGCCAGGTGGTTCGTGGAGAGGTTCGCGAAGGAGAGGAGTAGAACGAGCGGCAGGCCCACGTGGAGCAGCGCGCCCCGTGCGTCGAAGCCGGGACCCGTGGCGATCAGCACCCAGAGGAACGGATAGAGCAGGATCCCCATGAGGGCCGTCTTCAGGTAGGGGTCCCTCGTCAGGTAGCGGAAATCCTTCACGCAGAAGGGCCAGATCGCCAGCCGCTCCAGCGGGCGGGCGAAGGTCCTCTCCGCCTCCCGCCGGCCTTCCCGCGTTCGGCGGCACCCCTCCGCCGAGCCCCGCTCCATGAGCCGCACCAGCAGAAGGCGGCCCAGCGCCAGGAGACCGGCGGCCTCGGCCAGCGCCGCCGCCAGCCGTAAGGGCGCCCACCGGCCGGCGCCCACCCACGAGACCGCCGAGAGGCCAGGCAAGAGGAGCAGGAAGGGGCCCAGCGCGCCCCACGCGTGGGTGAGCCAGCGCATCGCCCCTCCGAAGGCCAGGCCGTGGACCAACCGGGTGGCGAGGTAGTTCTGGAAGAAAAGCAGCGCCACGAAGAGCCCCGTCCCCAGAAGCCCCACCGCCTCCATGAGGCGGCGCGAGCGGCGCAGGTTGAAGAGCAGGAGGTCGCCCGCCGCCAGCACGAGGTGGGCCTGGAGGAGCCAGAGCACCAGCGCGGCGGGCAGGAGGGCGGCGAAGGCCGGGTGCCCCTCCCACGCGCAGGCCAGCGCGCTCCCCGCGAAGAAGGCCGCCGGCGGGAGGCTCCACGGGCCGAGGAACCGGGCGGCCGCGTCCGCCAGGACCATCTCCCCGGCGGCGACCGGCATGTGGAAGAGGCGGCTCACGTCGAAGCCAGAGCCCGCGCCTCCTCCGAAGAGCCCCGCGTACAAGAGGAGGGCCAGGAGCCCGGCGCCGCCGATCCAGAGCGCCGGGGCGGGCCCCGCGGGGTCCTGGGCGAAGGCCTCCGTCAGGAGGTAGCCCGCGAACCCAGCGCCCACTCCCAGGAGCCCCACCACCACGAGCATCACCGACGCCCCGAGCGCCTCCGCCGCGCCGCGGCCCCGGGCGGAACGCCACTGGAGACGGAGCTGGAGCTCCAGCAGGACGCGCAGGCGGCGGCGCCGGCCGCCGGCCATCACGCCGTCAGCCACGGCGCGCCCTCCTCCGCCATCGGCTCTCCGACGGCCCTCACGAAGATGTCCTCCAGCGTCGCCGGCTCCGCCAGGCCGAAGGCCGACCTCATCTCGGCCAGCGTCCCCACGGCCCGCACCGAGCCTTTGTGCAGGATGGCCACCCGCGTGCAGATGCGCTCCACCAGCTCCATGACGTGCGACGAGAAGAAGATCGTCGTCCCCTCCCTCGTCATCTGGTGGAGCACCTCCTTGATGCCGCGCACGGCCAGCGGGTCCACCCCCGAGAAGGGCTCGTCCAGGAAGAGCAGGCGCGGCCGGTGGATGAGCGCGCAGCCGAGGGCCGTCTTCTTCTTCATGCCCGTGGAGTAGTCCACCACCAGCTTGCCGCCGTCCTCCTCCAGCCCCAGCCAGCCCAGCAGGTCCACCGCCCGCTGGCGCGCCGTGGCCGCGTCCAGGCCGTAGAGGCGCCCCGCGAAGACCAGCGACTCGAAGCCCGTGAGCCGCTCGTAGAGCGCCAGCTCCTCGGGCACCAGGCCGATCTGGGCCTTCACCTCCATGGAGTGCCGGTAGGGGTCCAGCCCAAAGATCCGGATCGTCCCCGAGGTGGGCTTCAGCAGGCCCGCCGCCATCTTGATGGTCGTCGACTTGCCCGCCCCGTTGGGCCCCAGGAAGCCGAAGAACTCGCCCTCCCCCACGTCGAGCGTCAGCGAGTCCACCGCCGTGAAGTCGCCAAAGGTGCGCGTCAACTTGTCAAAGCGCACCACCGCTCCGCCCTTTCCCCTCCCGTGAGCCACCGCCGCCTCGTCCATCGCCGCCTCCGGCGCCCTATTCTACCAAAGCCCCCTCCGCGGGCCCAAAACAGGCGGATACCCCAATCCCGCGATGAAACCGGAACGGAGCCGCCAAATGTTGATGAACACGTGGTTTAACTCCAATGCCCTTTCACCTGCCAAGGGATTGGCGCCATTCGACCCCGGACTGGATCCGGGGGAAGAATGGGCCAAGGGCGGGGTGAGGCTCCGCGGGCCAAGCCCTTGGAGCGGGGAGGGGCCCGAAAGGCAAACCGAGCGTTCCGTCTGGCTTCGCCAGCGGAACGCGAAAGACCCGAAAGGCAAACCGAGCGTTCCGCCTGGCTTCGCCAGCGGAACGCGAAAGACCCGAAAGGCAAACCGAGCGTTCCGCCTGGCTTCGCCGGCGGAACGCGAAAGAGAAGCCCCTCCCCGTTCAGGAGACAAAGCCCTTCCCCCATGTGCGACCTGCGCCGCCGAAGGAAGAATCATTCGATCGCGGAACTGGGGGGATAAGGCCTTCAGGATTCACCACGGAGAGCGCGGAAAGCACGGAGAAAAGAGGGAGGCCAGGAACGAGGATCGTCACCGCCTCCGCCCGTGGCGCGGGCGCCCCCGCCCGCGAGCCCCCAAGGCCGATCCCGCAGATCTGAATGTCCCGCCATCACACTGCCGAACCCGCTGGGACGGGCACCTCGGCAGCGCACCATCGGCCTTCGACACAACATCCCTCTCCTTTCACGCAGTGAACAACCAGTGCACTGGATGGTCCCATCTTCTCCTTGGAGTGGCCCGTTGCCCCGCTGCCCAAGAAGGGTAGAATGGGGCCGTACAAGCCAATTCGGGAGAGGGGGGCGGATGTTTCACGCCCATGCAGGCAAACGGAAAGGTCCTCAACAGAAGATAGCGGTTTCGAGGCCACCCGGCCCGGCACGCCATGCCTCAACGGAAGCACAGCCAGGGGCAAGACAACCGCATGCCCTTCCGCGTCGCGCTGCCGAGGCGCCGAAGACCCTCCGAACCATGCTGAGCCAGGACAACAACCAGCCCGGGCACCTCGAGGGCCAGTTGCAGCAGGGGGGCGACGAGGATTCCCACTTGGCCTTTGGCTGTGCGCAGGCGTGTTTGTAGGAGTGATGAGGATGCGACAATTTTATGCCCATTCAAAGGAAGGCCGACCGCCGGACGAGTGGCAGCCACTCGCCAACCACCTCGCCGGCGTTGCAGCACGGGCGGAGCGCCTCGCCGGGAAGTTCGACGCCGGACCATGGGGGAAGGAAGCCGGCCGGAGGCATGACCTCGGTAAATATTCAGACGCCTACCAAGATTACCTTCTGCATACGACCGCCCCGGACCCACACGGCGCAGACTCTTTACCGAAGACCGATCATGCTACAGCGGGCGCCCAGTATTCTGTTGAAAGGGATCCCATTCTCGGACACCTTCTCGCCTATGTCATCGCAGGCCATCATAGCGGGCTTCTGGACGGCCGCGCAGAGGGCGCGTGCCTCGAATCTAGGTTAGCAAAGAGAGTGGAACCGTGGCGCGACTGCGCCAACCTGGCCCCGGAACCTACGAAATTAGAACCTCCCGGGTTCCTTCGCAGCGCATTTTCAGCGCGGAACAGAGATCCCTTCGCCATCGCCTTCTTTGCGCGCATGCTCTTTTCCTGCCTAGCGGATGCGGATTTCCTAGATACTGAGGAGTTCGTGGACCCTGTGCTTGCGGGCTCCCGCCCAACCTGGCCCCCAGAAACCCTCTCGCGCATGGAGGGAGCCCTGACCGCATACGTCGAATCGCTAACGAGGGACGACACGCCGGTAAATATCTTACGGGGCAAGGTCCGCTCCGCCTGCCTCGAAGCAGCCCAAAATCGTCCCGGCCTCTTTTCGCTAACCGTTCCCACAGGCGGAGGGAAAACCCTCTCTTCGCTGGCTTTCGCTCTGCGGCACGCCCTTCTTCAAGGGCTGCAACGCGTTGTCTACGTCATCCCATTCACGAGTATTATCGAGCAGAACGCTGAAGTCTTTCGCAATGCTTTCAAGCGTCTCGTGGAAGAGGGTCTGCCCGATCCGGTGCTCGAACATCATTGCAACCTTGATGAGGGGCACGAGACCACAATCTCGCGCTTGGCCTCCCAGAATTGGGACGCGCCACTCGTGGTGACTACTTCCGTCCAGTTCTACGACTCACTCTTCGCCAATAGAACCTCCAAGTGCCGAAAGCTCCACAACCTCGCGCGCTCGGTCATCATCCTTGACGAAGTTCAGACCCTGCCCGTAGACCTTCTGCAGCCGTGCCTGTGCGCCCTTCGGCTGCTGAGCCAAGATTATGGGGCTAGCGTCGTTCTCTGCACGGCCACCCAGCCAGCCATCCACCGAAGAGAGAACTTCCCGATCGGTTTGGCGGACGTGCGGGAGATCATTCCTGAACCGCATAACCTCTACAGGGCCCTCCACCGAGTCCAGGTGAAGGACATCGGATACCAGGAGGACGGGGCGCTGGCGGCGCGCATCCTCGCGGAGAGGCAGGTGCTTTGCATAGTGAACACGCGCAGCCACGCGCGCACTCTTTTTGAGGATTTGGGGCGCAGCGAAGACCACTTCCACCTCAGCGCCCTCATGTGCCCCGAACATCGAAGCGCGGTCCTTGCAAGAATCCATTCGCGATTGAAAAACCATAAGCCGTGCCGCGTAGTCTCAACCCAGCTCGTTGAGGCTGGCGTAGATATCGACTTCCCCGTCGTATTCCGGGCCCTTGCCGGCCTCGATTCCATTGCCCAGGCCGCGGGCCGCTGCAACCGGAACGGACGGCTCGAAAAAGGGACAACCTTCGTGTTCCGGCCGGAGCACACCCGTTCCGAGCGATTTCTAGCCGATACGGCCAATGCCGCCTCCGAGGTGCTTCCGATCTACGATGACCCGCTCGCCTTGGCGGCCATCGAACATTACTTCAAGTTGTATTACTGGGACCAATCGTCTCGCTGGGACGCCCGCCACATACTGGACCACTTCCACATGAATTCCGATTCAGCCCTTCCCTTCAGCTTTAGCTTCGCATCCGTGGCCGAGAAGTTTCATCTTATAGACGACACCGGCAAGGCCGTCATCGTTCCATGGGGGCCAAAGGGGCGCCGGCTCTGCGAAGAGCTACGGCGTGCGCAAGTGTCGCCCCCTCGGCAGATTCTCCGGCAGCTCCAGCGCTACACGGTCCAGATTCCCACCCGGCTGTGGCAACGTCATGCCGGTTCAAATATCGAACTGGTTCACGCCCGTTATCCCGTGCTCGTCTCGCCCGAATTACACTACGACGAGACCACGGGGCTCTCGATGGAGGGTGCCGATGGTATGGCCTTATTTGGTTGATGGAGGGTGACGCATGAGCTACGGAGTGAAACTCAAAGTGTGGGGAGACCTCGCCGCATTCAATCGGCCAGAAATGAAGGTTGAAAGGGTCTCCTACGATGTCATGACCCCCAGCGCTGCGCGGGGCATTCTCGAAGCCATCTACTGGAAGCCCGAGATGCGGTGGGTTATCGATCGGATCCATGTACTCAGGCCTATCCGCTTCACGCACATTCGCCGAAATGAGATCTCCCGTAAAATTCCTGCGAGCGCTGCTGCTACTGCGATGAAGGGAGGGGGGGCGCTGGGAATCGCCGTGGACGATCCGAGCAATCGCCAACAGCGCGCCGCCATGGTGCTACGCGATGTATGTTATGGGATCGAGGCCCACGTCGAGGTGTTGACCCAGGGCGGTTCTGAGGGGCCGCCCGAGGCCAAACATCTGGAGATGTTCAAGCGGAGAGCCTCGAAGGGCCAATGTTTCCACACTCCCTACCTCGGCTGCCGCGAGTTCTCGGCCGCCTTCGAACTGGTTGACGACTTTCCTCCATGCCCAGACGTGCTGAAGGGAGAGCGGGATCTTGGCTTTATTCTCCATGATATAGCCTTTCTTCCTGATAAAGCGGGCACCGTGGTCGATTCAAACACCGGAGTAAGGCTGGTCGCCGAGCCGCGTTTCTTCCACGCAAGGATGGTAGACGGCACCATTCGCGTGCCGCCTTTCCAGGAAGCGAAGGCATAGGCCATGATCCTGCAATCACTCTATAGCCTGTACGATCGCCTGGAGGGCGACGACCGTTACCAGATCGCCCCGCCGGGCTACAGCTCGCAGAAGATCACCTTCCGGGTAGTGCTTGCGCCCGATGGCCGACTGTTCGAGATTCAGGACGCCAGACAGCCCGAAGGCAGAACGATGCGTCCGCAGATGGTCTTTGTCCCAGGTGACACCAAGCCTTCCGGCGCCGGCCTGAACCCCTGCTTCCTCTGGGACAATACCGGCTACATGTTGGGCTACAAGCCAGAGGACAAAGACTCCGAAAGGACGATCCAGAGCTTTGAGGCCTTCCGCGCGAAGCACCTCGCCCTCGAAAAGGAGATCGCCTCTTCGGCTTTCTCCTTGGTTTGCCGCTTCCTTAAAGGCTGGGACCCAGCCCGCGCCGTCGACCACCCCGTCTTGAAGGAGATCACCACGGGCTTCGGGGTGTTCCGCATCCAGGGGCAAACGGCCTACGTCCATGAGGACCCGGTCATTCGTGATTGGTGGCGCCAGCACTGCGCGGTGCAAGAAAAAGGCGAAACTGGGCAGTGCCTCATCACCGGTCAACAGGCTCCCATTGCGAGACTCCATCCCAAGATCAAAGGTGTGCGGGATTCCCAGGGAGCAGGAGCGACCATCGTCTCCTTCAACGACGACGCCTACGAATCCTATGGGAAGCGCCAAAGCCTTAACGCACCGGTGTCCGAGGAAGCCGCTTCCCGTTACGGGCTAGCCCTAAATGCGCTTCTCGACGGGCCCATGAATTACAAGCACCGTTTCTATCTCGGCGACGCGACGGTGGTCTTCTGGACGGATAAGCCGACGGCCGTGGAAGATGTGTTCGTCCAGTTCGCCACCGGAAGCTCCGAATCCTCCGAAAACGAGGAGGCGCAGGATCAGACCGTGATCGAAAAGCTCAAAGCATTCCTCGATTCGTTGAGAAAGGGAAAGGAGGCTTACGGCGAGTTGGAGAACGACCCCGAGCATTCCCATTTTTACCTCCTCGGCTTGACCGGCCAAGCGGGCGGGCGAATCGGCGTGCGATTCTTCCTTCAAGGCACGTTAGGAGAGCTGCTGAAAAACCTACGCGCGCACTTCCTAGACATTGCTTTTGAACGTCAACCAGCCGGCGCCAAATGGAGGGGCGATCCGGAATTCCCATCGCTGCAACAGCTTCTTGATCAGACGTGCCCGAGGAAGAATGGGAAGCCCGACCGCGAAAAGATTCCGCCGGTGCTGGAGGCCCCGCTGTTCCGGGCCGTCATTTCCGGCAGGCCTTATCCTCACGGCCTATTTTCCAGCGTGATCCGGCGCATTCACGCGGACAGGGAGGTGAACTATTTGCGCGCCTGCGTCCTCAAGGGTTATTTGAATCGCAATCTCGGGAAGGAGATCCCCATGTGTCTTGATACGGAACGCAAGGATCCTGCCTACCGGCTAGGCCGGCTCTTCGCGGCGCTGGAAAAGACCCAGATCGATGCTCTCGGCGGCAACCTCAACGCTACCATCCGGGATCGGTTCTACAGCTCGGCATCCGCAACGCCCGGCAGTGTTTTCCCGCGCTTGCTTCGCACCTATCAGCACCATCTGTCAGCGTTGGAGGGGGGACGCAAAGTGCATCGCGAGAAGCTCATTCAGGAAATCCTCGGACCAATGACCGACTTTCCAGCCCATCTCGATCTTCCCGGGCAGGGCCTTTTCGCCCTTGGCTACTACCATCAAACGAAGGCCTTTTACCAAAAGAAAGAGAACCAAGGATCCGAAACCGAGAGCTCTAACTGAAGAAGGGAGACCGCCATGAACCGTTACGACTTCGTTTACTTGTTCGATGCAAAAGATGCCAATCCCAACGGTGACCCTGACGCCGGCAACCTGCCCAGGACCGATGCTGAAACTGGCCACGGTCTCGTAACTGACGTCTGCCTGAAGCGTAAGGTCCGCAACTACGTTGCCCTCACGAAGGGCGGCGAGCCAAACCATCAAATTTACTTTTCTGAAAAGGCTGTACTCAACAACGTCCATTTGCTGGCGTACGAGAGTATAGGCGAAAAGCACGAAGCCAAGAAGCTTCCCAAAGACGTAGCGAAGGCCAAGGCCTTGACGGACTTCATGTGCAAAAACTTTTACGACATCCGTACCTTCGGAGCCGTGATGACGACGGAGGTGAACTGCGGTCAGGTTCGCGGTCCCGTGCAGATCTCCTTCGCTCGGTCTGTGGAACCCATCGTCACAAGCGAGCACGCCATCACGCGCAGCTCAGTCACCAACGAAAGGGATCTCGAAAAGGAGCGGACCATGGGCCGCAAGTTCACGGTGCCATACGCGCTCTATCGCGCCCACGGCTTCGTGAACCCGTTCCTCGCCGAACAGACTGGCTTCAACGAGCAGGACTTAAATCTCCTCTGGACGGCTTTGGGGAGTGCCTTCCAGTTTGATCAGTCCGCAGCCCGGCCGGCCGGCTCCATGGCCGCCCGTAAGCTCATTGTCTTCCAGCACTCATCCCAGCTCGGCAACGCGCCTTCGCACAAGCTGTTCGACGCCGTCACCATACGGCCGAAGGACGACTCGCGCCCGCACCGAGACTTTTCCGACTTTGAGGTGGCCATCGACCGCAGCGTCATACCCGCGGGTGTCGAGGTGATCGAGATGGTTTGACGGACGGAAGACCGGAATGGAAGCCAGCGTAAGGTACGGAGAGGATGACCTTCTCCCCCTCTCTGCCCTGCAACACATCATATTCTGCGAACGCCAGTGCGCACTAATCCTCGTCGAACACCTATGGGACGACAACTCCCTGACCATCGAGGGTACGCACCTCCATCAGCGCGTGGATGACGAGTTGCCGAGACGCGAGGTCCGCGGAGACACGGTTATCCTCCGCGGCCTTGCGCTCCGGTCGCTCGAGCTCGGACTCGTAGGCAAGGCTGACGTCGTGGAGTTCCACCGCTACGGTGCCTGTGCAGAGGAGTCACGCCGTTTTGGCTTGCGGGAGGCAATCCGGTTGCAGGGACTACCAGGGTTTTGGGCCCCTTCCCCGGTGGAATACAAACTGGGAAAGCCCAAACCCGATCGGTGCGACGAGGTGCAGTTGTGCGCACAGGCCCTGTGTATTGAGGAGATGCTTTCCGTAGCGGTACCCGAGGGAAGCCTCTTTTATGGTCGAATGAGGAGGCGCCAACCGGTCATTATAGACGCGCCCTTAAGGGAGTTGACCCGCGCCACGGCCGAAAGGCTCCACCGTTTGCTCGAAAACGGTTTCACGCCTAGTGCCCGTGCTCAGCCCAAATGCCAGAGCTGCTCGCTCAAGGGCCTGTGCCTGCCCGACGTTGCGGCCGCTGGGCGCTCGGCGGAACGCTATCTGCTTCGTCAGATAGACGCCGTCTTCAACGAGGAGGGAGTGGGGTGAAGCATCACCTCAATACACTGTACGTCACCACACAGAACACCTATCTTGCGGCGGAGGGAGAGACCGTCGCAGTGAAGCTGGACCGTGAGACAAAGCTGAGGATTCCCCTGCACGTTTTGGAAAGCATCGTCTGTTTCGGCTCGGTTTCATGCAGCCCTTTCCTTATGGGCCGCTGCGCCGAGCGTGGCGTCGGCCTTTCTTTTCTCACAGAGCACGGGCGTTTTCTCGCCCGGGTCCACGGTCCCGTCTCTGGGAATGTCTTGCTGCGCAAGCAGCAATATAAAGCTTCGGAAGATCATGGCCGAGCCGCAACCCTGGCCAAGGCCTTCGTGGCGGCCAAAATCCTCAACTGCCGGTCGGTACTGATGCGCGCGGCTCGGGACCATCCAGAGGGTGGCAGCTCCGAAATCCTCCGGGCGGCGGCTCACGGGTTGGCGGCCAGTCTCGAGCGCCTCGCGCGCATGTCCGATCTGGATGCAGTGCGGGGCGTCGAAGGCGATGCTGCCAGCCTCTACTTCGGTACGTTTGATGCCATGATCGTGAGGCAGAAGGGTGACTTCCGCTTCGCCGGCCGCACCAGACGCCCGCCAACCGATGCCGTCAACGCCCTCCTTTCCTTCGCCTATACACTCCTGGCCCATGACGTGGCATCTGCGCTCGAGGCGGTCGGCCTTGATCCGCAGGTGGGGTTCCTCCATCGGGACCGGCCAGGGCGACCGGGGCTTGCTCTCGATCTAATGGAGGAGCTGCGCCCTGTGCTAGCCGATAGGCTAGTTTTGTCTCTCATCAATCGGGAGCAAGTCAGATCCAACGGATTCGAACTGCGGGAAACCGGTGCCGTGCTGATGGACAACTGTACTCGCAAGACCTTTCTGGAGTCCTACCAGGAGCGCAAAGCGGAGGAGATCCGGCATCCCTATCTTGAGGAAAGGACAACCGTCGGTATGCTCCCCCACCTCCAGGCATTGCTTCTTGCGCGCCATCTGAGGGGAGACATCGACGGCTATCCTCCCTTCATTTGGAAGTAGGGCACTCGATGGGACGAGGGATGAACCCATGCTTGTGGTCGTGAGCTACGATGTATGCACCATGGAAGTGGCGGGAAACCGTAGATTGAGGAAGGTGGCTAAGGCGTGCGAGAACTTGGGCCAGCGCGTGCAGAAATCGGTGTTCGAATGCCAGCTCGATCCCGCACAATGGACCCGCCTTCGTCTGCAGTTGCTAGACCTTTTTGATCCTAAGGAGGATAGCCTTCGCTTCTACTTTCTCGGAGCCAACTATGAACGCAGGATCGAGCACCACGGTGTTCAGAGGAGCCTGGATCTGAAGAAGCCATTGTTGTTGTAGCGAAGCCGGCGCGAACCTCCAGCACCCGCTTGCTCTCCGGGGGTTTCGCGTTCGAAGCTAATCTGCTCTTTGAAAAGAAGATAGCCGCGAAACGGCAACCTTTGAACGTGGCGCCACAGCCATCTCCGCTGGGGTTCGCGCTAAGCCTTGCCGGAAGCCACGTCTTTGCTTCATTCTAGTTAGCAGGTGTCGCCCCCCGCGCGGGGGCGTGGATTGAAACTTGGCGGCCTTGGCCTGCCGCATCATGGCGGCCCGTCGCCCCCCGCGCGGGGGCGTGGAT
>Ga0315298_1006662_pt1 | contig 15647 bp, 11 predicted proteins | sample WHS_1_MG_FD_203077 | JGI IMG/M metagenome (GOLD analysis project Ga0315298, IMG submission 203077) | Extremophilic microbial mat communities from Washburn Hot Springs, YNP, Wyoming, USA - WHS_1_MG | ecosystem: Environmental > Aquatic > Thermal springs > Hot (42-90C) | place: USA: Wyoming... | reverse complement strand
CCAGCCATCGGGCCAGGGGCAACAGCGCCAACGCCAGCACCCAGGTGGAAAAAAGCCATAGCCGTGACAGAGGCCATTTGCCGGAAAAGGCAATGGTGGCATTCAACGCCAGCAAGAGCGTGAACACGCCCAGCACTTCGCCGGCCTCGTCCCAGAAGGCCTTGCGCCGGGCATAATGCCCCTTGACGGCGAAGGCGGTAATGCCCAAAGCCATCAGCAACAGGAACAGGAGCACATTGACTTGCGCAAGGGTCCCCCACCAATAGAGCAGCACCCAGCCGGGACTCAGGTGGTAATAGAAGGCGTGGGAAAGGCGGCCAAGATAAAAGGCGGCCAAAAGCGCCAGTACATCGCCCAGCACCAGCGCATAAGGCACCCATTCCGGTCTACGAAAACAGGTACGGCCCGTTGCCGCCGATTTCACGATATCACCAATCAGAACCGCCCATACGCCACCCGTAACGCCACCACCCTGTCGCCCCGTATCATGACGGCAAAATCAGACTTCGGAAAGTGCCGGCGCGTTCATGCCGGGCAGGCAAAAAAAGCCGATGCCCAGGCTGTACGCCTTGACGCCCCCATCCATAACCCCTAACCTATCCGTAAGTTCAACGCCTGAACAAGACCATGCTCGACGACGCCACACGCTACCATTTGCTCAAGCTCCTCACGGAGCACCCCGAAAGCACCCAGCGTGAGCTGGCCGCCGCCATGGGCATCAGCCTGGGCAAGGCCAATTACTGTATCAACGCCCTCATTGAAAAGGGCATGGTCAAGACCGACCACTTTCGCCGCAACCCGAACAAGGGCGCCTACGCCTACCTGCTGACGCCGGAAGGGGTCCAGGAAAAGGCCCGGGTCACCGTCCGCTTCCTGCACCGGAAAATGGCCGAATACGACACCCTCCTAGCGGAGATCGCGGCCCTGCGCCGGGAAGTGGACGGCCTCAGCGCTTCCGGCCTCGATGCCGGGAGGGGGGCGGCATGACCACCGCCGAGCCCCTCAGCCCCGAACCAATCGCCCAGATCCGCCAGCGCCCCACAGACATCGTCCCCGAGGGGGTACATCGGTGAAAAGCTCCATACTCGTCGTCGGCGGTGCCGGTTATATCGGCTCGCACATGGCCAAAATGCTGGCGCAGAGCGGCCATGATGTCCTCGTCCTGGATAACCTCTCCACCGGCTTCCGGGATGCGGTGCGCTACGGGCGCCTCATAGAAGGCGATCTGGCCGATCAGGCCCTGCTCGATCGGATATTCGCAGAAGACGACATTGCTGCCGTCCTGCACTTCGCCGCCCTCAGCCAGGTGGGCGAATCCATGCGCGAACCGGCCCTGTACTATCGCAATAACGTCGCCAACGCCCAGAACCTGCTGGACGCCATGTTGCGCCATCACGTGCGCCGCTTCATCTTCTCCTCTACCGCGGCGATATTCGGCGAGCCAGAAAGCACTCTCATCGATGAGCAACATCCCCAGCGCCCCATCAACCCCTACGGTCGCAGCAAACGCATGGTGGAAGAAATGCTGGCGGATTACGACAGCGCCTACGGCCTGCGCTCCGTGAGTCTGCGCTATTTCAACGCCGCCGGGGCCGACCCGGAAGGGGATCTGGGCGAACGCCACGACCCGGAAAGCCACCTGATCCCCCTCGTTCTGCAGGCCGCCAGTGGGCGCCGCAATCACATCGCCATCTACGGCGACGACTACGCCACACCGGACGGCACCTGCATCCGCGACTACGTCCACGTCTGGGATCTGTGCAGTGCCCATCTGCTGGCTCTGGAGCATTTACTGGCCGATGGCGATAGCGACGCCTTCAATCTGGGCAATGGCACAGGCTTTTCCGTGCAGGAGGTCATCGACACCGCCCGGCGCGTCACCGGCCAGCCCATCCTGGCGCAGACCCAGGAACGCCGCCCCGGCGACCCCGCCGTGCTCGTGGCCGACAGCCGAAAGGCGCGGCGGGAACTCGGCTGGGAGCCGCGCTTCGAGGATCTGGGGACCATTGTGGAACATGCGTGGGAGTGGGAAAAAAAGCATGACGCGGTTTGGTGAGGTGCATAGAGGGGGTAATAATAATCCATGACCGCACCTCACCCCCGTATCGCCCGCTCCACCCTCATCAATCTGGCGGGCCTGCTCATCCCCACCGTGGTTTCGCTGGCCACGGTCCCTCTGTATCTACGCTGGATTGGTGAAGTCCGTTACGGCGTCCTGCTCCTCGCTTTCACCCTGCTCGGTTATTTCGGCGCCTTTGACCTCGGTCTCGGGCGGGCCGTGGCGCAGCGGGTTGCCCGTCAGGAAAGCAGCGAAGAACGCAACCGCACCTTCTGGACCGCCTTCCTTCTCAGCGCAGGCATGGGCGTAATGGGCGGAATCATCCTCTATTTCCTCGGTCACTGGCTTTTTGCGGAGATATTTCAGATCCCGGCCGCATTGCGCGGCGAGGCCCAGAAGGCCATTCCCTGGCTCGCAGCCATCGTTCCCTTGATAGCCCTTATCTCCGTACTGGCGGGCACCCTCGAAGCGCGCCAGGCATTCCTCTCGCTCAATGCCAGCCAAATCATTGGCGTCATCGGCCTCCAGACCTTCCCGCTCCTCAGCGTGGCCTTCGGGCACGGCAGCATTGCAGCGCTCATCGCCGCAGCCCTCGCCGGACGCCTGGTGGGAGTGCTGGTCATGTTCTGGTTGACCGCCCGCAGGCTGCCCTTTGTGGGATGGCCCGCCCTGCATCGCGCGGAGATTGGCCCCTTGCTGCGCTTTGGTGGCTGGATCAGCGTTTCCGGGGCTGTCATTCCGCTGCTTACCATCGTTGATCGCCTCATCATCGGCGCCCGGCTCGGTGCCGCTGCCGTCACCGCCTACACCGTGCCTTTTAACCTTACCCAACGCCTCACCTATCTGCCCTATGCCCTCAGCACCACCCTTTTCCCACGTTTTTCGCAGGCACAAGGGGAAGACGCCAAAGGGCTCTTGCGCCAAGCCGTCACCGCTCTTACCGCCATCCAGACCCCCTTCATCGTCCTCGCCATCCTGCTTATGCACCCCTTCCTCATCTTCTGGATCGGCGCGGACCTCGCGGCGAAGATGGCCCCGGTGGCCATCATTTTGCTGCTGGGTATCTGGATCAATGGGCCTTCATACCCCTGCTATGCTTATTTACAAGCCACAGGTCGCCCAGACATTATGACCAAATTTTATCTCATGCAATTGATCCCCTTCCTGATAGCGCTTTGGCTGCTCATCGATTGGCTCGGCATTTATGGTGCCGCCGTGGCCTGGTCTTTACGCATGTTGGCGGATGCCATTGCATGGTTTTCTGCAACCGGTAGCTTAATGGACTTCGGGAAATCGATCCTTCGCTCGATTCCGCTGGTTGCAATAGCCATTTTGCTGGCAACATCAAACATCAATGGATACTTTGATGTTGTATCATCTGGACTCGTCATCGTCGCAACGGTCTATGTATGTATCAGCATGATGCCGCCATCATCAAGGTCACAGATTCCGATCGTAAAGCATTTTTACAATTAGCCAATGTGTAAAACCCTTCCCATCGCATTCACTCAAAAAGAGCAGCGGAACATATGAAAGCATTCTGCAAGGAACATGCGCACGCTGCATTATCCAATCCAAAAGTCATATCCATGGCTCGCAAACTGCTCAAAAGTTTCCCTTTCATAGAAGAAGAAGTACGGGTATGGAATTATCTGCTCAAGAAAAAACTGGCCACACAGCAAGCGGTACCGATCCCATTATTTAACATAAAAAGTCACTCATCATCTATTCCGCAAGAAAAGCAACTGTTCATAGACATATCACAGCTCGTAGTGCATGACTGGCGCACCGGCATCCAACGCGTGGTGCGCGCTTTATTGCAGGGGCTATTATCCAAATCTCTGCAGGGCTATTTTGTCCGCGCGATATATGCCGATGCGTCAGGTCAACTCCGCTATGCCAACAAGTTCACAGACAAATTGCTGGGAAAAGCGGGGAGCGATACCGAAGACCCTTTGATTGAGATACGGCCGGGAGATGTTTTTTTCTGCCCTGACCTCCACCTGAACTATCCCTTTGCAACGCTGGTCGCCCTGCAACAGCGCGGATTGCGGACTATTTTTACTGTTTACGATATTATTGGCCTGAATAGCGCCCGACTCTTCCCCAGAGCCTACGAACTTGCCTTCACCGACTGGTTCACCGGCGTCATGTCCGTGGCCGACGCCATCGTCTGCGACTCCCGCGCCGTGGCCGGTGAGGTCAAAGCCTGGCTGGAGGACCACCCTGGACAACGTACCCGCCCCCTGCCCATCGGCTATTTTCACCTCGGCGCAGATATCGAATCCAGCCAGCCCACCCAGGGGCCGGAAGGCGAAGGCGCGGAAGTCCTGGCCGCCTGCCAGTCGCGTCCCACCCTGCTCATGGTCGGCACCCTGGAACCGCGCAAAGGCCACGCCCAGGCGCTGGCGGCGGTTGAGGCACTCTGGCAGGCGGGCGTCGACCTCAATCTGGTCATCATCGGCAAGGAAGGCTGGCGCACCCAGCAGTTGGCGCGCCAGTTGCGCCGCCACCCCGAACGCAACCGGCGTTTATTCTGGCTGGAAGGCGCCAGCGACGCCTTGCTCATGCAGTTGTACGCCCAATCCACCGCTCTCCTCGCCGCCTCCTACGCCGAAGGCTTCGGTCTGCCCCTCATCGAAGCCGCCCGCCAGGGCCTGCCCATCATCGCCCGCGACATTCCGGTCTTCCATGAAGTGGCGGGCGAGTTCGCCTTTTATTTCCCCAACACGGATAGCGCCGCCTTGGCCGACAGTCTCCGACTGTGGCTCAGCCTATACGCCGAAGGCAAGGCGCCACAATCTAAAGACATGCCCTACCTCACCTGGGCGCAAAGCACCCAACAACTCCTCAAGGTCATTCTGGAAAATGACTGGTACACCACCTACCAGCCAGCGGATGCGCGGGAGACCACCGGCGCAGAATAACGCCGGCGAGACTTTTTCTACCCCAGGGAGCCAGGAAAGCAAGATGTTTGTATCTTTATGTTTTTTCCTGATGAATCGTGCCATGGCTGCGGTTGAGATGGTTGAAAAAGCCATTCAGAGCTTGCCTCCTGCCGACTCGCAGCATTCCGACGCTGGTTCGCTGAATTTGACGCCGCTGCCTGGGATACTCAGGTTGAGGCCGATGCGACGACAGGCAAACTGGACGTAGGCAGACCATACCCCAGGACGGGAGCCAAACCAGGTCAGTGCAGCGTTAGCCTATTGCTCGTTACACACTATTCGTGCTACACAGTAACCGTGTGGATAGGGGGGCGACATGGGTAAAGTGAATATCACCATCACGATCAACGAAGAAACGGCGAACTGGGCGCGCATCGAGGCGGCAAAACAGCGGTCCAGCATCTCGCGCATGCTCGGCGAAATGCTCGAATCGCAGTACCAGCAGGAGCATGCCTACACGCAGGCCATGCAGAACTTTTTTTCCAAAAAACCCCAGCCTGTCAGTAGCGGTGAAACGCTCCCCCGTCGCGAAGATCGTTATGACCGATGAAAACGGCACGAGTTTTCGTCGACACCAACATCTTCGTTTACAGCATGGATGCGAGCACTCCTGATAAACAAGTGGTCGCCTCCCAATGGCTCCGGAGCCTCTGGTCCAGTCGTAAGGGCCGCACCAGCCTGCAGGCACTGCGGGAGTTCTATAACGTGGTTACCCGCAAGACCCGTCCAGGCCTTCCCCGCGAAACTGCCCAGGCTCTGGTACGCGATTTATTGACCTGGAATCCGGCGGACGACAACCCGGTCATACTGAACAGCGCGTGGCAGGTGGAAGACCGCTACGGATTATCCTTTTGGGACTCGCTCATTGTCGCATCGGCGATGCAGCAAGGCTGCGCCGTATTGCTCACCGAAGACCTGCAACATGGTCAAGTGTTTGAAGGACTGATAACTGTGAAAAATCCGTTCATCCCCACGGAATAAATCATTCCGCCAGTCCTTCAAGCCCTAACGCCCCACCACTTCCCGCATCACCCCCAACACCTGCGTTGCCGCGTCCTCCCAGGTATAGAGCGCCGCCCGCGCCGGGCCTGCCGCCGCCAGTCGGGCGCGCAGCGCATCGTCCTCCGCCAGACGCCGCATCCCTGCGGTGATGGACCCCACATCCAGTGGGTCACAATACAGCGCCGCATCGCCGCAGACCTCCGGCAGGGAGCTGACGTTGGCTACCAGCACCGGGCAGCCCGTGGCCATGGCCTCGATGGGCGGCAGACCAAAGCCTTCGTAGAGGGATGGGTAGACCAGTGCCAGGGCGCGCCGATAGAGCGCCGGCAGCAGCTCGTCGCGCAGGTAGCCCAACATCCGCACCTCGCCGCGCGCCACCATCCCCGTCAGGATTGCGGCGAAATTGCTTTCCTGCCAACCCATCTGCCCCACCAATACCAGCGGGTGCGCCCCACGGACGGCGGCCGGTAAGGCCGCGTAGGCCGCCAGCAAGCCCGCCAGATTCTTGCGCGGCTCCAGGGTGGAGAGAAAGAGGAAAAAGCGCCGGTCATCCCCCAGCAAAACCCCATCCAGTGCCGTTTCCACCTCTGCAGCCGGAGCCACGGCAAAACGCCCGCTGATACCGGGATACACCACATGGGTCCGCCCCGCCACCTCCGGGAAGTAATGCAACAATTCCGCTTCCGTAAAACGCGAGTCCGTCAGAACGGCCCCCGTGCGCGCCATGGCCGGTCGCAAGTGACGGTTCAAAAAGGCCACACGGGCAGGCGGGTGGACCTCCGGATAGCGGAGATGGGAAAGATCATGCACCACCAGGACAGACGGCGCCCGGGCGCGCGGCAGGACGAAGCTCGGCCCCAGGATCACATCCGGCCGCCAGAGACGTTCCAGCCGCGCCAGTTGCCGCCCCTGCAAGACGAACTGCAGCTCCCGCCCCAGGGGAATACGCTTGCGCCACTGGAAAGGGCGGGGAATGCGCAGGCCGGGTTGCCGCGGTGGCTCCTGCGCCCAGGACCGCGCCGTAAAGTAGGCCAGAGTCGCCCCCCCATCTGCGACCAGTTGCTGACACAGCGCGGCGGTATAATGCCCGATCCCTGCCAGCCGCCCCGAGAGGGTGGTGGCCTCCACCGCCACGCGCAGCGGCCCATCCCCCTGGGAGACTGCGCCCACGACGGTAGGCGACGACAGGTCGTAAGGCCTGTCCCACAGCGCGAAAACGATCGCCCGCACATTGCGCCACCTGCCCCGGAGCAGTCGCCGCGCAATGCGCCCCAACGCGCCCAGAGTCATCGCCAGGCGCGGCCTGGAGGCGTAGCGCCGCAAAAACTGTCGGGATGACGCGGTGACATAATAATCCTTGAGGGGATTGGCGTGCCCCAGGCTGGACGAGCGCTGATGCCAGACCATCGCATCCCCGGCCACCGCCAGCTTCCAGCCCTGCGTGCGCAGGCGAAAGCACAGATCCGCATCCTCCCAATACATAAAAAAGGCATCGTCATCAAAGAGACCTGTGCGCTCCAGCGCCTCGCGGCGCAAAAGGATGCTGGCCGCCGTCAGGTAATCGATACGCCCCGTCGCTACCGGCCGCCGATGATGCCGCGCCACCCCCGCCCACCGCCAAACCCGCCCCCCACCCCAGGTCTGCACCCGCTCCGGCCGCTCCAGGTCATAAATTACCGAGCCTACTGCCGCGACCTCCCGATCCCGCCCCATCACCCGCAGCATCGCCTGCAGGGCATCGGGATGGGGCACGGCGTCATTATTGAGCAGCCACACAAACTCGGCGCCGTGCTCCAGGGCCAGGCGCATCCCGACATTGCAGCCGCCCCCAAAGCCCAGATTCTCTCCGGTTTCCACCAGCTCCACCGCGAGGCCCCAGCGGGCGATGCCCGAGCGCAGCCGTTCCAGATCCGCAGGTTCTGAGCCATTGTCCACCACCATCACCTGCGCCTGCTCCCCACGCAGACCCGCCACCGCCCGCAGGCAACGGAGGGTGTCGGCGGCGCTGTTCCAGTTGAGCAGGATGATGTACACCGCAGCCTGATCCAGGCCGTCCCTCTCCGTCATGTAAATGCCTCATGAAAACACAGAGCACACAGAACAAAGATCGCCTGGCTGGGATAGTGCCGTCTCACCAAAAGGGACTCTCCAGCAGCCGCTCTGTGGATGCTCCGGTGGGGACTTTTCGCCCGATTGATTGGTCCGCGCAATGCAGAGGTCAGAAGCGGTCGTTTAATCATCCCTGCAATTATGGAGTTTCATTCCGTGAGATGCACGCTTCAGGCGACGCTGCTGCGTGTGGATCGCGTCAGTGGGGGCGAAATACCCAAGCCCGGGATGCGGTAAAGTTGAAGACCAAACCGGCCAACGATCCGGCAGCGACAGCCAGAACTGGTTCCCGTGAGAAAAGCGCCATGCTTAAGACCAATAGTACATATACGCCATTGTTGACAGCGGCTCCGATGGAGTTCGCCGCCACATAATGCAGCCACTCCCGTAGCCAGTGGGGGCTGGCTCGATGGGCGAAGGTGAACCGCCGGTTCAGTAGCCACGTCACGGTCACCGCCACGGTAAAGGCGACAGCCTGTGCTGTGAGGGGATCTACACCTGCTCTGGTGAATACCCAAACAATACCGGCGTCTACGAGGAATCCTGCCACACCGGCAAGAGAAAAAAGGACAAGCTCGGCTTTAGGCGATCGCATCACTAACTGGCCGACTCGTCGGTGCTACCAGCCGCATGGCTTTTTCGCTGCAGAAACCCTTGATGAGCACTATATTGCAGATAGGTGAGCATCTTCGCCTCTCGCCGTCCACGTGTGACGGTGTCGAGAATAAGCCCGGTCATAATACTCAAAAACGCCACCAGCATAATTCCCATAGCCAAAACTGCGGTTGGAAGACGCATTACCAAACCCGTTTGAAGAAACTGGAGCACCACCGGAATACCCAGAGCCAGGGAAATCAACATCAATATCAGACCGATCCACCAGAAAAACTGCAATGGCCGTTCATGCTTGAACAGGATACTAATCAACCAGAGAATGCGTAGCCCATCCCGATAGGTGTGCAGCTTGCTCTCGGACCCTTCGGGCCGGCCACGGTAGCTACCCTCCACATGCGCCACGGGCATGGATAGTTCCAAGGCATGGACGGTGAGTTCGGTCTCGATGTCGAAGCCTCCCGATAGTGCCGGAAAGGATTTGACAAAACGGCGAGACAGTACCTTGTAGCCGGATAGCATATCCTGGACGCGATTCCCGAAGATATACCGAACCATCCCGGTCAGCATCTGGTTACCAAAGCGATGTCCCATGCGGTAGGCCGCCTGTTCCGACTCACGACGGATACAGTTCACCAGATCACAGGGTTCTTCCAGGGCCAGATGCAGCATCTGTGGCGCGATTTTGGCGTCATAAGTATCGTCACCATCCACCAGAATATAGAAATCAGCCTCAATGTCCCGAAACATCCGTCGTACTACATTGCCCTTTCCCTGCATATCTTCACGACGAACCATGGCACCGGCGTCGGCCGCTTTGGCTGCGGTGTCATCCTGAGAGTTGTTGTCATAGACGTAGATAGCGGCTTCCGGCAAGGCGCGACGAAAATCCTCAACCACTTTGGCGATGGTAAGCGACTCATTATAACAGGGAATCAGGATCGCGGTCCTTGGTGCGCAGGCTGCTCGCCCCGCCAACTTCTGATCTTCATTCCTCATAAGGCTTCCTTCCTTGTTTTCTGATTCTGAAATCGCGATAGAAAAAACGCTCGATAACTTTGCCAAATCAATCCGGTTAACCCAAACAAGAAAGCGATCCATGCGTAATCAACATATGGAGGCGCAAATTGAAAGTGGACTACGTTCTTTCCTGCTCCCAAGGGAATGGTCTGAAATATTTCTTCATGGGCAGAGACTGCCAAACTCGAACCGTTTACTGTAGCCGACCAACCTGGCATATAAAGCTCCCGGCGTAGCAGCGTAGAAGGCGTACTGCATTGAGCCACCACAGCGTCTCGCGTTTCCATGGATAGCGAACAGTTGCCATGCAACACAGTGTAGTAGGAAGCCGGATGAGGCAACTCCCAGATGTCCATGAGAGCGCCTGAATAAACCATGCGAAGTTTCGGAATATCTGGATTGTTATATTCCAAAGAGAGTTGCAACGCCTTGCCGGGGAGAGGACCTGTTGGCCCTGTCACTTTCTGGACAACACTAGGCGATTGTGGCCATAACCACAGCGCTTCCGGTTTGCTCCCTCCAACATGACTAAAAGTGATGGTCAGAAGATCGTTGGGATTCACCGACAAATGGTATTCCAGAGGGATAGAAAAAATATTGTTATTGGGTGATTCGGAAAGTGGCCGACTACCGGTAACACAGGTATTGTGAGCGGTACAGACTTTGACTGCTAACACTCCGTTTGTCGTGTAACCATAATTGCCTTCAAAAACACCGATGGCTTTCAGTCCGCCCGGTAAATTTGCGTATTTAGGCACAACAAAAGAAACCTCTGCCGCTTCGCCAGGCAACAAAGGAAGCGGTGTATTGTTCGTTGTTCCAACAGGAATGGCAAGGGTTGCCATCAGGGATTGACCTTTGTTGGTGATAACGTAGCGGACACCAACTTTTTCATAATTATGAGAGAATTTAGGCAGCAAGCTTATGCCAGAATCCTTCCCATTCCCGGGCCCAAAAAAATAAACACCTGCGGTATTGTTGATGGGGGGAAAAAGATGCTTACTTATATAATCAACCCAGTTAGACGCCACAGGCAAATAATTATAATTAATACTAGCAATACCAAAGTATGCACCATAATTTGGAACCAATGGCTCCAAGGTGTAAACGCGAGACAGTCCAATGTGGGAACGCAAAAAAGCAATCGCCGATTCGTGTGTTTTACCGGGGTGGACGCCAGACAATTCCGGCGCCATAAATAACACCGCACTATCCATAATTATAACACTAGCCAAAGCCAAGCGACGCCGTTCGCTCTTTATACAATGCCAAAGAAATAGTATGAGCAACAAGCCACCGATCGCCCAGACCGCCGCAACACACAATAATACAACCATTCTTAATGTTTGCGAATGGGTCCATAGCCACGCCTTACCCCACGGCCAAGAGAGATATATTGCTAAACATAAAAAGACAATAGTTATATAAAAAGCCCATTTGATCCGTATTCCGGGTTGTTTTATATCGTTTAGTGACATGGCGGCGAGAATAACAAGCGCCATCTCCCAACTTGGTGGCGAGTACCGGAAAAATGCAGCATCTCTCATAAATGGAAAATGGTTTATAACTTCCACAACCGGAATAAAACCAAAAGTCTTTGCCCATGCAATAACAATCCAACAAAATAACAACCAGCGCAGGCCCCTCTCCTTTTTGCCAGACACGGCACCCATCACCGCAAACAAAAATACTAACACTCCCGCATAACCACCGATGCCACCCCAAATCCCAGAAGGGATGTTATTTCCTTGCATATAAAATATTGGGCCATATATATATGGTAGAAAAATATTTGAAAGCGCCTGAACAGGTAAAAATACGTCGCCAAATGCGTGAGATGTTAGCGCATGGGTAGTTGGCAGATAATCTGCGAAAGCAACCAGCAATGGTGCCGAAGTTAGAAGTCCAAGAATACCCCCATAAACGACTTGTTTTGCAAACTGCCAACGCCGCTGCTCCAGAAAAAAGCGATAAAGCGCCCATGCCAGAGCGAGCAGACCATTGATATAGGCCGCTTCAGGAAAACCTGCGAGCAGTGAGCCCGCGATAGCCAGCCCAATCCATACAATAGAAAGTGCATCGTCCTCTCGCCGAGCTCGCTCAATGCCGTACAGTAACAGGGGGAGAAAAGGAATCGTGTTGATAACAGCAATAGGTCCTGGAAGCCACGCAAATGTACCATTCACTGCATATAATGCAGCCCCCATAAAAGCTGCCAATCGACCCAGTTTCAACTCACGTAACAGAAAAAAAGTAGCCAAACCCGCAAATATCTGCATGGCTATCTTGAGCCATAATACTCCATCGTGGAGTAGTAACAGAAAAACGAATGGAAGAAAAAAGGCATTCGGTTGCATCTCACCGGCTAGTGGTAAACCGATACCTGAGTAGGGATTCCACCAGGGGATCACTCCATGTAACCAATCCTCCGCCGCAAGATGACCTAGCGCTTGGGTTGTGACGCCCACATTACCGTCTATGTAGGGTAAACCAGGCAGTATACCCGGATGCACCCCAGACACGACACCAGAATTAAGCCAGATGGGATTGGTGCTCAAACCGAAAATAACGAGAGGCAATTCGACAAAAAAAGGAAGAAGGATAAGGAAAAGGATCGGCATCCAAGGATGTCGATCCAACCATTCCGGTGAAAAACTTTCCTCCGCTGGCCTGCTTTCTTTTTCGCCGGGATGAAACTGCTCAGCTTTCCAAAGGCTCATGTGCCGCACTCTGATCTTGTAGCCGCTTCTTGCCTTACCTGCCGGTATTCCGTCATCTATTGTTCCACAGCGCAGGAGAGAATGCCATTTACAAACTCAGAAAGTGTCCCTTCTTGCTTTCCGCTATATAGATCCTGGCGGAACGATTTGTTCCCTTTGGGACGGCATAATGCTTCTTCAATCCGTTCTACGAGATCATCACGGATTGGATCATAGGGAATAATGTTTTCAGAAATCTCCTTAAGCAGATCAACGGTACGATTACGAAACACATTGGTTACAGTTGGAATACCGGATGCCGCCGCCTGATAGGCAATGACGCCGGGATGGGCGGAGTAGATGCAGGCCACTACGACATCGCATGACGAGATCAGACGTAAATACTCGTCCTTCGGTAATTTGTTTATCACAAATATATCGTTCCCATTTATCTCGACGGAAAAACGGGTTTCGACACTTCCAACTAAATACAGTTCGTAACCAGAGTGGTTTTCGGCAAACTTTATTGCTGCCGCCATTAAAATCTCGGATAAATTTCTACTGTTGAACTTTTCCGGACGGAAGTAAAAAAATATTTTTCGACTTTTCTCTGGCAACACCTCAAATATTTCTATCTTTGGGCTCGTTACAAATATGTGCTGAGTTCTCTGCAGCAGTTTTCGTTCCTCAAAAAAACTTCTTAATATTTCAGTAGAAATAATAAGATGCGGAGCGTCAAAAATCGCGCGTTCTGCCTCCACGTAATTAGAACTATATGGAAAGAACCCAGCTTCATAATCCTGACAATAGTAAACAAGATTCCGCATATCCACGAACATCTTTTTTGCTTTAGTGAATAGTCGACTATTATGACATATAATCAACTGAGGAACATGTTTAATCTCTTTGATACGACTTGCGCGTATAACCTCGATATTATTTGCGTGACGCATAACAAGTGAAGGATCAAATGGAACGTTCTCGACGGAAACATAGATCTTCTCAAACTTTTCATATTCCGGCCAAAGGTCTCGGAAAAACTCTGCATAACCAGCGAAAAATAAATCCTCCTGAAGGTGGTCAACCATAATCAGAAGAGTCCGTTTGCAATCATTGCTAAGCAAATGAACGATCGGCTTATAATCTATAAGCGGGCTGACGTTTGCTGGAGCGAAGAATCCTTCTGGGAAACTTGGTGTAAGGTTGAAACGCTTCTGCAATTGACGATTGCTCCATAGGCGTTCTTCCAGACGCCCAGAAATCAGGAAGTGAATGTACCCACAATGAGATGCGCCGTCCATCACCGCCTGCGCTACGTCACGATTCACCGTGAGGTAGAATTGTTCATCAAAGTCGATCATGCTTTCCTGGTTAGAAAGGAATAGCTCTAGCTGTTGTTGAAAATCTGAAAACTTTAGCTTTGAAAGGCCCGAATTTTTATACGCCTGGCGACTAGTATGTTCATCTAAAGTGGCCATAATAGATGGTGTTCCATGGGGAAGCGATATGATATTTTGGTACAATCCATCAGCTATAGGTTCTAATAACTCGTATCTATATTTCTCCATGAAATCTAACAAGTCTTTCTTGCTGTTAACGTATCTTACCCTTTCTTTTTCGGCGGCAGAAGGCGATGTGGTGATGAAATACCATTGATACCCGGCACGCTCGCAGGACAAAAAGAATATACGTTCTATGACGTGCGCTAGTGTCCCATCAATTTGGCCACCTTCAGGAGGAAAGTCCTCTATGGTAAATCCCAACTCGAGCAAGGGTTTTAGTGCACATGATCTTGTCCAGAACATGGACCCAGAGGGAAAGTCAACACGTCCCTCTTCGCGTATCATTATGCCCATCCTGGCCGCTATTTTCTTTACTTCTATGGTGTTCCAACCCCATCCGATAGCGTGTTTAATGGCATTAAAATGGCTGGGCGCCACCATTCCAAGACTCTTATTTGCGCGAAACATTTCAAATATACTTTCTACTATCTCTTTCGATCCGATAAGATTTTCCAATAAATGGTTGCGCCAGCTGTATAAAATATCTTCATGTGGCGACTTTTTTGTGTGAATGTAAAGAATGTATTCGTAGTGATCGTATACATCTTTGCATGTTATCAATTTGGGCGCGATATCTCTCCCTCGGTTCGGTGCTATCCGTATTTCCAGATTCCCCCGACCTAAACTTGAGAATGCATTTTCTATGGCATTTACCTTTTGTGGATCATCTGTCGTAACAATCAAATCGAATGGAAATGGAATATTCTCGAGGTAGCCCCTGATTTCATCAGCCAGATCAGTATAGAACAGATGACAGATCACCGCTATTCGCGGAGTGTTCTCCCACGTTTCAACGCTAAATCCGAACGGCACAACAAGGCTGTAATCATCCGCGCGCGGAGCGAGGTGGGGTATGCCCGCTTGATGACCGACATTTTCACTGGTGTAGGGGGTTGGCAGCAGATGGATTACTTTCGAGCGTAAACGCTTTTTTATATCTTGCCGGAGCGGCAGAACATGATAAATTTTGCGGGCTATGTTATAGGTTCGAGTATGGCGTTTGGACCTCAGACTTAATCCTACGGTTCGTGCGCTGTTCCTGAATCGGGTTACTACCACTCTCATCGGGAGGGTTATTCGCCACGAGCGGGAACCCCTCATATCCTCTAACTCCCTACTTTGGCACTGGTTTTGCTCTTCGGCGGCCTGCAGCGCCGCGGTCAGTTCACCCGTCCGCACCTGGCTTGCTTGCTGCGTGGCCTCCAGTTCCGTGGCCAGACGCTGGTTTTGCTCTTCGGCGGCCTGCAGCGCCGCGGTCAGTTCACCCGCCCGCACCTGGCTTGCTTGCTGCGTGGCCTCCAGTTCCGTGGCCAGACGCTGGTTTTGCTCTTCGGCAGCCTGCAGCGCCGCGGTAAGCTCGCTCGCATGTGTTTGACCTGACTGCTGCGTGGACTCTAGTTCGGTAGCCAGACGCTGGTTTTGCTCTTCGGCAGCCTGCAGCGCCGCGGTAAGCTCGCTCGCATGTGTTTGACCTGACTGCTGCGTGGACTCTAGTTCGGTAGCCAGACGCTGGTTTTGCTCTTCGGCGGCCTGCAGCGCCGCGGTCAGTTCACCCGTCCGCACCTGGCTTGCTTGCTGCGTGGCCTCCAGTTCCGTGGCCAGACGCTGGTTTTGCTCTTCGGCGGCCTGCAGCGCC
>Ga0315298_1006661_pt1 | contig 15649 bp, 15 predicted proteins | sample WHS_1_MG_FD_203077 | JGI IMG/M metagenome (GOLD analysis project Ga0315298, IMG submission 203077) | Extremophilic microbial mat communities from Washburn Hot Springs, YNP, Wyoming, USA - WHS_1_MG | ecosystem: Environmental > Aquatic > Thermal springs > Hot (42-90C) | place: USA: Wyoming... | reverse complement strand
TTGGTTATATCCTTGGGTTTGGCTTTCTATGTGTATTTTCAAAATAAAAAAGATGCAAGAAGCCAGACTTTTGCTTTAATTGCGTTCTTAGCAGCGCTATGGATTTTTACTTTGTTAGTTTCTGATTCCGCCAAAGATATAAATGCGATCTTCTTTTGGAGCCAAGTCGCAATCATACCCCCTGCATTTATTCCGCCATTAGTATTGTATTTTTCATTCATTTTTCCTAAGAAAAACTTTGAACCTTCTATTTTGATAAAAACACTTCTGTTTACGCCTCCTCTATTTTTCTTGGCTTTAGCCTTTACCCCTTACAATGTAATTTCGGTCGAAAGAAGGCCTTGGGGTACTGATGTTACACCCGGTCCTTTGTATTTGGCACTCTTGGTTTATTTTGTAATTTTTGTTGTTTTTAGTCTGTTTAATTTTATTAAAAATTACAGATCACTGAAAGAGGAAGTGTATAAATCTCAGATTTTGTATGTGGTTACCGGATTGATTTTTGTGATCGGCGTTAATTTATTGACGAGTGTGATTTTCATTATTTTAGATAATTCTCGTTTTTCTGCTTTTGGTACGACTTCGATACTTGTATTTCTGGGCTTGACTATTTTTGCAATAGTTAAAAAACATCTCTTTGATATTCGAGTTATCAGTGCCGAAGTGCTTGTAATTCTTATCGGGATAGGATTACTTTTTGATGTACTGCTTTCAAAAGCTTTGATAGAAGGATGTTTAAAAAGTCTTCTATTTGTGCTTGCTTCCTATGGTGGCTACCAACTCATAATTGCCATCAAACAAGAGATCGAACGACGAAAAGAGGTAGAAGCTCTGACTCGGGACCTCAAAAAAGCCAATATACGCCTTCAAGAGCTTGATCGGTTGAAGTCGGAGTTTCTTTCTGTTGCTTCGCATGAGTTGAATTCGCCGATGGCGATTATCTTGGGTTATCTTCATATGATTTTGTGGGAAGGATTTGGTCGAGTGGATAAAAACGCCCGACAATATTTGGAAAAGGTCTATTTTAAGGCTGAGCTTCTAGCCAAACTCGTTTCCGACCTCTTGAATGTTTCGAGAATAGAGGAGGGACGGTTGCGTTTGGAGATCCAGCCAGTAGATTCCTTAGCGATTTTAGAAGATCTTTGTGAGGATTATTCAAGGCAGGCTGAGGGCAAAGGTTTGACTTTTGTTTTCCACCGTCCCAGCCGGCCCTTGCCCAATGTCTCGGCTGACCCTGATAAACTGAAGGAAGTGATCTCCAATTTGCTTTCCAACGCCGTAAAATTTACCAAATCAGGTGGTGTCGAGGTGACTGTCGGACAAAATAATGGCGAGGTGGTTTTTAATATCAAAGATACCGGGATTGGTATTCCCAAGGAGGCTCAATCTCACATCGGCGAGAAGTTTTATCGCACAGATAACTCATGGGTCCGGGAAGTAGGGGGGACCGGTTTGGGTCTCTATTTAGTCGGACAATATTTAAGACTGATGAACGGAAGGTTGTGGTTTGAGAGTGAGGAGGGGAAAGGGTCGGTTTTTCACTTTAGTTTGCCCGTTGCCAAGCCAGGTGAAAAAATCCATCATGTCGAAGAAGCTCAAATTACCGAACGTCCCCTTTACGCCCGCTCCCGCATTAGCCCTGAACAAATCAAAGAAAGGCTAAATCATCAGGGAGAAAGAGGCGGCCAATAGATTCAAACTCTTAATGGGCATTTTCGGGGTGGTGATTTTGAGCATAAGGATATATCTTCAAAATTCAATTTAGTTGACTGGTTCAGAAAGCAGATGAATCCTGACATTAGCCATTGGTTTTAATCACCTACGATGAATCCCAAGTCAAATATTGAGTTAGAGTACAAATTTTGGGTTAAAGACAAAAAGAATTTAATCCAGTCTTTGGCTCATCAAGCCAAAATCAAGAAGGCTCGTCAATATCAGAAAACGGTTATGTTTGATAATGAGTTAGGGCTTATGCAAAAAACCAATGGTAGGATTCGAGTTAGGACTTTCGGTAACTCGAATAAGAAGACTCTAACCTACAAAAGACCGCTACCACCCAAAAACGGAGCAAAACGAGAAATTGAATATGAGATATCTTTTTTTGACCCCAATGAACAGATAGAAGAAATTTTAAAAGCGATGGGGTTTGGACCAACAACCAGTTATGAACGCTATCAGACAGAATGGGAGATGAACGATGTCCGTGTGACGCTCGACGAATATCCTTTCGCCGACATTATTGAAATCGAGGGCGCGAAGGAAGACATAGAGGAAGTGGCTGAGAAGTTGGGATTCAATAAAACAGAGGGTTTAACAAAACCAGTAGATACTTTATTTCAAGAGTGGCGCAGGGCAAAAGGATTACCATTTAAACCCCATATGAGATTTAGTGATTTCGATAAATAAATGACCAAATGAAGATTAGCCTCTCTAAGAATCCGCCTGGCTGTGGTGTTCTAAAAAACCACACTTTTAAGAAAAAATCCATCCCGTTTTCTTTTAAAACCTAAAGGAGGGGAGATGGGGTGATGTGCCCACCGCTCCTCCCAACCCAGTTGGCCGTTGAGCGTTAATTGTCAATTGTCGACTCTGCCTGTTATAATAAAGCTATGAAAAGTGCCATCCTCAAGCCAATTTTTTGGGATCTTGATGTAGAAAATTTGGATATTAAGAAAAACAGTCGGCAAATCATTGAGCGGATTTTAGAATATGGCGATTCAGCGCAGGTGAATTGGATGTTTAAGCATTATAAGAAAGAGGAAATTAAGGAGGTGCTCAAAAATAGCCGCCAACTCTCTCGCAAATCCGCAAATTTTTGGGCTTTTTATTTTAATATTCCCAAAAACGAGGTGCGATGTTTGACGAGGTCCTTTTTGGCAATACGAAAAAGTATCTGGCCTTATTAGCCGAAAAAGAGATTCTGCCAAACCAGGCCTATTTAGCTGGTGGTACGGCAATAGCACTTCAATTGGGTCACCGGATTTCTTATGATTTAGATTTTTTTACACCTTCTCAGTTTCGATTAGAAGAAATCCTTTATAAATTAAAAACACTGAAAGAATTTAAATTAGATAGAACCGCTTGGGGGACTATTCTTGGCAGCTTTTCTGATTGTAAGTTTTCTATTTTCTACTATCCGTATCCGCTTGTCGAAAAACCCAGCCGTTATTTGGGTCTGAATGTGGCGCGGGCAAAAGACCTGGCTGCAAGCAAAATCGGGGCAATATCTTCGCGGGGCACAAAAAGAGACTTTATTGATCTCTATTATCTTCTGCAAAGCGGCAAGGTAGGTAATTTAGAGAAATGCCTGACACTCTACGAGAAAAGATTTGGCAATCTATCAGCGATGAGGTTTCATATTTTGAAAAGCTTAACCTATTTTGAAGATGCTGACCAAGAAGAAGACCCTCAAATGTTAGTTAAGGATTACTCCTGGAGGGAAATTAAAAAATATTTCTCCGCAGAGGTAAAGAAGTTGGTTGAAACGAGAAAAGGCTTTTAAAAAATAGCCCTCGTTAGTCAACTGTCAATTGTCAGCCTCGCTTGTTAGTTCCGCCTGTTAACTGTTAATTGGTGGCCTCGCCTGTTGGTTCCGCCTGCTTGACACCTTATTTTCAGAAGATATGCTATAATAAAGTTGAGCAATGAAAAATCAAAAGGTGAAAATTCTTATTGCGGATGATGACCCTGATTTTTTACAGATGTATAAAATAGAATTGGAGCGGGGTGGGTTTGAGGTTCTCACCACTTCCACCAGTGAGGGTTGTCTGATTAAGGCGCTCGAAGAGAAACCAGATTTGATTCTTTTGGATGTGATGATGCCCAAGATTTCAGGTTTTGAGGTGTTGGAAACCCTGAAGGCCACTCCTGAAACAGAGAAGATTCCGGTCGTGATGATTACTGCTTTGGGAGATGAACACAAGATGCGGGCAAAACAACTGGGCGCCCACCATTATCTCCAAAAGACAAAGGTCACACCCATTGAGTTGGTCCATAAAATTAAAGAAGCCCTACATTAGGAGGGTTAAGGAGAGGAGATGGTCGAAGCAAATCTACCCAAAAAGGCAAAAATTCTCTTGGTCGATGATGACCGTGTCTTTGCCGAGATGTACAAACTGCGCCTGGAAAGCTCGGGTTATGAAGTGGTGATTGTTGAGGATGGGGAAAAGGCTTTGGTTACCGCAATGAGAGAAAGACCTGATTTGATTCTGCTTGACATTATGATGCCCAAAATTAACGGTTTGGATGTATTAGATATTCTCAAAACCACTCCTGAAACCCGCGACATTCCGGTCATTGTGCTGACTGCCCTTTTGAAGGATGTTAATGAGGTGCGCGGTTTGATGTCTGGGGCAGTCGAGTATCTGGTCAAATCCGAAGTAACCCCCCAACAGGTCTTAGAAAAAATTGAAGAAGTACTTCAAAGAGAGCGATAATCAATAGGGCGCAAAAGGGTTGGCTCGGCCAAAATTGGGTTCGTCAGGTTTAATTTCTTGACCAAAACGCTTAAGTTGTTCTAAGCGTTCTAATTTTTTCTCATTAATCACCGAAGAGGGGAGTGGTGCGTTGGTTGAGATTTCTGTTTTCATCGCGGTTAGTTTCATTTGAAACCAAAAGAAGGAGAGGCTGAATCCTAATAAAGCAAAGATGATGATGAAAAGGCAAACTTTTTTCATTTGTAAAAAATCCTCCCTTCGATTTTGGTCGAGACAAGATTCCCGGACGGCGAGATGACAATTGAAGGCAAAACCACCGCCCGCGCCAGGGAATCCAAGGTTTCTAAGAGATTGAGTAATTTTGGGAAATCACCATTGATTTGCAGACTGAATGAGACTTCCTTAAAGGGAAGGGTGGAGGTAGTGGTTTCGGTTGGGGTGGTTTGGGGGGTGGTTCCCTCTTCTTCTTTCGTTTCTTTGGGTTGATTCTGTTTTTCACTGATTTGAAGAGAGGTGAGCGTGTTGCCCGTATTTCGAATCACACCGTCTAATTGGTTGAGGAAATCAGTTGTTTCTTTTTGGTCAGGGACAAGCAACTGGGCATTTAAAAGAGCCTGATCAAGACGGTCCTCTTGGGTTTTAAGGTGATCCAGTTCTGCTCTTTTGGCCGCGACCTGAGCCAATTCAACCTGGCTTTGGCGATACTCCTCGTAGCGTCTTATCAGAAGAAGATACTGGGGTTTCAAAAGACCGAAGAAAAGAGCCACAAAAGCGGCCAAAAAGACCAAAGAAAGGATAATCAGTTTTTTGTCAGTGAGAATTTCTTTCATTTGTTTTTTTAAGATTGACAGTGAGGTTAAAGATATAGCCAGATTCTTTTTCGCCGGCTTGCTGAAGAGAGGTGAGGGTGGTGTTTTGGAAATAAGGAGAGCTTTCTAACTTGATTTGAAACCTTAAAATTTCACGCAAAGAGGTTGCCCGACCATTGATGGTTAAATTGGGGGTTTGTTTGCTGAGGGTTAGACCCATGATTTGGACCTGGGTTGGTGTTGTCGCGCTTAATTCTTTCAACACCGCGGTCCAGTTGATTTTTTCTCTATCCAAAAGGTCCAGTAGTTTGAAGGTCTGATTCAGTTGGGTCACCTTTTGGGTGATTTCTTTCAGTTGAGCAGTTTCGCTTTCTTCAGAAGCAATTTGGGCTTTGGTCTGCAAAAGGGCAGAAGCGATGCAGTAGTTGGCCAATGCTATCCAAAGGGCAACAAGGAGGAAGAGAAAAAAGATGGTGAAACCCAAAATCGCTGCCTGAAGACGAATCCTTTTCCTTTGATATTCTATCTTTAATTCCGGAGGGAGAAGGTTAATCCCTGTTTTGGGGATTTGGAAAATTTTTTTCTTTTTGTTGGTTTTGAAAGAAAACTTCATAGCTGCCTCATTGCTAAACCAATCGAAGTGGTAAAGAGGGTGCTTTTTTGCTCTGGGGGTGGGTTTTTAATCATCCGCCAAGGATTGCCGCGTTCTGTTTTGAGACCAATCTTTTCCTCGATAAAACGATCCAAACCAGGCATCGCTGCTCCACCACCAGTCAAGAGGATTTTGAGTAATTTGATTTGACCTTCGTGTTTTTGAAAATATTTTAGACCACCGGCCATCTCGTCAATCAGCGGAACCAGCGCGTGTTCTAAGGTGTGAGCAATCTTTGGGTCTTTGAAACCGCTTGTTTTCTTGATTTTTTCCGCTTCTTCAAATGGGATATTTTGAGCCAGCGCAATCCGTTCACTGAAGAGTTTCCCACCAATCGGCAAGGTGGCGGTAAAACGAATCGCCTGACCGTCATAAATGGTTAAAGAAGTGGCTAAGGCGCCCAAATCGACAATCAAAAATGGCTCTTTGCTATTTTTAGGGAGGAGGGCGCGGCTGTTGGCTAATGGTTTGGTCTCTAAACAGATTAAGGAAAGACCAGCTAAACGGATGGTTTCGACAAACTCATCGACCAGTGTTTTGGGAGCCGCGACTGTCAGCACTTCATACCCCTTTTCGCTTTGATTAATCACCTGATAGTCAAGATAGGCCTGGTTGGGCTCTAAAGGAATGTAACCGGCTACTTCATTGGGAATGGTATATCTAAGAGCTTGTGGTTCAATCAGGGGAAGTTCTAAGATCTTGGTGAAAACCAAGGATTCGGGTAGAGCCGAAACGACTGTTTTGGCTTTAATTTTGTGCTCCTTGACTGCTTGGGCAATGGCCGAGGCAAGCGCCTCTTTGTCTTTGATATGTTCTCGACTAAAGATCTCTCGGGGAGAGGGGGAGCAGCCCAAGCTGACCAGTTGAAAAAGAGAGGCGGTCTTTTTCAACTGAACCACCTTGAGGTTCTCATAGCCAATGTCTAGCCCGAAAAATTCTGCTAAGCCAAAAAGTTGTTTCAAAAGATTCATCTTCCCCTTTTGGGCATTATTATACCATAAAAATCGCTCAATAAACAAAAAGGAGGGGCGCTTGGTCTGAATCGTCCGCCCCTCCTTTTATTTAATTAAAGCGTCGTCAGACCGCGCCCCTCCGGGGATTCTCTGTTCCGCATCCAAGGCTTTCGCCTTAGCGCAGAGCCCAGAGGGTTTTTAGGTTTCCCGGTCCTTCCGGGGCCTTCGACCGGCTCAATCTCATTGAGCAAATGGAACGCCCCGGAAAGAGCAGGATGACCAATCAATTTTTAAGGGATTATAACATCATAACAAACCCTGAAATGGCTGTCAAGAGGAGAAAATAGTCGAGTTATCCACAGGTTATTCTTCTTTTCTTTGTTTCTCCAAATTGGTGAAACGCATCTGTTCAGGGATAAAATAGAGTTCCACCTGACCGATTGGGCCGTTGCGGTGTTTTTTCACCAAGATGTCAGTGATATTTTTCCGCTCAGTATCTTTGTCATAGTAATCTTCACGATAGATAAACATCACCACATCAGAATCCTGCTCAATGGAACCGGATTCTCTTAAATCAGCCAGTTGGGGGATATGGGAAGGGCGTTGTTCCACTGCCCGGGAAAGTTGTGAGACCGCAATGACCGGTACATTTAATTCCTTGGCCAGTGCTTTCAGAGAACGGGAGATTTCAGAGACTTCCTGGACGCGCGATTCAGCCGCTCTTCGACTTGAGGCATGCATCAGTTGAAGGTAATCAATGACAATCAAACCGAGGCCATGTTCGGCTTGTAAGCGACGAGCCTTGGTCATTACCTCCAAAGGAGTTAACAGAGAGGAGTCGTCAATAAAAATCGGTGCTTCTGAAAGGATGCCCATTGCATAACCAATCCGGGGAAAATCCTCTTCCTCTAAATTACCTGTTCGTAATTTCCAAGAATCAATCGCTGCCTGAGTGCACAACAGACGGTCAACGACCTGCTCCTTGGACATTTCTAAAGAAAAGAAACCCACCGGCACCTTCGCTACGGTGGCGGCGTGGAGAATGATATTGGTGACAAAGGAAGATTTACCCATTGAAGGTCGACCAGCCAGAACAATCAAATCCGACGGTTGCAGTCCACCCAAAAGATTGTCCAAGTCATCAAAACCGGTCGGCACGCCCCGAATCATTCCTTTGTGCTTGTGCAATTGGTCAATTCGCTCAAAGCTATCCGAAAGGATATCTTTGACCGGAACAAAGGTCTGTTGGAGGAAGCGTTGAGAGACACTAAAAAGCTGCTTTTCTGCCTCATTGAGAATCACCTCTAAATCTTTTTCTTCTTGATAGCCCAGCTCCATAATTTGAGAAGCCGCTTGAATCAGTCGGCGCAAAACCGCTTTTTGGTGAACAATCGAAGCATAATGCTCCACTCGGCTCGCCGAAGGCACGCTATTGACCAAGGTGGTCAAATAAGAAGCACCACCCACTGTCTCAAGGAGATTCGTCTTTTCCAATTGGTCAGTTAAAGTAATCACATCAATGGGCATCTTTTTCTCATATAATGACAACATTGCCCGATAAATCAGGGCATGATTTTCCTGATAGAAATCTTCTGGCAATAGAAAATCAACCACCTTAATCATCGCATCCTTATCCAAGAGCAAGGCGCCCAAGACAGATTGTTCTGCTTCAATATTTTGGGGTGGAACGCGGTTCATATCTCAAAAACCTCCTCGACTTCTTTAAGAAGGTCTTTTTCTCCGATTGATTTTAGGGGCAGGTCTTTTTTGACTTCACAGACCAAGCGCACATCATGACCCGAAAGTTCTTTAATGATATCTTCGATGATTTGGCGATTCTTGGCTTCTTCCAAACGGTCTTTGTGAAATTTAAACCGAACCCCCAAAATCAACTGACCATCTTCCATTTTGAGCGGCTGACTGGTTTCCAAGAGGAAACAGAGGGAATGATTGTGGGGTCTTAGTCGAGCGATTACCTCTGACCAGTTTAGGTTTAAGGGTTGATTTTTTTCGGTATGATCGGGATTTTTTGGTTTTTCCTGCTGAGAAGAGGGGTTGGTTTTGGTTTGGGGTTCTGGTTGAAGAGGTAAGTCGTTTTTTTCTTGCGGTCCTGCCGTCATTTTGACAATCGCCAGCTCCAGGGGCAATTGAATCAAATCAGTGGTTTTCATCTCTTTTTGAGCTTCAGCAATCATTTGAATCCAAAGGGCGAGTTGAGTAGAAGGGTTTTTGAGTAACTCTTCTCTCATTATCTCGATCAGACCAGTACAAAACTGATAAAGGTCCCTTCCCTCTTGAATCACTTCTTCCAACAAAGCAAAAAGACCAGCGGTATCTTTCTTGAGGAGAAGTTGATAAAACTCCTTGAGCCTTTTTTCTTCGGTCTTTCCGAGAATTTCGGCGACGACCTTTTGGTTAATCTCTTTAATCCCTCGACTCAAGATTAAATCCAAAAGACTCTCCGCATCCCGGAGACTGCCAAAAGCAGATTGAGCAATCAAACGCTGCGCCTCTTCATCAATGGAAAAGCCTTCTTTTTGAGCCAAATCGACCAATCTTTTTTGAATTTCTCCGATCGAGAGCCTTTTAAAATCAAACCGTTGGCAACGGGAAATGATGGTCGTGGGAAGGCGGTGGGCTTCGGTGGTGGCCAAGACAAAGATGACGTGATTAGGCGGCTCCTCTAAGGTTTTGAGAAGGGCATTAGCGGCTTCCTTGGTCAGCATATGACACTCGTCGATGACATAGACCTTATAACGTGATTTGACAGGAGCAAAACGGATCTTTTCGCGCAACTCGCGAATCTCTTCAATTCCCCGGTTGGAGGCAGCATCAATCTCAATTAAATCCAGACTTTGTCCCTTTTGGATTTCCAAACAGGAAGGACATTGGTTGCAGGGCTCGCCATTTTGCAAATTTTGGCAGTTGACCGCTTTGGCTAAGAGGCGAGCAGTGGTCGTTTTGCCCGAGCCACGCGGCCCGGCAAAAAGGTAAGCGTGGACCAGTCGTTGATTTTTAAGAGCGTTTTGGAGGGTCTTTTTGACATGGTCCTGACCAATTAATTCGCGGAATGTTTGCGGTCGCCACTTCCGATAAAGCGCCTGACTCATTTTCAACTCCCAAAACCATTTTAACATCTTTCTTTTTCTTTTTTTGTCCCCAGTCTGTGGATTTCCTTTTCGCTCCCACATTGTGTTATAATACAACCAAATGAAAGCCAGTCAGCTGATTCAAATTGTTGCTCAAAAAAGCCAGCTCAGTCAAAAGGAGGCGGCGCAAATTGTCAAACTCTTTGGTAAAACGGCCCAAAATGCTCTTGCTGCTTCTGAACGGGTTTCGCTTTCTGGTTTCGGGACATTTTACTGGTTTCAAACCAAGTCGCGCACTATCCCCAATCCCAAAAACCCTCGGCAACGGATTTTGACCCTTGGTCGCCGGGTGGTGAAATTCAAACCCGCTCCTCCTTTGAAAGAGATGGTCAAGAATCTGGTCCTTCCTCCTTCTTTTGAGGAGCGGTTGCTCCAACTGCGCACCAAACCCCTTCGCATCCCCTATATTTCTTTAAAAAACCGCAAGATTCCTAAAGAAATTCTGATGAAGATTCCGGAACGGATTGCCCGTGCCTATCAGATTCTGCCGGTGGAAGAAAAAGAGGGTAAGCTGGTGGTCGCCATGGTGAATCCTGAGGATTTAGAGGCGGTTGAATTTGTCAAGAAAAAAGTGGGGATGCCTTTAATGGTTGGTATTACCACCTCTTCAGAACTCAATAGTGCCCTCGATCAATACGGTGGTCTTGCTCAGGAGATGGAGAAGGTGCTCAAGGAAGTGGAATCAAAGGGCGAAAAGAAGGAGGAGAAGGCGGAAGTAAAAGCAGTTGCTCCCAAAGAAGAGTTTGATTTAGAAACGCCAACCAGCCGATTAATCACCTCTCTTTTGAAAAAAGCGGTTAAGGAACGCGCTTCCGATATTCATATTGAGCCGCAAGAAGAGGGGGTTCAGGTGCGGTTTCGGATTGATGGAGTTTTGCAAAAGATCGTCAGTTTGCCCAAGGAGATCCATCCCAGTGTTGTCGCCCGGATTAAAATCCTCTCCAATTTGAAGATTGACGAAACGCGCATGCCCCAGGATGGTCGTTTTACAATGCTTTCAGGAAACAATGAGATTGACTTTCGGGTTTCGACCATGCCGACGGTTTATGGGGAAAAGGTGGTGATTCGAATTTTGGATAAAAGCAAGGGGCTGTTGAGTCTTGAGGAACTGGGATTAAGAGGCAAGGCTTTTGAGGTGGTTGATGAAAATATCCATAAGGCTCATGGGATGGTTTTAATCACTGGTCCCACTGGCAGCGGGAAGACGACCACCCTTTACGCGGTTTTGAGCAAAATCTATCACATCGGCATTAACATTGTTACATTGGAAGACCCCGTGGAATATCATCTTAAAGGCATTAATCAATCACAGGTTAATCCAGCGGTTAATTATACCTTTGCTTCTGGTTTGCGCTCTATTTTAAGGCAAGATCCGGATGTGATTATGTTAGGGGAGATTCGTGATTCGGAGACAGCTTCGATGGCTGTTCACGCTGCTTTAACCGGTCACCTTGTCTTTTCCACCCTTCATACCAATGATGCTGCTGGTGCTATCCCGAGGTTAATTGATATGGGGGTGGAGCCATTTTTACTCAATTCTTCTTTAAACGCGGTGGTTGCCCAAAGACTCTGTCGTAAAATCTGCGAAAACTGCAAGGAGGAACGGCCGGTTCCTTCGGAGATTCTTCAAGCAGTGCGCAAAGAAGTGAAATTAAAAAAGGCGGTTTTTTACAAAGGGAGAGGTTGTCCAATCTGTAATCAGACCGGATATAAAGGGCGGATTGGTATCTTTGAGGTTTTGGGAGTTTCTGAGGCGATTAAGCGGTTGATCGGTCAACGGGCTTCGGCGGATGCGATTCAAAAACAAGCGATCAAGGAAGGTATGCTGACCTTGAAACAGGATGGTATTTTAAAGGCTTTAGATGGTATCACCACCATCGAGGAGGTTTGGCGAGTGACCAAGGAATAAGATGCTTTATCATTATCAAGCCAAAAACCCCGAGGGCGTTTTGAGAAAAGGGGAGATTGAGGCGAAAAATCCTCAAGAAGTCTATGAAATGCTGAGAAAGCAGAACTATTTTTTGATTTCTCTCAAACCTGCCCGAGAAGAATCAACCACCTTCTCATTATTCCATCGGGTATCAACCAAAGACCTGGCTGTTTTTACCAAGCAACTTCAGGTGATGATTCACGCTGGGATGTCTTTTGTCATTTCTTTGCGTGCCTTAGCCGAACAGACAAGAAACCGTTATTTGTCCAAAGTGGCTCTTCGTTTAGCCGCGGCTGTTGAAGGAGGGATGCCTCTTTCGGCTGCCCTGGCTCAGTTTCCCTCTGTTTTTTCTCCTCTTTACATCAATACCGTTCGAGCCGGCGAGGCAAGTGGGAAGTTAGAGACAGTTTTGGGTTCTCTGAGTCGCAGTTTGGAGAAGGATAATGAGCTTCGTTCAAAAATTAAAGGAGTGATGATTTATCCTGCCTTTGTGATTACGGTTTTGGGTGCTGTTTTGGTGGTTATTCTGGTTTATGTGGTGCCGGCGTTGAGTAAAATCTTTCAAGATATCGGTGCTGGTCTTCCTTGGCCGACCGAAGTTTTAATCAAAAGCTCTCAATTTGTCCGCTACTACTGGTGGACAGTTTTGGTGGGACTTTTGGGCTTGGTTGCTCTTTTCCGATTGATTAAGGCGAGCGGAACCGGTGCCCGCACCTTGGATCGAATCAAACTTTCTCTACCGGTGATTGGATCACTGTTAAGCAAAATTTACCTTGCTCGTTTTTGCCGCATCTCCGCCACCCTCATCCGGGCCGGCTTACCCATTACTGAAGTGCTTCAAACCGCGAAGGTGCTTTTAACCAATTTGATTTATCAGGAAGCCCTTGCTGAGGCAACCGAGAAGGTGGAAAATGGCTCTCCTTTGTCCTTGGCTTTTCAGGAAACAGGCACCTTTCCGCCAATGGTCCATCAGGTGATTCATGTGGGTGAAACCTCAGGTAGTTTGGAGGACTCCTTGGATATGTTGGCGGATTATTTTGAACAAGAGGCAGCCGCCACCACCGCTGCTTTGGCTTCTTTAATTGAACCCATCCTTATTGTTGCCATTGGTTTGGCCGTTGCTTTGGTGGTTGCCTCAGTGATTAAGCCGATTTATGGTTTGGTTGGGGCGATGTAAGATGAAGAAATCAGTGGGCTTGACCTTGATTGAGGTCTTGGTGGTGATTGCGATGATGGCGATTTTGACCGCGATTTTTAGTTTGAATATCTTCCGTATTTTGCCTTCCATTCGACTGTCTGGTGCGGCCCGGAATTTGGTTTTGGATTTAAAAAAGGCACAGCGCTACGCCATTGAGCAACAGTTCATCTATGAGGTGCGTTTTTTGACCAGCGAAAACAAATATCAGATCATCAAAAAAACCAATAGTCCGGTCATTATTTCAGAGGTTTCCTTGCCAGAGGAGATCTCTTTTGGTCAAATCAGTTTTGAGCCTCCGTTGGTTGATTTTAACGCTGCTGGCTTGCCCTCTGTCTCAGGAACGATTATTTTGAACAATCAAGCCGGTCGCTCTGCCACTATTGAGATTGAGCCAGCCGGTTTTATTAAGGTGAACCAATGAAAAAGCGCAAAGCCCTTACTCTCATTGAGACAACGATTGCCATCTTTGTTTTGCTGGTAGGGGTTGTTTCTATTTTGCAACTTTATCCGGTGGGACTGAAGACGAACCGTTTTTCCTATCATCTTTCCGTTGCCTCTGCCCTGGCTCAAGGCAAGGCCGAGGAGATGTTAGCCAAAAATTTCGAAGAAGTAACCAGTGTTCCTCGCACCACGGTCGATTCTTCTCCTTCCAGTCCTTTTCATCTTTACGACTGGGAGGCCAAGGTAAGTTGGGTTGACCCAAACAACAATCTGGCGGAAAGTCAGACCGAGACCCAAATCAAGCGGATTGAAATTATTATCTATTGGAAAGAGGGTGGTCAGTCAAAAGAGTATCATCTCAACACCCTCTATGCTCAAAAATGAAAAGAAGTCATTTTTTCAAAGCCTTAACCCTAATCGAAACCATCGTTGCCTTGGGGGTGACCGCGATGGTTGTTTTAACTGCTTTTTCAGCCTATTTCCTTCATCAAAAGGCTTCTCAGGTAGGTTGGGTCTATATTGAACTGGCCCAAAATGGTCGGGCTGCCCTTGATCGGATGAGCCGCGAGATTCGCCAAACACCAATGATTGTCACCTCTCTTCCTTTGGACGCCTCTCAACCCCCGGCCAATGAACTCACCTTTCAGGATGGTCATGAGCCTGAGCAGATTAAATACATTACCTATTATCTGGATGGGGACCAATTAAAGAGAAGGGTGAGCTACTATTATTTCACCTCTGATCCTGCCACTTGGGTGCCTTACAATAGCAAGGACCAGGCCGGCAACTCTCCCGAGATGGCTATTTTAGAAGACGAGGTGATGGCTCATCATTTTTCCAGCCTTGGCTTTTACGGAGAAAAGGTGATTAATGTCCGCTTCACCCTTCAGAAAGGAGCCACCAGCCTTTCTTTTCAAACCGCGATTTGGAGTAGAAACCTATGAATAAGAAGAAAAAAGTTAAAAAGGGATTTGCTTTGGTCACTGTTTTGGCTCTGATGGCCCTGATTTCTGTTTTGACCCTCTTTTTCATTAATTTTACGATTACCGACCTGAAGATCTCCTTTTCTTTGAATAATGGCACCCAGGCTCTTTATCTGGCTGAGGCAGGGGTTGAGGAAATGGTCTGGTGGATTAAACACAATGAGCAATACAAAACTGAGTTTGAGGAGGGAACGATTAACCGGACACTGAGCCGAAACAATCTCTTTGGCGGAGACAGTGGGTATGAGGTGAAGATTGAAGCAAGCGGTAAGGCTCAAGCCCAAATTACCTCACGAGGAATTTACCAAATCAGTGGTCGGCAGGCGACGCGTTTGGTCAAGGTGAAGGTTTTTAAGGCCCTTGCTCCAGGAACCAGCTGGTCCCAATTAAGTTATGGCGCCAAGGACATTGATTTCTTTGCCAGTCGGGTCAATCTTAACGGTGGCCCGATTTATGCGGTGGATGATGTGGATGTGTGGGGAGGTAGTATTGTGAATGTCGAAAAGGATGTTTTGGCGGGGGATCAGATTACTGTTGGTCTTTTTTCTCAGCTCAATGTGGGTGGAGTCAAGCGCTCTAAAAACTACCCGCCACCTCCTGACCCGATTGTGATGCCCCAAATCGATTTTGATTCTGATGACCCTCATTCTTATCTCAGTCAAGCCCAGGCCAATGGCACTGTCTATACCGAACAGCAATTTAAGGATTTACTCAAGGACCACTCACCGGTTACTCTCAATGGGGTTGTTTATGTCAAAGGAAGTATTGATATCAAAAAGAATCAATCTTTGACGGTCAACGGTGTCTTGGTGGCGGATGGCAATATTTCGGTTGGTCTTTTGTCCTTGGTTCCGCCTTCTGGCAGCGCTCAGTTAACCATTAACGCTCCTCCTGATGGTTCTCCTTCAGGTCTTTTGGCTAAAGGGAAGATTAAAATTGGTGTTCATGCCACTGACACAACCATCAACGGCTTAATTTACGCTTTAGATGAAATTCATTTCTTTGATTTTACTTCTTCGATTGTGGTGAATGGGGGATTAATCGCCCGGCAGGTGAGCATCTTCAGTATTTGGCAGCCAGTGACCATTAATTTGGATG
>Ga0315298_1006659_pt1 | contig 15655 bp, 21 predicted proteins | sample WHS_1_MG_FD_203077 | JGI IMG/M metagenome (GOLD analysis project Ga0315298, IMG submission 203077) | Extremophilic microbial mat communities from Washburn Hot Springs, YNP, Wyoming, USA - WHS_1_MG | ecosystem: Environmental > Aquatic > Thermal springs > Hot (42-90C) | place: USA: Wyoming... | reverse complement strand
GATTTGATAAAAGACGAGATCCATCTTCGGAGGGTTGATGGGAGGACATTTGTGGCCTATGGGTGATGGTTTTGGGATGATAAAAGACGAGATAGACGGATGGATTTGGTTTTTATAGATTGGGTTTATCTTAGGGATCATTTCTGGGAGGTAGAGGTTATGGATGAGGTTCTCATTAGTCAGGTGAGGCATCTTTATGAGGTGGAGAAGTTGAGTGTGAGGCAGATTTCTCAGAGGTTGGGTATAGGGCGAAAGCGGCTTTCTCGGATCATCCGTGGGGGAGTTCTTATGCAAAGGCTCAGGCAGAGGATTCTTAAGCCTTATGAGAGGTTGATTGAGGTTTGGTATGAGGAGTTTCCACAACTTAAGGCTACTCAGGTTTATCAACGTTTAAGGGGTTATGGTTTTTCTGGATGTTATGAGACGGTTTGTATTGGGACACGGAGATTTCGGGTCAGGAAAAGAGAATCATATCATGAATTGGATTTTCTTCCTGGAGAGTGTGCTCAGATCGATTGGCTTGAGGTTCGTTTTCCTTGGGGAGTTGCTTATGGATTTGGGATGATCCTGGCTTATTCTCGATACCTTTATGTACGGTTTTATCCTCGTCAGAGTCTCGAGTTCTTTCTTGAGGGTCATATAGAGGCCTTCAGAGAGATTGGGGGTGTAGCCCATCAAAATTGGTATGATAATTTAAAGAGTGTAGTGATTAAAAGGAGTCCTGAGCTTAAGCTCAACGCTCAGTTTTTAGACTTTGCCCGTCATTTTGGTTTCTCCATTCATCTTTGTAATCCGTATAGGGCCAATGAGAAGGGAAGGATCGAAAGGGCTCTCAGAGATCTACGGGATTGGCTTCGGATTAACAGGTTCGAGAATCTTAAAGAACTCAATCAGAAGACCAGCCTCTGGAGGATTGAGAGGAATAAGAGAATCCATCGAGCAACTCAAAAGGCTCCTGTTGAAGCCTTAAAGGAAGAGAGACTCAAGGCCCTACCGGCTATTGGCTACAAACCCTATCGGTTTGTCCCAGCTTCGATCGGCAAGACCGCCTTTGTCGAATTTGAGACAAACCGCTATTCTGTCCCATCTATATATTCAGAGATGCCTTGTGAGATCTTAGCTTATCCTGATCATATCGATATTCTCGTAAGAGGTAAGAAAGTAGCCTCCCACCAAAGATGCTTTGAGAGGAGACAAAAGATTGAAGATTCTTCACATCGAGAAAGGCTTCTTGCAAAAACTCCAAACTTTAAACTCCAGAGGATCTATGAGTTAATTAGGAAGATGGATCGAAGCGTTGAGGAGTTTCTTCGGGGGGCAGAGACTGAAGGAGAGGATCCAATAAAGCTTTCCTATGAGCTGTTCAAGATCCTTCGGGGAGTATCTAAAGCCACTCTTTTTTCTGCCCTCCGGGAAGCCGTGGGACTAAAAATCTACCGAATCCATTATATCCAGAGCCTCCTGAGACTCCCTGAGAATCAACAAGATCATCCTGTCTATCCTCAGAATCAAAAACTACTGGAAATCAACTACCAAAGGAGGGAACTAAAAGACTATGATGAACTTATCTGAACTTTGGAAGCACTTCAAACTCCTCAGTCCCCAGGAGGCCCTATCCCAGGAAGAAAGATCTTTCCTTGAGAGATTCCTCCAAGAGGAATATCAACTAAGAGAGAAGAAAAGAATCGAATATCTCATGAAAACCTCAGGAATCAAACGAATCAAATTTCTCCATGACTTCGACTGGTCCTTCAATCCAAAAATTCCGAGAGAGAAGATTATGGAGTTTTTCAGCACAGATTGGCTCAAGAAACCCTCAAATCTCATCATCATTGGACCCGCCGGGACAGGAAAAACTCATATAGCTACTGCACTCTGCCACGATGCTATCACCAAAGGCCATCAGACCATCTTTATCACCCTTTTTGATCTTGTAGCAAAACTCTCTAAAGCCAATAACCCCTTTAGCTTAATCGAATACTACGCCAAAGTCCCTATCCTCTGCCTCGATGAATTGGGCTACGTCGTCCCAACAAAAGAACAAGCAGACTGGATCTTTCAAATCATCTCTAAAAGAACAGAATTATCTACATCAATTATTACTACAAACCTTATCCCCTCTAACTGGGGAAAAATCTTTGACTCAGTGACTGCCTCTGCAATCCTTGATCGCCTGAGCCTAAATGGAAAGTTCATTACATTCGAAGGGAGATCCTATAGAAGTAAGAATAAATAATTCATAAAAAGAGATTTTGTAATCCAGTCTGGGGCACCAATCCTCCCTCTATCCTGAGAAAGATAGAGATTCAAAGGAGAATTACATTCTCCCACTCATCTATAAGGAACCACTTTTACTATTTTTGGTACCGTTTTAATTACTACCTACAACAAATCTGAGAAAAACTATGTGAAGCTGGTTTTAAGTAAAGCAGAAAGATACAGGAAGATGATTGAGGGAGCAGATGGTATTTATAGTTCGTTCGAAGACTAAGGGGTGGAAGAACCCAAGGGCAATTTCTAAAAAAGGAAGGCGTGAGGACGTTGGTGGTGTTTATTTTAGAAGCAGTGTGGAAGCAAATATTGCGAGGTATTTCAACTTCAGGGGTGTTAAGTGGGAGTATGAGCCGAGAGAGTTTGTATTTCCAATCAATCGGGGGATAAGGAGCTACAGACCAGATTTTTATCTTCCTGAGGAGGATAAGTGGGTTGAGGCGAAGGGTTGGCTTGATAGGGAGTCAATGACGAGGCTCAGGAGGTTTAAGAAATTTTATCCAGAGGAGTTTGGAAAGCTGGTTGTTTATGTCCAATCTCCATCCCAAAAGGTAATTACTGAGCTTATTGAATTGGGCTGTGAGTTTGTAAGCTATAGCGTGATTGAGAAACTTTTTGGTTCGTTGATTAAAAATTGGGAGTAGTTATAGTGACCCAAAAGAAATTACAGGAAAACAAAGTAGACTACAGATTAATAGGGAGGATTGTAAAATGTATTTGGTTGAAAGCGGATTAGAGCTTTTAGATTGTTTGAATAAAATGTGGAAAGTGTTTGTAAAGATTGCAAATGTAGAGCAGAAGGAGGAGGTTGAGGAATTTGTAGAAGCGAAAGAAAGGGCGCATGAAATAATCTCGAAAATGGCAGGAGGTTGTGATGGAAATTAAATCTCTCTATTGTCCGAGAAGGGACGGTAGGCTTGTTAATTTAACGCTTTGTGCAGGAATTTGTGAGAAAAGGGATGAGTGTGAGGAGTTTAAAGAGGTTCCACAGGATGATGTAGATGAGGCCTTGAGGAGATTTAATAATCTGCCGGATGTGGTGCTAAATAGTAATGACGTTGAGGCCCTGGATGAGGAGCCGGAAGAGGACGAAGATAAGAGGCGCGATGAGGCAAGCTGGCTTTTAACAAGAGCCCTGGCGATAAGGGGAGAAATAGAGCTGAAGTTCTGGGAGTTTGGGAAAATCCTGCATGAGATTTTTCATAACCAGTATTATCTGGATTATGGGTATGGAAGCTGGAAGGAGTTTTGTGAGGAAGTCCTGGATATAAAACTGAGAACAGCGATTTATTTGAAAGATATCTATGCTAAATTTTCTACACTGCCTGTGAAGGAGGAGGATATTGCAAGTATTGGTTGGGTAAGGCTTAAGGAGTTAATACCTGTGGTTGATAAAAAAAATTTGTCAGAGTGGATTAAGATTGCAAAGGACAGAAGTATTACACTGGCTCAGTTAAATCGAAGGGTTAAATATGCATTGGGAAGGATTAGTGAGGAAGAAGTGGATAGAATCCCACGAATCATGACTTTTAGGCTGTTTGATGAACAGGTTGAAAATGTGAATGGTGCTTTTGAGATAGCAAGGAGGATGACTGGTTCAGACAATAACGGGTATCTCCTTGAGATGATATGCACGGAGTTCAGGATTACTTACGATAATGTCGGAGAGAAAGAAGATAAGCTTGAGATAGTAAGGAGGATGATAGCAAGGATTGCTAATGCTTTTTCAGTAAGTTTTAAGGGGGAGATACTTGATGTCAAAACAGGGGAGTTTATCAAAACGTGAGAGGAAAAGGCTCGGAGCCGAGGAATATAGCTTCCTTATGAAGAAGGTTTTTGAGAGGGATAGGTGGACGTGTAGGAATCCGTTTTGCGAATCGAGCAGAAATTTGACTGTGCACCACATTGTGAAGAGGTCGCAGCTCGGTGGTGATGAGCTTGGCAATTTGATAACTTTATGTTTTTCATGCCATCAGGCAGTTGAAAGACATGAGCTTGAGATTGAGGTAGTAGACGTGGTTGCCAAATTCCATCTGAAAGGGGGTAGGTAGCAGTGCAGAGATGTCCTTTCTGCGGGGGAAACTACGTTCTGAAAAGTCACGGCATAAGGTGTTTGATGTGTGATAGGACACCAAATATTGCTTATGAGGTTTATATCATTTTGGAGAAAAACAAAGAACACAGGGATTTGCATGTTTATAGAAGCGACCCGAGGAGGAAGTGGTATGCGAAGTATAGCGCCTTATAAATCTTCAATAAGTATGTTTAAAGAGGAGATATTTAAGGAGTTTGAGAAGATTTTTGATGTTGGAATTTTGGTCCTTGGAGACTGGACATCAAGGTTTGAGCAGGAGTTCTCTGGGGCTCATGGAAGAAGGTTTGGAGTGGCAGTAACAAGCGATACGGCAGCACTTGAGGCATCGCTTTTGATGTTAAAGGATTTTTACAAATTAAAAAGACTAATTGTTCTTATGCCTGATACGGCTTTTTTTGGATGTGCTAATGTGGTTTTTAGATTGGGCGGAGATGTGGTTCCGATACCGGTTGAGATTGAAAACGGGATTATGCCCACTCTTGAGCAGTTAAAAAGGTGTGCTATTTGGGCTTCAAGGAGGTCGGATAGTGCCCCGGATGATTTGATATATATGGCAGTGTATACTGCAGGGATGGTGGCAAGGGATATGATTGAACAGATAGAGTGGTGCAGGAAGAATGGGATAAAGGTTTTAGAAGATTGTGCGCATACTCACGGGGCAACTTACAGCGATGGGAAATTGGCAGGGAGTTATGGTGATGTTGCTACTTTTTCATTTTATGCAACGAAGATGGTTCACAGTGGGGAGGGCGGAATGGTGCTTGTTGATAATCCAGATTGGGACAGGTGGCTCAGGACTTATAGGAATTATGGGAAAACGTGGGGAGAAGGGGCTGACCCGATTTTTCAGGATGTTTCAGTTATTGGATACAACTGGAGAATGACTGAGCTCCAGGCCGCGATTGGGATGGTGCTATGGAGAAATTATCAAAAAATATACAGCGAAAGGCAGAGGGTAGAGAGGATTTATGATTCTTTTTTCAATAATGGGAATGGAAGAGCGGAGAGGCTGGTTATAAAAAATGCTGGTCTTTTGAGACCTAATCTTTATAGATATATCGTTTTAGTTGATGGCTTGGAGACAGAAGAGCAAAATCACAGGCTTTATAGAGAGCTTGAATCGAGGGGAGTAAGACTTCAGGCTAAATGTAATTCAAAACCCCTTACAGAGATAGAATTGTTTAAAGATAAACTTGCTTTTTACCCGGAGGCGTTTGTTTATACAAAGGAATCTCTGAGATACAGCCTGAGTCATTTATGCCTGCCTATTTATCCGTTGTTAAGCGATGACGAGGCTGAATATATAGCAGAAACAGTTAATAGGGTAGTTAAATATGGCGGGTGGAGGTAGAAATGGAAGCGTGGAGAATGTTTAAGCCGCTGCCAGTAGCCATGATTACTTCGGTTGAGGAGGATGGAAGTTTTAGATGTTCTCCTTTTACCTGGTTAATTCCTGTTAGTAAGGAGAGCGGCTTTGTAGTTATGATGAGGAAAGAGTCAAAAACGCTTGATAATCTAAGGGAAAGGCCTAAGCTTGCGGTAGCCTGGATGCCACCTGCTTACTCTGTGGCTCAGGCAGTTAAAGAGACAAAATCTCCTCTGAATCCTTTCAAGTTTGAGATGATGACTCCGGATGGATTTAGCATGCCTGTTCCTGCTGTCTCGATATATTCGTTAGAGGCTGAAGTAATTATGATTGAGTCAATGGAAAAGGTTTTTTTAGAATGGACGCACGAGATGGTTTTCTGCAGGGCAGTAAAGGAGTTTGTTAGAGATAGGATTTCCATTCCACTTCTGCATATGGGGTTTAAAAGTTTTGCAGTAGCTCAAGAGTTTCAGGTGGAGGGTTACTGAGTGGGGAGGGTAGTTCTTCTTCAACCTCCATATTTTAAGCTTTTGGGTTCACATAACGATAAGGTTGTGCCGTCGCTAATGTTTCTTGGGAATTTTTTATCAAAAAAGGGGGAAGAGGTTTATGTTGTGAATGCGGACAGCACGGGGGCAAGCTGGTATATCCCTTGGAAGGAGCTTTATCAAAACTTTGGCTATTATATGGAGGCGGTTGAGAGAGGCTCCCCACTTTTCCCACAAACAGTTGAGCAGGTGATGAGCTACAGGCCTGATTATGTGGTCATTAGTGCAGGATGCTACATGGCAGCAACGGTAGATTTTGGTTCTCCTTGGGTTGGGATGAAGATTGTGGAGCTTCTAAAGAGATACAGAGTGGAGGTATTTAGCTATGGACCTCTTTGGGATGAGGGTAGTTTTGATATTTTTTCATTCAGGGAGAGGGTTGGAATCCCTTATGAGGAAGGGATTGACCTCAGGCTTCTTCCAGAAGGAAGCAAGTATGATGTGGTCTTTACCTCTGTTGGCTGTCCGTATGCCTGCAGGTTTTGTCTTCAGCCGAAGTATGTGAGGGGGAGAAAGAGGCTTTCAAAGGATGCGATAGGGAGCCAAATTCACCTTGAGAATCATTACATCGAGGACCCAATATTTTTGCCTGATGATAGTCTGGTGGAGCAGTTAAAAGGAAGAAACTATACAGTTGAGGCAAGAGTAGATTGTGTGGATGAGAAATGGGTAGAGAATGCCAAAAGATGTGGGGTCAAGAGAGTGAAACTTGGAGTAGAGTCAGGGAGCCGTGATTTTATCAAACAGGTGGATAAGCGAATAGATTTGGATTTGGTAAGAGAGAAAATGGAGCTGATTCAGAGGGCGGGGATTTCGGTAAATGTTTATACAATGCTGGGATGGCCCGGGGTAACGGAGAAGGATTACTGGGATGGGCTTGGTTATCTGAGAGACCTTGAGGCTGATTATTACATTATCAATCTGACCTGTGTATATGGAAGCAATGGTCGAGACTGGAGATTTGATACCCATTTCAGTCCTGTGGTGGCGAGATACTGGGGATTGAGTGATGCGCTCGTGTATGCTTATTTTTCATTACAGGAAGGGAAAAGAAATCCAACACTTCTTTGAGGAGAAGTCAAATGAGATATGCGATGATTCCGCTTACATCGACCGTGATGAACATAAAGACGGAGAGTGATTTCTTAAGCTCGAAGCACCTGATAGAGGAGGCGGTAAGGCAGGGTAGGGGGTATTTTTATTTCTGTCTGTGTGAAGAACATAAAAAGTATCTTGGCATAAGGAATACACCAGGGATTACTTATCTTTATAACCCGGAGAGAACGGAGTTTTATTATCAATCTTCTTTTGTTCCGACTAATTTTGTAGAGCTGTTTAACCCTGTGCTTGGTAGATACTATGTGGACGGAGTGATAACGAGCCGAAGTGGTGCTGCTGCAATAATGTCAAAGCTTCTGTGGGATAAGAGGGTTGAGGAGCCTGAAATTCCAGTAATAGTTATAGAGAATAAGGTGAGTGCCATTGGTGGGACTCATAATGTGATGTGTTATGAGGATTTGATTCTTAGGGCTTCCGGGTATGCAGTTTCTTGCAACTTCTTTGCAACCGAGAGGGAGAAAAAGCTTGCCATTGAGATGTGCAGAGAGTTTTTAAGCCCATCGGCCCTAAAGAGGGTTATCGAGAACAGTCATGTGGTCTATCATGGGATTAACTGTGATGAGATAGAGGAGGTTGGGAAGAGGACTCCGAAGGCAGAGAAATTTACACTGCTTTATTCGGGGAGACTGACCTCCAACAAGCAGTGGAAGAAGGTGCTTCTGGATTATAAGAAGTTTTTTTCATTCGGAAGGGATTTGGATTTGGTAGTGTGTGCCCCTCTTGGAAGAAAGGAAGTTTATAGGGCGCTGAAGATTCTTGGCACCTGGGGAGAGGTGAATCTTGGACTTCCGAGAAAGGATTATCTTGAAAAGCTTGTATCAAGTCATGTCTGTTTATCAAACTCACTTGAGGAAGGAGGAACGGTTGGGTTCTGTTATGATGACCAGACAGAAATATTAACAGAAAAAGGTTGGAAAAAATTTAGCGATTTAAGAAAAGAGGATAAAGTATTGACTATGAATCCTATAAATTCTTTAGCAGAATTTAAAAAACCAGATAAGTTTTTCAAAATTGATTTTGATGGATATTTATACGAATACGAAGAAAAGACTATAAATTTTGCTGTAACACCAGGTCATAAGATGTTTGTTAGAAAAGGAGGAAAGAATGAATATGAATTGATGTCTATAGAAGATGTCATTAAATATAAAAATGTATTTGTAACATCAGTTATGTTTTGGAAGGGTAAGGTAAGAGAATTTTTTTATCTTCCTATATATAGAAAAGAGTGGGTAACAAAAGGATTTTGTAGTGGGAAAAGAGTTTTTTGTAGTGAAAGGAAAAAAATTAAAATGTCGGCATGGCTGGAATTTTTGGGTTGGTTTTTATCCGAAGGTTGCTGTGGTTCAAGAAGTGTTGAGATAACCCAAAAAGATAAAAATAAAATTAACAAAATAGCAAAAATAGTAGAAAGATGTGGATTTAAATATAAAATAAACACTATACCGAATGGCTGTAGTAGGGTTAGAATAAATTCGATACAATTAGTAAATTGGTTAAAGAGAAATTGTTATTTGGGTAATCCAAGAAAAGCATTTAATAAAAAAGTGCCAAGATTTATTTTTAAACTAAACCCATTTCAAATTGAATTATTTTTAAATAATTTTTGGCTTGGAGATGGTAGAAAGCATATGGGGGGTAGAGATTTTATTTCATCCAGCAGACAATTAGCAGATGATTTGCAAATTTTAATTCTTTTATGTGGGAAAAAAGCAACAATAAATAAATATTTTTGCCAAAGTATTTTCCCAGGAGGTTATATAAATAAATCACAAAGTTATATTGTATATGAAAATAAAAGTTATCAGAGCCTTTTAATAACCGATAGAATTAAAAAGAAAAGATATACTGGCAAGGTTTATTGTGTATCAGTTCCTCCATTTAGAACCATTATGGTAAGGAGGAATGGTAAGCCCATGTGGTGTGGGAATTGCGAACAACTTTATTCTGGTGCTGTTGTAATTCTACCGAGAAGGCCATGGGTAGAGGGTTTGCTTGGCCCGATGTATAAAGAATATCCTTTTTTATATGATGGTTCGACAGAGCAAGCTTACGCTTTGTTAAAGGCTATATATGAAGATTATCAATCTGCAAGAGAAAAGATGGAGCCTGTGAGAAGGTTTATCAGAGAGAATTACGACATTAAGGTGGTTACAAAGAGATACTTCGATATTATGGAGGATTACATTCTTGAGAGGAAAAGAAGGGTGGGGAGAAAGAGGGAGCCTCAGGGGATTAAGAGGCTCATAGATAATATCTTGAGGATAATGGGTAAGGAAGTAAGTTTTTTAGAATTTTTAGAAAGGACGAAGCTCTATTCGGAGAAGGGTGTTATGAGGTCTGAAAAGAATTGGCGTTCTGGATTTCCATCCAGATGGCAGATGTATCAGTTTTTGGTGAAGCGGGGATACAGGGATAATTATCTTTTTGAGAATCCAATACTGGTGAGGGAAAAGAATGGAGAATCAAGCAAAGATAAACGAGTTTTATCAAAAAAGGCTGAAGGAGATGGGGTCATTTTATACGACAAACGCATCGCAGATGGCGAGGTTCAGGAGCATGACCTCACACCTGAATTTTAAAGACAGGGTAGTTCTCGATATAGGATGTGGAACTGGGGATTTTCTTTCTTATCTCAGTAGGATTGACCAGTGGCCGAGAAGTTATATTGGGATTGATATCCTTGAGGATGCCCTTGAAATAGCAAGAGCTAAGTTTGGAGGGATTCAAAATGTCGTATTTACTCAAACAAGGAATTATCTTGAGGAAGACTACGGGGCAGATATTGTTATCGGGATAGGGCTTTTTAGTCTTCTGTTTACTGAGGATTATGAAGAGAATCACAGGCTTGTTATGAGGTGGTTTGAGAAGATGTATGGAGACTGCAGGGAAGCCTGTGGGGCAACCTTTCTTTCTCGTTATAAGTGGGAGGTAAGACCGATGGAAGCTATCTTTGACCCTGGAGAGATTTTTCAGTTTCTGGGTCCTAAAGTAGGCAGGCTGTTGATTGACCACAGTTACGCTCCCCATGTTTTTACTGTAATTGCTAAGAAAGGAGAGACGCCGTGGCACAGAGAGGTGAGATTAGAAAAGAAGATTTGATTTTCAACCAATGCTACCTATGTAAGGAGTGGTGGTTGGAAGAGGATTTGGTTCTGATAAAAGTTCCTGACCAGTCGGGATATGTTGAAAAGCCGGTTTGTGTGGATTGCTTATGGAAGGTGAAGGAGAAGAAAATTAAGGCAAGGACTTATTTTGAGTATGTTGAGGCAGTGGAGGGCTAAAAGATGGTATTTCTAATCTATGGAGAGGGAATTTGTAGGGGACTGTCTACGTCCAGCAAATTTTTTTAGAAGGAGGAAGAAGATGAAAAAGATTATAGTTTTATTGATTCTATTTTCATTCATTGGAATAGCAGAGGCTGTTGATTTTGACCCTTTCACTGGACAGTTGTATGGGGGTTATACGGTTATATTTAATGGAGAAAATCATGAGGGGCTTGTCTTTTTTAATAGTAAAAGGAATTCTGTGCTTGTAGTTGTTTATCCGAGCTGGGATAAGTGCTTTATTTATACTGCCAGTGGGGCGGCAGTATTAAATTATAACACTATGAGAGATTATCTAATTATAAATTTTGGAGCTGTTTTGGATTCAACGGTTTCAAGAATAATTAAAGTCAAGTGAGTGGAGGGTTGAAATGGCTGTAAAGGAGAAGGAAAAGTTTGAAGAGAAGGAGAGGGGGAAGTTTCGGGAAGTAAGGCTTATACCAATTGAACTTCTTGTAGAGGCCCCGTGGAATCCGCAGAAGATGACGGACAGGGAATTTAATGCCCTTGTGGAAAATATAAGACAGGTTGGATTGATTGACCCGCTTCAGGTTGTCCCCCTTCCTGATGGAAGATATAGGGTGATTGGAGGGAATCACAGGCTTCAGGCGCTGAGAATACTGGAGTATGAATATGTGCAGTGTGTGGTGTGCGAGGACTTTGACGAGGATTGCCAAAGACTGCAATCTGTGAGGATGAATGTTATACATGGGAAGCTCGACCCGGAGAAGTTTTTAAGGCTTCATGAGGAAATGGTTAAGAAGTATGGCAAAGAAGCAATTGACCTTTACATGATAACGGACGAAAAGGTTCTTAAAAGCCTGATGAAGGATTTGAAAGAAGGGCTACCTCCTGAGATGGCTAAAAAGATGGATGAGGCGAGGAAAGAGATAAGGACGATAGATGATGTTGGAAAGGTTTTGAACGAGATATTTTCAAAACACGGGGATACACTCAGGTTTGGGTTCCTGGTATTTAGCTTTGGTGGGAAGGAGCATCATTATGTTGAGATGGACCAAAAGCTGCTAAAAAGGGTAAAATATCTGGAAGAGCTGGCAGTAGCAAGAGAAGAGCCACTTAGTAATATTTTCAATCGAGCACTTGCAGAGAAAGGAATTTTGTGATGAAATGGGAAATAATGGAAGATGTAAAAGTTTGTGTCATTTTCTGGACAGTATTTTTCGAATGCAAAGCTTTGCATTTGGATAGAGGATGGTTGGGCAGGATAACCAATTGCCATCACAGGTCATCCACTAATGACCCCTCATACCCAATGGCAAGCCGAGAGGCTGACTGCCCAACCGAGGATTTATAAATTTGGAGCGTCCCGTTTATGCCCCCTAAAGGGAAAACTTCATACCCAGCCTCCATTAGGGGCGCTCCCTTTTTTTAGAGTATGAAAGAAGGAAGACTGATTTTTATTTCAATGCCTAATAGTTGTGATGGTTGTCCTGTAGAGAAATTATTTCTTGCTGGGATACCCTTTTACTACAAGGTTGCCCATGAGTGCGATAGACTACAGAATGTGTATAATGTGGTATATAAGCTTACAGACTTAGGGAGGACTATTTGTTATGTTTATGAGAAGATAGAGGGGAAGGCATGAGCTGACAATGATGATTGCAAACTTTTGCAACTGAGAGATGGGTTGAGAATGGGCAGGCATGTATGTAGTGAGAGGTTTCTGCTTGAGTTTATAAGGAAGAATCCTGGGCTGACGAACCATCAGTTGAATTTGAGGTTTGGGAGGAATGTTAATTCGACAGTAAGGAAGCTTATTGCGAAGAATTTGGTCAGGAGAGAGAAGGGAACAGACTCGTCAACGTTAATGCCTGCTTACAGGCTTTACTGCAGGAATGGGGATAGTGATAGAGGGAAGAAGTGATGATGGAGGAGAGGTGATGATATTCTTAGTGAAAAAGGAATTGTTTATTATTTAAAAGAAAAAGTGACATAAATAAGGGGAATTAATAGCAAGGAGGAAATAAAAATGGTAATACATTTTCGTCACCAATTACCCCTTAAATTATCAGTTATAATGGCAATCGCACTTATTTTTGTTTTAATTCAATCTAATTCTATTGCCCAAGAAACAATTTCAGCAGTTGTTAAAAAAGTAATTCCTTCAGTTGTAATGGTAATGGCTTTTGACCAAGAAGGAAATCTCAAAAGACAAGGGACAGGATTTTTTATAAGTTCCTCTGAAATTATTACCTGCTTTCATGTCGTTGAAGATGTATTTTTAATAACAATTAAAACATCAAAAGGAGATATCCTTTTTGTTAAGGAAATTTTATCAGTGGATTTAAAATCAGATTTAGCTATGCTGTCAGTAGAAACAAAAGGTAAAAAATTCCCGTTTTTGGAACTTGCTCCCCAGGAGAGTCTTGAAATTGGGCAAACAGTTATTGTAGTTGGTAATCCATTGGGATTAGAAAGCACAGTGTCAACAGGAATTATTTCTGCCTTAAGAGAGGTTCCTGAATTTGGCCGGTTGATTCAAATCACAGCTCCAGTTTCTCTAGGTTCGAGCGGTAGTCCAGTAGTAGACCTTAAAGGTAATTTAATAGGTGTCGCAGCCGCTACATTACTCTGGGGACAAAACCTTAATTTTGCTATGCCGGTTGAAAGGATCGCCGCACTAAAAGAGGTGGAAAAACCAAAACTTGAGGAACTTGAGGAAATTATAGCGAAGATAAAAGAAAAGTTAAGAAAAACAAGTGAAGAAGCAGGTGAAACATTAAGAAAGGAGAAAAAGGAACAACAGGAAGATATACAGGTCGAAGCTAAAGCGCAAGATTACGGTGAGGACATTAATTATAAAATGGATGATTATTACAATATTGTTTGGCAAAGGGTCAAAGAAAAATGGACTCTCCCAAAGATATTTCTAAACAAAGAGGAAGTTAATAATTTAGTTTCTATATTAGTAATAGAAATTAATAGAGATGGTAAAATAATAAAAATATGGTTTGAAAAAAGGTCAGGGAATATAATCTATGACATTGCAGCCCGAAGGGCAATATTAAAAGCAGAACCACTACCCCCTTTTCCCAAAGAAATTCCAGATAAGACAATTGAAATTGGCATCGTTTTCAGAGGAAGTCAATAGAAATAATAAAATAAGAGATAATCTCTTTATATAAAAAACTTTGCAACAAGTTGTAAAGATAAGGATGAATATAAATAGAATTCCAATAATAAGAGAACCGGAGCAAAATATATGCAAACAAACAACCTAAATATTTCCAGTTATATGAAAAATTGGGCCTCCTGGCCTAAAATAGTGGAAAAACTGGAAAAAGGCGAGCCTTTATTAAGTATTGCGCAGTGGCTGCGAGATAGGGAGCCAGAAGCAAAGGCAAGGACTGAGCGGGCGGTAGAGCGACATCTCGGTAGAGTAAGGGAGGAGTTGAGGAAATCGAAGATAGAACAGCAGTATGAGGAGATTAGACAGAAGACAGACGAGCTTATCGGCAAGCCAGAAAGCCCAAAGAAAACGAGGGCTTTGATTGATGTTCTGGACTCCTTAAGCGAGCTGTTTGAGATACAGATGGAGCGTATAAGGGAAGGAAGAGATATAGAAAAAAGGGTCAAGTATCTGATAGCGAGGCTTACGTATGATATTGCTGAGGCAAGGGAGATACTGAAATTTATGTTTGAGGTCCAGCAGGAAATGGGGTTAGCTAAAAGGAGGCCGATTGAGATAGAAGGCAGGTTTGCTACGCTTACGTTTGAGCAGAGGCAGAGGGTTGGTAAGTTATTGGAATTAGTAAAGAAAAGGATAGAAGAAAAGCAGTTGGAGAACAAGGTTATAGATGAAGCAACAAAAGAGGTGGTAGAAAAGGAAATGGGGGAAGGAGGTAGTAAAGATAGTGGCTTTAGAGAATCTTAAAAGGAACTATGTCACAGCAAAAGAGAGGCAAGTTTTTATTGATGTATTGAATAAGCTTAGAGGGATGAGTGTGAAAGCAAGAAGAAAGAATAAATGCTGGAAAGAAATAAGGAATTTACTGATTGAAACTGGTAATTGGAAGAATGCGAAAAGAGGAAAGCCATCGAGTAAAAACTTTCTCCCGTTTGAACTTTAAAATAGTTGCTTTTAAGAGTCTTAAAGGGAATATTGTGGTAGGGGAAGGAGGTGAGAAGGATGGCTTACAAGGATAAGGAAAAGCAAAAAGAAAAAGTTAGAGAAATGATGAGGCGGTATAGAGAAAAGAAAAAGATGGGTATAACGCAGGGTATAACGGGTATAACAGAAGAAGGTATAACAGAAGGTATAACGGGTATAACAAGAGAGGGTATAACAAGGTATAACGCAGGTATAACAGAGGAGGGTATAACGGGTATAACGCAGGGTATAACGCAGGGTATAACAGAAGGTGTCACAGATAATTTTGGTGTGACAAGAGACTATGTCACAAATGATGTCACAGAAGATGTCACACTAAATGATACGCTAATTGATACGCTAACGCCTGATACCGAACCTGAGCTTGACCCAACGGTTTTGTATTTAACTGTGTTGAGTCAAAGAGTCGATGCTTTAGCGGCAGAGGTCACTGAGTTAAAGAAAGTAGGTTCAGCTATCAAGATTGACTCGTTGATGCCCATCCTAAAAGGTATGGTTGAGGAAGCTCTAAAAGAAATCAAGGGTCGAATTGTAAAACTGGAGGAGGTGGTAGAATCGCTTGAAAACAGAGTAAGTAAGATTGAGGAATTGCTTCAAGACTTTCAGACTGGAGTAAATGTTGGGTGGAAAGGTGGCGGTCATAGTAGCAGGCACACCTCTAAAGATAATGGAAATGGTGAACTGGAGTTTGGGAAAAGTAGGCAGGCACAGGGTAAACTGCCTAAGAGATACATATTTGGTAGGTTGGTTGAATAATATTGGTATTGTTTAGAGCAGTAGTTCAGTAGGCACGTTGGT
>Ga0315298_1006658_pt1 | contig 15656 bp, 20 predicted proteins | sample WHS_1_MG_FD_203077 | JGI IMG/M metagenome (GOLD analysis project Ga0315298, IMG submission 203077) | Extremophilic microbial mat communities from Washburn Hot Springs, YNP, Wyoming, USA - WHS_1_MG | ecosystem: Environmental > Aquatic > Thermal springs > Hot (42-90C) | place: USA: Wyoming... | reverse complement strand
AAAAAACTGTTAATCGCCTTTCTTAACAACTGCTATTTCCTCAAGTATTCATTTCCTCGGGCAATTACAATAAAAGAAAAACAGTTAGTCGCCTTTCTTAACAACTGCTATTTCCTCAAGTATTCATCTTCCTTGGGCAATTACAATAAAAGAAAAACAGTTAGTCGCCTTTCTTAACAACTGCTATATCCTCAAGGCTGATGAATAATTCCTCGTCCTTCTTGGGCATAACACGCAATTTCTGTGCTGCCTCTCTCTCCTCCTTGCGCTTCTTGAAGTCAGCACGCCTCTTCTTGCGCTCATCTCTAAGCTTGATCAGGTTGAGCTTCATCTCGTCAAGCTCGTTCTTGAGCTTCTCTATCTCCCCATCAAGCTCCTTTATCTTGCCCAATATTTTTGTACGCTCTGCCTCTCTGGACTGGGCCTGCTTGAGCTCCTGGTCAAGGCCCTTTATTGTCTTCATTAAGGCCCTTTCCCTATCCAGTGTGAGCGCCTCAGTGGACACCTTGAATTCGAGCGCTTCTTTCTTCCTTGTGAGCGCACGAACACCAACCTTGTTCATGCCCTGCAATTTCTCCCTGAGCTCCTTTATCTCATCTATCTTAGACATAAGGAGCTGGCGCTTCTCCCGCATAGCAGTTGTAAGCTCTACAAACGCATTCTTCTTCTCCTCTTTAGGTGCTTCCTGCGGTGCATCGATCGGCTTCTCTGGCTTCTCTTCGCTTGGTTCCATTCAAAATCCACCGTAAAATTAAGTTGTAGTTTTTGGGGGGGAAAGCTTTTTATACATTGCCTTGTTTAAGATTAAACGCCAACGGCCATAGGGAGGAGGTCACACCCGGTCTCTTCTCGAACCCGGAAGTTAAGCTCCTCTACGGCGTTGCTGGTACTGCACTTCGTGCGGGAAAGCGCGCTGCTGTTGGCACTTATACTCATTCTTTTGATTTTGAATTTCAGAGACCAGTTTTAGAACAGCCTACTCACCGAACTTTCTATTCTTTGCCATGTCCTCAGCAACCTCGGTGAGCACTTCCATCATATTTACAGCACTTTCCCTTGTCACGCGTAGACAGTGTTGTGGCTTCTGACCGTCAAGCCCGAGATATTCGCATAAATTGAAAAGCTTCTCATCGAACATCTGCTGGCAGTAATACTTGCCAACAACAAACGGTTCAATTGCTAGAATATTTGAATATGCCTTGTGCAGTGTTTTCATTGATGCAGTACCGTTGCACACGCGGTCAATCTCGCGCTTATTCAGCTTGAGCACATTGCGCATAAACCGCTCTTCAACCTCTGTTAGAGAGAGCGGGAGGGTTGCAGTTTTGGGCCGATACTCTTGATTTGTTCTTCTGAAGATATATCTGACGAACTGGCGTACATCAATCGAATTCTTCATGAATTCAATCAATTCGTCGCGGCCCACCCCTCTCTTGGCCGCGCTGGAGATTATGCGTTTAACTTCGTAGACATCGCCCTTTCCCTTGAAATATTCTTTTGCAAGAAGATCACTATAAGAATTAATGCTGTCCTCTACAAGCGGATTGCGTGGGTTAAATGCCGGTTTGGATTGTTCTTGGGTTTTGCTTTTAGAACTCAAGCGCATAACTTCTTTGTAAAAAGAGAGCTTAAAAAACATTTTGATTCAGAATGCACTATAGGGTTTTAAAAATTACTTGCAAAGAATGTTTTATGAACAAAATAGCCATTCTGTTAGTATTATCCCTAATAGTTGGATTGGTGAGTGCTGGGTGCGCAGAGGATGCGTATGTAAAAGCCTGCAAGAACTGCCATTTTGATGAACACGGAAAAATGGATAAGAACTGCTATGATTCCTATCAGCAAGGAGGCCTCTCCTGTATTGCAGCAACGTATCCTATAGCAACTGCCAAGCATAGTGCTGGGCAATGCCCGCAAATTGATAAATGCGCAGGTCAGCTTAGAACATGCATGGCCGCATTCAATGAATTCACAGATAAAGAAAACTGCGAGGGTGGGGCAACCGGCTGTTTTATTGATGCAGATCACTGCATAGCTAACGCTGCTTTTGAGTGCGGTGAAGAGGCTGGCTTGCAAGCGGTTCCTTGCCCGACAGAGAAGAAAATCAGAAAATAGCCCCGAGCGGATTCTCGATTTTTGACAGGATATATAAACCAGAGGTTTATACCGCTGGATTTCGAACCGCTGTCTGCGGGTTTCTCACGGGCCGGCGCTTCATTCACAAAGCGCCAAACTCGCCAGAGCCCGCCATCCTTGACCGCTAGACGACGGGGCTATTTTTATAGGAGATATTTAGCGCTGGAAGAATTTTTAAGTTTAGCAAAAACCCAAATAATATATTTGTATAGTGTGAATATGAAAACATGCGCGTCTACCTCATAATCATACTGGGCATTATACTTCTGCTCTTTATGGGGTGTGTTTCACAAAAGGGGAGCACTGGCACAAAACCCACCTCAACTCAGCAGGTGCAGACGACAATGAAAATACCCCCGGAAGGATCATTCCTATGCACCATGGAAAGGCCGGCTGTTAAGGAGGTTATTAAATACTATTACGATAGCAACAAGGAAAGAATGAGAATAGAGAATACTATGGAAGGAAAAACACTAATCACCCTTGCAATGGATGGGTATGTCCTTTCACAAATCAATGAATACAGTCCAATGAAGGATAAATACCCAAACTGCAATTGGGTTGCAACAAAAGGCGGTGTGGATAGCCTGAAGGGAGGTATAAAGACTCTGGCGGATGTTTACAAAAACGAGCCCGGGTTCAATCTAGTATGTACTGCATGGATACCTGATCAAAAAATGTTTGAAACCACTGGTAAGGTATGTTTTGGGAATTAGTTGAGTTCTACCCAGAATGAAAAAAGAAAATGATTCAACGTTACAAATGGCTGATCCATCCTCCGTCGATTACCAATACTGTTCCCGTTACATAGCTGGCTTCTTCACTTGCCAGGTAAAGTGCGCCATAAGCAATATCCTCTGGTTTACCAACCCTTTTGATAAGAACAGGAGCAAGATAGGTTCCAAGCAATTTTTTGTCTGCGATTATGTCCTTTGTCATATTGCTTTCTATAAGGCCGGGAGCAATTGCATTTACTCTAATATTGTAAGGTGCCAATTCTTGAGCAACTGATTTTGTGAAATTTATTATTGCTCCTTTTGATGCACCATAATGCGCGGCATTTGTTATCCCTCTCAATCCAGCAACGCTTGCTATGTTTACTATAACCCCTTTTTTCTGTCTTTTCATTTCAATTGCGGCATACTTCGTACCATAAAATGCCCCATTTAGATTTATTGCGAGCACCCTCTCAAAATCCTCTTCGCTCATCTCTTCAATTCTTTTCGGAAAATATATCCCGGCATTATTTACCATTATATCTATTCTTCCAAATTTCTTCACTGTTCTTTCTATCAATGCTTTTACATCACTTTCTTTCGAAACATCACAGCAAACATAAAAGGTCTTACCAATCCTTGATAATTCATCAGCTGTCTTCTTGCAATTTTCTTCATTATGAGAAACTATGACCACCTTTGCGCCTGCTTTCAAAAATATCTTAGCTATTCCCTTTCCTATTCCGGAAGTCGAACCGGTAATAACTGCAACCTTATTTTTTAATGAAAACATTGTTTCACCGATGCTATAATCGTACAAAAAATTTAAGAATTTACTAACCAAAAGAAATGAAGAACGGGTACTTAGTTGCTATGTCTTTCTCTCTTTGGTTCCCTGTGGAAGTGATATTCTTTTCTCTTTGGTTTTCCGTGGAAGTAGTATATGATAACTGTCCCACACCTCAGAAATCTTTGTGTATATTCTGCTTGACTGGTCGGGTGGTTTGTACGACTTTGTGAGGTTTTCGAAGTAAAGTTCGTGCATGCGCACACCGTTAAACTCCCAGCCAAGCCGCCTGTTAACCTCTGCAAACTCAGGTGTCCCGTACTTATCGGCGCCCATATTTCTGATAATCTCTACGAGCGCATTGAAATTCTTCACATAGCCGCTGTAGAGCGCAAAATGGTTTTTCAGAAGGGTGTCGCTGAACCTCGGGAGGCCGAGTAGATGCTCAAAATTTTTCTGTTCGTATGCCATATCTGTGATTTCTGCATTAAGGCATTTAATAATTGTACGTACAAAAGGAAATCGGAAAACCCCTTTGAAAACCTTTTAAACGGTGCAAGCCACAAATCATTAGCGGTGTTTATATGCCAAAGGAACTTGTTGAGGAGGAAACTGTGGAGGAGCTCGAAGATGAAGAGAGCGGGGCCGGGAAGGAAGGTTCTTTAAAGAAGCCTAAAACACTTGAAGACCTTCCGGGGATTGGAAAGGCAACCGCTGAGAAGTTGAGGTCCGCGGGCTATGATTCATTTGAGAAGATCGCAGCTGCAAGTGCGCACGAACTCAGCGCGGTTGCAGATATTGGTGTGGAAACTGCAAAGAAGACCATAGCAGGTGCACGCGATGCACTTGAGATGGGGTTTGAGAGTGCAGATGTGATACTCGAGAGAAGGAAAACGATCGCAAGACTCAGCACGGGCTCCAAAGAGCTTGATAAACTGCTCGGCGGGGGTATTGAAACGCAGGCGATCACGGAGTTCTACGGGAAGTTCTCATCAGGAAAAAGCCAGGTGGGGTTCCAGCTTGCGGTCAATGTCCAGCTCCCTCCCGAGGAGGGGGGATTGGGTGGTGGATGCCTGTTTATAGATACAGAGTCCACATTCAGGCCCGAGAGGATTGTGCAGATGGCTGAGGCAAAGAATATGGACCCAAAGGAAGTCCTGAAGAATATTTATGTGGCAAGGGCAGTCAATTCAGACCATCAGATACTGCTTGCTGATAAGGCAGCGGATATCATAAAGGAGAAGAATATCAAGCTTGTTGTTGTGGATTCTATGATGTCCCAGTTCAGGAGTGATTATACAGGGAGAGGTGCACTTGGTGAGAGACAGCAGAAACTTAACAAGCACCTGCACCAGTTGCAGAAGCTTGCTGATATGTACAATATAGCGGTATACATAACCAATCAGGTTATGGACAAGCCGGATATATTGTTCGGTGATCCTACCGCACCAATTGGGGGGCATGTCCTCGCGCACAATGCAACCTATAGGATTTACCTAAGAAAAGGAAAGGCAGAGAAAAGGATTGCGCGTCTCGTGGATTCTCCAAACCTCCCAGAAGGTGAAGCCATATTTGGTGTTACTGAGGAAGGCATTGTGGATGTATAAGTAGGGAAATGGTGTGGTTATGCACAGGAGTGGTATGGCCACACTCCCTCTCCACGGGGGTAACTGCCCTCCTTGGCTTTTCAAGAGGATGCAAAAACTTTCCAAGCTTATTTTTTTAGGAATTGTTGATACCTATGGTGAGAAGGAATTCATAAGAAGGATAGGGAATGCATTTTTTCTGCAGGCACTCGGGTGCGTTATAGGGTTTGACTGGCATTCGAGCGGGCTCACAACCACCACTATGGGCGCAATCAAGAGTGCTGTTAATGAGAGTGATACAGGGATACGGGTGGTTGGAGGGAAGGGCAAGCTTGCAAAGAGTGTAAAGCAGGAGCTTGCGCAGATTGAACAGGAGGGGTGCTGGGAGGTTAAGGGGATTGAGAAGATAAGCAGGATGACTGCAAAGATTGATTCTGCATGTGTCCAGGATGGGTACTCACTTTACCATCATAATGTAATCTTCCGCGGTGGCGAGTGGTGTGTTATACAGCAGGGGATGAACACGCGCGGGGGTTTATATGCGAGAAGATATCACTGGCTTTCTGAGGGTATTGCCTGTGAGAAGGATTGGTTTAACGACCCGCACAGCGACCTGATGAGTGAGCGAACAGAGAGTAAAGTCCTAAACCTCGCGAGCAGGAAGAATGAGGAGATACGAGAGTTGAGCATGGAGATTGCACAGGAAAACATCGTGTGGGATGGGCAGACCACACTCAAGAGCTGGAATGCGCCAGAGAGGCATTGGATAGATAAGAGGGTAGATATAAGTGAAAGAGATAGAAGAATGCTCCAGAAAATCAGTGAGATAAACCCCTCAGATTACAAGGAACTCCTGCTTACGGAAGGTGTTGGCGCAGGTGCATTGAGAGCACTCGCACTTACTGCAGAGTTAATTTACGGGGCGGAGATCTCTTGGGATGACCCCGTGAAGTTTGCATATGCGCACGGCGGGAAAGATGGGATACCATTCCCAGTGCAACGGGTTGATTATGATAATACGATTGAAGTGCTTGAGAATGCACTCAGCGGGGCAGACCGCACAGAAAAAATCGCAGCCATAAACAGAGTGAGAAGATTTTTCTTCGGAGAGAAAATTAGTGTTTAAAAAAATATTTAGGTTGAATCAAGGAATTCGCTCTTATCTTCCTTAGCCTGCACCAACTCGTAAATTATGCGGAGTGTAATGCGCTCTTTCTTTCCCTTGTATTGTATCCTGAGTATGCGCCCTGCATCTTCATACGCATCCATGTAGGAGACGCCCATAAATGCAAGGTTTAGCACAGACAGCTTGAGGTTTATGTGCGGGATTTGGGAATCTTCCTTGATATTATCAAACACCCTCTTCATCTTTGTGTACTCATCATAGCACTTCAACTCGTTGGGCTCAATGGATTTCCACCTTCTGAACATGTTGCGCCTCTCTGCTGAGAGGTATTTTTTCTTTATGTGCACGAGTTCCTTTTTATCATCTTTGGTCTCCGTAGTTGCTTCCAAAAAAATCACCGGGTTTTTTAGGAGAGGCAGAGCATAAAAACTTTGCGATTGCGAATTAAGATGTGGTTGCATTGGAGGCAAAAATCAAGAGCAGTCCAGAGGATTTTGTGGTTGATGAGATGCTTGCAGATGGGCGCCTTGCATCTGAATGCACGGGGTTTAATGAAAGTGCGGGCGCATTCATATGGGTTGCACTGAAAAAAATCAACTGGAACACTATTGACCTTGCGAGAGAGATTGCGCACATTGTGCACGTAAGCGAGAAGCAGGTTAATTATGGCGGGATCAAGGATAGGACGGCTGTGGCATACCAGGTTTTCTCAATTAATACAAGAGAGAAAATTGAGAGCGTGAAAGAGAAAATCGGGAGGATAAGGGATGTTGAAGTGCTAGGTGCGTGGAGGAATAATAGATGGATAAAAGGCGAGGATTTTGTGGGGAACAGGTTCGAGATCATTCTAAGGGAATGCAACTTCCGTGCAAGGGATGTAAAGAAAATAGATAAATTCCCAAACTACTTTGGTGAGCAGCGGTTCGGGAGTATGCATGGAAATTCGCACATCGTAGGGTTCCACCTTCTAAAAGGGGATTACGACTCTGCAATTCGAGAATATTTTGCAGAGAATGAATGCTGTGAGTTTGGAACGGGAAGGGAGCGCGAGATGTACGAGAAATCAAAGAGGTATGGCCCACAAATGTTCGTTAAGCACTACTGGCGCGTGTTCAAGCTGTGCCTGAACGCTGCCCAGTCGCACCTATTCAATGAAGAGCTGGAGATGAGGATAGCAGATAACGAACTCGGCCCGCTCGAGGGGGAATATACATGCGGGAGGAATAGGTTTGGGTTTGCAGATGTAAATGTGGAGGGAGCAGAGTTCACGGTTGTGCCTTTGGTCGGGAGTGAGTGCAAGATCCTCAATAAGTACAAGCAGATGCTCATGAAAAAATATGGTGTTGAGAGTGAGGATTTCAGGAAGGCCGAACTAAAAGGCGGGTGGAGAACGCTGTTTGCACCCATCGTGGATTTAAAGGTTGAGGATGTTGAATCAAAAAATGCAGTGAAACTTTCATTTAAACTCCAAAAAGGGGCTTATGCTACTACTGCTGTAAAAGAACTACTAAAAAAGGTTTGAATGATCAATCCAGAATACTATCAAAGAATTTCTAGAGGAAATCTGAGTGGTCAATTCCTTTTGTGCACAAGAGTTGCTGTAAAAGAACTACTGAAAAAGGTTTGAGTGTTAGATCTAAGTTTTACCTTGGGCCCAATTTTTCCTTTAAAAAGATTTGTATGCATATCACTTGCAAAGGTGGTTATATATGGCGAAAGCTTCAAAACCTGAACCTAAAAAGGCTGGTCCCGCAGCGGAAACAGCTCCTAAAGGTAGCAATGACAGCAATCTGTTCGCTGCAATAAGCGAATTTTTCGGTGGAACTATTGTTGTGCCGGTCCTGCTCTACCTCATCAAAAAAGAGGACTGCTTTGTAAAGTTCCACTCAATACAAGCGCTCATCTTAGGTGCAATCTACTGTGTTGTTCTGGTTGGGCTGATAATGGCCTCTTTTGTATTGAGTTTTGCTGGTGGGATTGGTGCTTTGTTATCCTGTATTACGCTTCCTCTTGCACTTGCATACCTGCTTCTAGTGCTCGTGCTCACGTGGAAAGCGTACAGCGGGGAGAAATATGCACTGCCCCTTATAGGAAACTTTGCAGAGCAGTACTCAAAATAAATTTCCTATTTTTTCCCTATTTTTTAATTTGCAAATCCGCACCGCACTCTGAACAGAATTTTGCAGAAAGGTCATTGGTAGCGTGACACTTGGGGCATACCTTAAACCTGCCTGAAGCACCGCCAACTGCTGCGGTGGCAGTGATGCGAACATCCTCTTTTTCCTTCTCAAAGAATACCCAGTACAATATCTGTACTATACCGATTATGCTTATGAGTATTGCAACGTTCATCACCACAGATTCAAGCCAGCCACAGGAGAACATGCCTTCATCCCTGCACTCTGCACCTGTGGATGAGATGATACCTGGAAGGTAAAGCGCGAAAACCACAAAGATAACGATGCCGAGAAATAAGTTGGCCAACCCGTAGAATAGCATTTGCCTTGACATATCCTAGGAATATGCATAAATGAATAAAAAGATTTGAAAAGGAGATTCACAGGATAGCATTGCTTGACATATCCTAAGAATTATACATCTGAATAAAAAAATAAGATTTGAAAAAAAGAGAAATTATTTCTTTGCTGTTTGGATATCCCTTCCAAGAATGCAAAAATAAGATTTGAAAAAAAGAGAAAATTATTTCTTTGCTGTTTGGATATCCCTTCCAAGAATAAAATAAGATTTGAAAAAAAGAGAAATTATTTCTTTACTGTTTGGCTATCCCTTCCAAGAATAAAATAAGATTTGAAAAAAAGAGGAAATTATTTCTTTGCTGCTTGGATATCCCTTCCAAGAATGCAAAAATAAGATTTGAAAAAAAGAGAAATTATTTCTTTACTGTTTGGATATCCCTTCCAAGAATAAAATAAGATTTGAAAAAAAGAGAAATTATTTCTTTGCTGTTTGGATATCCCTTCCAAGAATGTAAAAATAAGATTTGAAAAAAGAGAAATTATTTCTTTGCTGTTAGCAGGTAGATTGCCCCTCCAATAAATCCACATATGAGGGTAAACACAAGCATCACAAAGAACCCAATAATAAGGCCCACTATGCCTGCACCTGCTGTAATACCGAGCCCCACCACATCCTGTTGGCCGCCTACTGCATTTGCGCCAATGTTCAGGAAAGTGAGTAGTGTGCTTGCTGCAGTTCCAACTATTGTTGCTGTGAATGCATAAACTGCATTCTGTATTGCAAGCCCGACCCAGTCACCCTGTCTTATCCTGCCCATACTCCCTATGAGATAACCGCCTATTACAGTGAGCAGGGGAGATAATATACAATTGCATACTAGTATGATACTTCCCAAAAATGGGATCAACCCAAGAATGCCGGGAATCACACCTATCAGAATGCCTAACAGGACACCGATTATAATTGATGTTCCAAAACCCATATGTTCACCCAAAATGTAATTCGCGAGTTATCTTTTTAACCATTGCGACAGCGCTCCCAGAAAGAACCTGCAAATACAAACACACAATAAGAAAGAAAAACAAAGAGGACTGGGGAGAGCATAACCACTCCAACCAGCGAGGGGAGTGATGAGAGCACTGAAAGAAGCATAAGCAGCATCACTACATAGAACATCCCCTTGATTGCATTCTTGGTCATAAACTTGAATGTGTTCCTGACCGCACCCAATGGGGAGGCACCTGCCTTTACTAAATATATGGGGATAAACAGGAAGATCACAAAGATGAAGATCGCAATCGTTGAGGAGATGATTGTAAGCGGGGACTGCGGTTCACCTTCCGGAGTTTGATGCGAGAGCGTGTAAGAGAGGGGCAGGTAAATCAGAATAAAGAATATCGCAAGTGCAAGCGAATTGAAAGCAAACCTGTTGATATCCTTGACCGGGACCGAAAACAACTCGTGATGAAACAATAGGATGAGAACCGCAAGCGGGATGAAAAGCGTATATGTAAGATACTGCGCCATATCCGGAAGTATAACTATAAGTGCCGCATAAACAAATGCAACAATAAGCGTGAAAACCGTGTACTTCGCGAGCAGTACAAGATGCGCCCGTGAATTGTTGAGCCCATTATCCAATGAGATTGTTAGGTCACCAACCCCTTTCCTGAAATCGTGCTGAAGATTTTCAAAAAACCCCTTATCCTCTTTTTTCTCTGCCATGCTCATCTTTTGCTTGCAATCTTAATAAAATAGTCTGATAGTTCTCTCCCTTCCGCATCGCACGCCATCTCAAACGCCTCTTCCACATCCTCTATCTTTAGATTGCGGTTCTGAGCAACTTTCTTGAGAATGAGAAGACCTCGCTCGCGTATTGAAACATTTGTCATCGCAACCTCTTCAAGATTGGCAAATGCTTCTTCCCGCTCCTCTCCATCTACATTTATGAATAAATGGCATAACTCTGAATAAGAGGCCTTCAAATTGTTTATCTCTGCCTGATCAAGCGATGTTCCATTTGCATCTATATCAAACCGCACAATGGGTTTTTTTGAGAAGTCAAGAGAGGAAAGCTGGGCTGCAACCTGCTCCTTGAGAGAGGCGCCTGGGTTCAGCTTTAGTGAAATGCTGATGAATGGGCGTGTTTGTATTGCAATGTAGGTTTGCACTCTTTGTTTTGTGTCGTACACATAGAACCCCTTCACCTTCTCCTCTTTTCTAACCTGCGTGATCACCGTGCTTCCCGGTATGAGCAGCTTCTTCCCGCCCTTCTCAAGCTCGCACTTAGAATGTATGTGGCCGTCAATGTACAGGTCAAACCCTGCTGGCAGGTCATCCATCGTGAGGCCGTGCTCAACAACGGGCATAACCTCCTTGAGATTCTGGTGGAACATGAATATGTTGAATGCGCCTTCAACAGGTTTTGGTGCAAGGCGTTCTAGTGCAACCTTTGCATATTCCTCCGGGACCCCCGCAAGACCATACACTGCAACCCGCTCGCCATCTTTCTCAAAAATAACAGGGCGGGCGTGGCAATTCTCAACCACCTCTGCCTTTACGAGTATATCAACTGGGTTGACAAACCCGTGCGGCCTTCTCTCGTGCGTGCCGGGAATTGCAATTACCTTCTTGTGCAGTTTGGTGAACAATTCAAGTGCACGTGCAATGACCTCCTGCTTAGGCACACGTGCATCAAATATATCTCCTGCAATGAGTATGAGGTCCGCCTCCTCCTGCGCCTTGGACAGCGCGGCCTCCGCCTGCACAAAGGAATCATCATAGAACCTGTCATAGCCGAAGTGAAAATCGCCGAGTATTGCAATGCGCATATGGTAAGATTATAGGCAAATTGAAATTATAAATCAATCTAAATTTGGGTTCGACAAATAGTGCTTAAAAATGTTTTGTGAGATAGTGATGTGGAGGAGTGGAGTATATGTCTAAACAGGAGCATATGAAATACCTAATGGAAATGGGCATCTCTGATGTTGATGCGGACACGGTGTATGACTGCATTGCAACGAAAGAGGTATGCACGTGGACTAGTGTTGATGAAGTGCCTGCTGATACCGAGCAGAAAGTTAATGAGTACATAAAACCGTACAATCTGCAGGTCAGGATTATACCAGTAGGCATCAGCGGAAGATACATCTGGGAAGTCAAGAAAATCTGAATGGAGCAATTTTTTAACTTATGCATTCATTAACACTCCGATGTACATATACGAACCGTCTGATGATTCATACCTGCTTGCGGATGTGCTCAAACGAATAAAATGCAGAAGATTTCTTGATATGGGATGCGGGACGGGACTACAGGCAAACAGTATATTGAGTGCTGATGAGATTGTATGCGCGGATATCAATAAGGATGCTGTGGATTATGCAAAGGAGAATGTTAAGAGAAATGATATTAAGAAGGCCAGTTTTATTGTGAGCGATTTGTTCAGCAATGTGGAAGGCAAATTCGACCTGATCGCATTCAACACACCTTATCTTGATGCGGGTGAACCGCGGGATGTTTCTTGGACGCATATGCAAAATGGCAGGGATGTAATTGAGAGGTTTATACGCGATGCAAGGGAGCACCTTGAGGATAATGGCAGGATACTTATGCTGATTTCAGATAGAGGGTATGAGAAATACAGGAGAATTGCTGAGAGGAGCGGGTACACGTGGGAGGTTGTTGCAGAAAAGAACCTCTTCTTTGAGAAGATCTTTGTGATACAGCTTAAAAAGGTGAATGGATGCGCATAGTACTCGTTGAGCCATTGTACGATTCAAATGTTGGTAAGGTGTGCAGGGTAATGAAGAATTTTGGGTTCAGAGAACTCTATCTGGTTAATCCACAGGCCCCGTGCGGTGCAGAGGCGGAGAAATATGCAAAGCACGCGGTGGACATACTGAAAAAGGCAAAGATTGTGAAAACATTTGATGAGGCTGTGAAAGGATGCTACCCAATCGTGGGTACAACTGCATCACTCCATAAAGGTGAGAGCGAATTGGTGAGGCCAAAACCGCTTTCAAAAGCAATTGAAAAAATAAAAGGGAAGAAAACTGCAATTGTGTTTGGGCGTGAGGACATCGGCTTGGATAAGGATACGCTCCTAAAATGTGATGAGAGTATATACATAGAAACGAGCGGGGATTACGAGTCGCTCAACCTTTCCAATGCGGTTGCAATAGTTCTATATGCATTTAGATTAAGATGGCGTGATGAGCCTGCTGAGGAGAGGGCGGGCCCGCGTCTTATGAGGCAGGCGCTTCTGTGCGCAGATGAGGCAGTAGATGCAATAAGCAAGGAATTGCTTAATCCTGTGAAATGCAAGCGCGCACTGAAAAATGCTATTGTAAGGAGCAATCCTACAAGTGAAGAATTGCGCACGATTATCTGTGTACTGAAAAGGTTTGCTAAAAAAATGCATTGAAAAATGCTAGTGTAAGGAGCAATCCTACAAGTGAAGAATTGCGCACGATCATCTGTGTACTGAAAAGGTTTGCTAAAAAAATGCATTGAAAAATGCTAGTGTAAGGAGCAATCCTACAAGTGAAGAATTGCGCACGATCATCTGTGTGCTGAAAAGGTTTGCTAAAAAAATGCATTGAAAAATGCTAGTGTAAGGAGCAATCCTACAAGTGAAGAACTGCGCACGATCATCTGTGTACTGAAAAGGTTTGCTAAAAAAATGCATTGAAAAATGCTAGTGTAAGGAGCAATCCTACAAGTGAAGAATTGCGCACGATCATCTGTGTACTGAAAAGGTTTGCTAAAAAAATGCATTGAAAAATGCTATTGTAAGGAGCAATCCTACAAGTGAAGAATTGCGCACGATTATCTGTGTGCTGAAAAGGTTTGCTAAAAAAATGCATTGAAAAATGATAGTGTAAGAAGCTATCCTACAAGTGAAGAATTGCGCACGATCATCTGTGTACTGAAAAGGTTTGCTAAAAAAATGCATTGAAAAATGCTAGTGTAAGGAGCAATCCTACAAGTGAAGAACTGCACTATTCTGTGTTATCATCAACATGATAAAACTTGCGCTGGGGCATTGCACGCATGCACATCCTGAATTGGTCGAGCAATTCCTCATCAACAACTTCTGTTGGCTTGCCTTCAATGATGACCTGCTTTTTAGGCAGGTATTCCTCGGAAGGATAAGGCGAGCTATACCACAACCGCGCATAATGCGCTGTCTCCTCCGGCAGTTTTGAAGGGACTGAACACAATGCACCAAGCTCTGCACCTGCAATATCCACTGGGAGGCCATTCTTCCTGGGGTAGATGTGAATGTGCATCCTGTAATACTTGCTCGGGTGTATTGATGAATTCTTAATCTCGCTTATGGGTGCGTTGTGAAACACCATATTGAAATTCATCACGGATCTGTAGAAGTAAAGGAATGGGAATATGCCCCACGCAGGCTGCATCACTGAAAGCCGGTCCTCGCGCACCTCAAGCTCGAGAATGGATGAGACGGGCTTCTTTGAGATTATCAGTATTTCATCTGAAAACTTGGGCGCAAACGGAGCGCCTATGTACACATTCTCATTCGAGAATATCCTGCGTGCGCCGTTCTCCTCTTCCATGCGCACATACTCATCATAAATGTTCTTCCCGGTATTTAGGTAGTATCTTCTTGCAAGGTCAACCTCTATCTTCAAGAGCGATAAGGGAGATACATAATCAAGCATTGTAAACTGGGAATGCGGGTGCTGGCGCGATGCACCGGCCAGCGGCCCCCAATTCGTAAAGAACAGGTATGCTTCTGCACCAAGAAAATATGAATAATTTGCAAGGTCCCACAGGGCCTCTATCATAGATGTGAGGTCTTTTTGCTCAAGCTCTGATGGAAAAAGCCTGTGCAGGACCGGTGCATCATTCCCATTCTCCTTAAATGGCGGGTAGATTGTCACGAATTGCCCCATACTCCATGGGAAATAATTGGGGACGCTTACCGCACCGCCCTCGTGATGCTTCCTCGGCTCGGGCGTGTTAAAATAGGGATTGCAGAAGTCACAATTCTTCTCGTACTGCACCTGCGTTCGCAGGACGAACATCTTGCGCCTCGCCCTCTCTTCAGAAATATAAGATGGAAATTCTGTGAACGGGTCTATGCGCAGGAAGACCTTTGCATTCTTCTCACTGCCGTTAAGAGTGAGCCTATTCTCTAACACACGCTCTTTTAGTTCCATCTCCCCCACACCGTAAAAATGGAAAAAAATTAGAAATTATCTCCTTCTCTTTACGATCTTCATCTTAGAAGGTGTAAGCAGTATCTTCTCATTATCTATCCTTGCGATATCACCGCGGATCTCTTTTGCGTACTCCTTGAGCTTATCAATAACTGCTGTGAGCACCTTCTCGTTCTTAAGCATTGGCGTGATGTTCAAAAGAATCACGTTGCCTGCGTTCAGCTCGCTCTTGATTTCTGCAAGAACTGCTGTGTTCTCGAGGGCAACCGGCTTAACATAAGCTGATGCCTCCTCCTCATCGCTAGCCAGGTTTTCAAGGTCTTCAGAATCAAGGTACTCCTGAACATTCATGTCCTTGCCACCCAGTCCGAGCGCGTCAGTAAATTTCTGCAGTATACCCATTGTACCACCTGCAAACTATTTCCGCAATAAATAATATAAATATGAATAGGGATTTTTTCCTGCAATACGGAACGCTTTGTGTGGTTCCACTATTTTACGAATAAAATGCAAATAGTGGAATTAAGTATTTAAAGTATTGCGCGCTTAAATGTGTGCTTTTTTTGGAGGCTATGGGATGTTAACGTTTGAGGAGCTCATGGAGAAGAACGGCGTTTTCAAGGATATGAATGT
>Ga0315298_1006657_pt1 | contig 15657 bp, 16 predicted proteins | sample WHS_1_MG_FD_203077 | JGI IMG/M metagenome (GOLD analysis project Ga0315298, IMG submission 203077) | Extremophilic microbial mat communities from Washburn Hot Springs, YNP, Wyoming, USA - WHS_1_MG | ecosystem: Environmental > Aquatic > Thermal springs > Hot (42-90C) | place: USA: Wyoming... | reverse complement strand
GGAGGTACTAGAACGGTTAAAAACTTTCCGACTGTAGCCAATTTAAATAATGGTTTGGTGTTAATTAAAGATATCCCTGCAATGTTTCGCTCAACTAATGAAGTTAGATTTTTCCTCAGAAAAGCTGATTACACTACTGCTGAGAGAATTGTAAAAGCTATAAATTCTTCATATGGGGATATTGCAAAGGCTGTTGATGCAAAAACGGTAGAGGTTTCTATCCCGAGTGAATTTGCAAACAACAGCGTGGCCTTTATCTCAAGTATAGAGCAGCTCCCGATAAATCCTGATAACAAGGCAACTGTTGTTGTAAACGAAAGGACAGGGACTGTAGTTATCGGAGCAAACGTAACTCTAAAAAGTGCCGTTATTGCTCATGGTAATTTAACAGTTCAGATAAAGACTACCCCAACTGTTTCTCAACCAAATCCGCTTTCAGGTGGGGTTACAACAACTACGCCCAATACTCAAGTTACTACTACAGAGTCTGCAGGTTCTTTGGTTCTTGTAAACGGTACTGTAGACGATCTGGTTAAGGCTTTAAACAGTATAGGAGCAACGCCAAGAGATATAATAGCTATACTTCAAGCTCTTAAGGAAGCTGGCTCTCTTGAGGCAGATTTAATTGTTATGTAGTATTTTGGCTTAAATTAACTTTTTTAAGGTAGGTGATTCTTAACTTTGAATATGAATAAGATAGATGTAAGTAATTTTAGAGATGGACTAAATAAATTGAATCAATCGCAAAAAAATAAAGATATTAATGATAATAAAAAATCTGCCGGTTTACAAAAGGTGGCAGAGGGTTTTGAGTCTCTTTTCATTTATCAGCTTCTTGAAGAGATGAAAAGGACTATTCCAGGAGAGGATTCCTGGAAGCCAGATAAAAGTATAGAATATGATATGTTGTTCCAGAATATTGCTGATACTGTAAGCAAAGGTGGGGGTATTGGAATAGCAAATTACATAAAGGATAAACTTGTTGGAGGTGATGAAAGTGCCGTTGATAAATTGCGCGCGATGCAATCGACTGTTCAATTCTCTGGGTTACGACCTTTGCCCTGAGCACGTTAAAGAAGAGGATGAAATGTTTAGAAAAGTCAATGAATATTTAAGAAAACACCCGAATTCTAGCCCTCAAGAGGTTTCAGAGGGTGCTGGTGTGGATGAGTTTTGGATACTTAGGTTTATAAAGCAAGGGAGGATAAAGACAGTAGCGTCTTCTGGGGAAATAGATAAAGAGGCCTTGCTTAGACATAAGCTTGGTAAAGACCTTGAAAAGGTTGCCAAAGAATTAAAGAAAGAGGTTGAGAGAAAAAAGGGATTTCATATCGATGAGGGATTTAAAAAATAAGGTTTTCCTGTCGATAAAATTTATAGCAGAATAGAGGAGGTAATCTGTGATGAAAATATATGGAATTTTTCCATCGAACTCATCCACACCAATTTCAAAATCAGGAAAACCAGATAAGACACAGTCATTTAAAGATAGTTTGACCCAAAGTGTAAGTATAGGAGAACTACAAAAAAGTGCAGTTGACGTACTGCCGCTTGTTAAAAGCAATGAAGAATTGGATGCTATAGCTTCAAGACTTAAATCGAGCGGAGTAAAATCAAATGTTGAGCTTTCTAACGCAATAAATTCTTATTTGGGAATTTTGAAACAATGAAACTTTTAGATGAAGCAGTTGATATTTTAGAACAGGAAAAAGAAGTTCTGATTGCTGACAACGTAAAAGATCTAGTTGAAATTACCAAAAAAAAGGAAAAAATATTTAAGCTTTTGGAGAATGCGTTGAAAAATAGAAGATTTTTGCCTTCTGAGAAAAAACAGATCCTTTCTCGTTTGGAAGAAATTAGAAAACTAAACGAAAGGAATATGTACCTTTTGAGCGTTGCTAAGGCTTTAAATGAATATACTTTAAAAATTTGTGGCATTCCAATGTTAGAGGGAGAGCCTATACAAAATTACTCATTTGAGGCAAAGGTATAATGAGCACAATATCTTCATTTTTAGGGCTTCAAATTGCACGGAGTGCGCTTGCGGCTGACCAGCTCGCAATGGACGTTACAGGCCACAACGTAGCCAATGCAAATACTACTAGTTATTCTCGTCAATCTCCAGTTTTCGTCCAGAATACTCCTCTAAATTATCCTTCTTCTGGAGAAGTTGGAACAGGAGTTAATATATCAACAATAAAAAGATATAGAGATAGCTTTATAGACGCACAACTAAGAAGCGCTACCAGTTTGCAGTCGTATTACAATACTTCGTCTACTCTATTACAGCAAGTCCAAACTATGTTAGCTGAGCCAAGTAACAGTGGACTGCAAACTAGCTTGCAAAATTTTTTCGGTGCTTTTCAATCTTTGGCAAACAATCCGTCTGATTTATCGACCAGACAGTTAGTGATATCTGATTCACAAAATCTTATATTTTCTTACCAAAGCATATACAATGGAATAATAGATTTGAGGAAACAGCTTAGTAACAGTCTTTCAACGCTTGCTACAAATGTCAATACAATTGCACAAAACATTTATACTTTGAACAAGCAAATAGCAATTGTTAGTGCAAGCGGGCAACAACCTAACGATCTGATGGACCAAAGGGACAATTTGATTAATCAGCTTGCACAATTAGTGGATGTAAGTTATACAACTGATCAGTCAGGGAATTTATTAGTCTCTATTGGTGGGCATTCTTTGGTTTCAACTGCGGGATATGATTCTTTGAGCGTTATTCCTGATACTACAAACCCATCCGATCCTAACGATCCTACCTCTTTGCCTATGTCAAAACTTATTTGGTCTAGCGATGGTATGAACGCTAACGTTTCAGGAGGGCAAATTGGTGCGACATTGGACATGAGGGATGTTAATCTGGTTAGTTATCTTAATCAGTTAAATTCTCAAGCTCTTTCGCTTATGTCAGCAGTGAACTATTTGAATTCCCAAGGGTATCCCCTAAATTCTTCATATCTTGTTGGTGATATAAGCCCAACGCTCAACTTCTTTACAGGGAATAGTATTACAACTATGGGTATAGATTCAAGAATAATTAATAATCCTGGCCTTATAGGTGCATCTTCTACCGGTGGAAGTGGTGATGGGCAAATAGCCCAAGCAATTGCAAATTTGCAAAATGAAAATATCTATGGTTCTCCTGTGAATCAGAAAAGTGTTTCTGGATCCGTGCTGCCCGTGCAATATCTTGGTTCTACAGGATATAACCTCTCAAGCGCAAACGTAGATGTGGGATCAAGTGGGATTTATAATTTGGACTTTTCTAATGCAACTGCTGCTCAGAGAACGCTTACTATACAATTAGGGGGACTGCCTTCTCAAAGTATTATAATAGATCAAACTAATTTCGGTAGTCTTGCAAACTTGATTAACGATATAAATTCTAAAATTATGGCAAATAGTGCACTGACATCTCCTCCTCATGCTATAGAAGATTCACCTGCAACTTTGAATCTTGCATTGAGTTCTGCAACTGCTGCTCAGAGGACGTTAACAATTAATGGAGTAAATATAACAGTTGATCAATCAAATTACAATTCTGTAAATGATTTAATCAGTGATATAAATACCCAAATAGCTGCAAGTTCTCTTTCAGGTCATGTACAAGCCTACAATGACGGCGGCCTTTTAGGATTTAAGGTTATAGATTCGACTACCTCAAATCTATCTGTTTCGGGGGATACAAGTGGTTATTTGGGTTTTAGTTCTACTGGAGTACAAAACGCAACTGCTACCCCTCTTATTCAGGCTTATCAGGATGGCAACCTTTTGGCTTTTAAGCTTGTTGATAATTTTCAGGGTTCTACCCCTATACAGGACTCTACTTTCCAGGGTTCATCCTTTATAACATCAGGACTTCAAGCGCTTGCATTTCCCACTGTAATTGGCACTGCATCTCCATCTTTAAATATTGTAACTACTTCAAATGCTACTTTGAATTTCTCGCTTAATGCGGGTTCTCCAGTTACCTTAAGTATTCCTACAGGGACTTATTCAAGCGTTGATAGTCTAGTGAGTGCATGGAATGCTGCTTTTAGCTCCTCTTCATTAAACGGTCGTGTTTATGCAGAAAACATAAACGGTAATCTCGCCTTTTACACTCCAAACCTTGGTATATCGTCGTTAACCGTTACAGGAGATGGTACACAGGGTTTTGACTCTACTGGGGTTACTAATTCGGCACAAGCTGACAGTGGCCTTTATAACTTTGCTATGTATGGGATTACAGCAAACGGTGTAGACCCTAGAGCGAGGACTTTGACTGTTATTACTACTAATACCTTGACAGGTCAGAGTATTGCCAGCAATATATATCTGCCATCGGGTGTTTATTCTAATTCTACTTCAATAGCAAGTGAATTAAATAATCTTTATGGTGGGCAAGGTGAACCTCTTTATGGTATTACTGTTGGAACAGATGGTGAGTCGTTAACCTTTACCTCAAATAACCCCAATCAATCATTAAGGGTTTTGGGAGAATATGCGTCGGCACTAGGTTTCAAAAATTACGATGGTTCATTTACAGTAGCCAACGCTTACATTGGAATGACTAGCAATATAGGTACACAGGGTCAACAGGCAACAACAAATTATAACAACCAAAGCAACGTGGTTACACTTTTGCAAAACCAGCAGCAAAGCGTTGAAGGTGTGAGTATGGATGAGGAAATGACTAATCTTATTCAATATCAAACAGCCTATGCTGCTAGTGCAAGGGTGATTAACGCAATTAATTCTATGTTAGACAAACTTATAAATGCAACTGGGTAGATTGGAGGATGAAAAATGGCTAGGGTAACTATGAATATGATGATTAATCAGTTCAATTTTGATTTGAACAATCAGCTAACTTCTATAGCAAAAGATTCTTACGAGTTATCTTCTGGAAATGCGATTCAGCTTCCTCAGGATAATCCTGTTTCAAATAATTATATTATGAATTTTAAAGAAAAGATTAACAAAATAAATGATTACCAAAATAATATTACTGCAGGCCAATCTATCTTAAATTCAACTGATTCTGCTCTTAACTCAATATCTACAATCCTAAACAATGCAAACACTATTGCTTTGCAAGGTGCAAATGTTACAAATTCGGATTCCTTAACCTCTTTGCAGAAAAGTGTAGAGGCGCTAAAACAGTCTCTTCTTTCTGTAGCAAATACTTCTGTGGGGAATACGTATATTTTTGCAGGTTCAAAAAGTTCAAACCCACCATTTTCTTTGGATTCAAACGGCAACGTGGTTTATTCTGGAGATGCAGCTTCAATACAATATTCGGTAGAACCTGGAGCGACTGCTACAGTAAATATAGATGGAACTCAATTGTTGCCCATTTTTAAAGCTCTTGATAATCTCGAGTTAGCTCTTAAATCGGGAAATCAGGAAACCATATCAAATACTATTGCCGACATTAAAAGTGCTATTGACACAGTAAACGATTTGCAATCAATTGTTGGTTCCAGACAAAATATGATGCAATATTTGGCTAATTATTATTCAAATGCGCTTACTAATTATAATTCTATCCTTTCCAGTTATCAGGATATAGATTTTCCAACTGTGGCAACTGATTATGCAACTCGTCGGACTGCTTATCAGGCAGCGTTGAAGGTAGGAGCTCAAATACTTCCCCAATCGCTTGTAAATTATTTGCAGTAATTAAAACATAGAAAGAGGTTATCGTGCAAAGAGAAATTGGAATATACAATGAGATTTCAGATATAAGATTCCCAAGGGGGGTATACGGCTTTGAGGGGGAAAAGATTTTTAAGATAATAATTCCCGATAAGTCATCTCCATTAGCCTTTTTTCAGGAGATCTCTTCTAATTTGAGGTTTATAGTTGTTGATGCCTTTAGTGTATTTAAAAATTATGATGTGGTGATTGAAAAGTTCGATGCTGATGCAATAAACCTTGAAAAAGAAGAGGACGCAATAGTCCTTTGCATAGTAAATATGAAAAACCCTGTAGAGGATTCTACTGTTAACCTTCTTGCCCCGCTTGTTATTAATAAGAAAAATAAAATTGGCATCCAAATAATATTGGATAAGTCATCTTACTCTACTGAAGAACCGCTTTTCTCATTTACAAAAAGCAGTAAATAGTTTGTGTTGAGCAAATTAATTTTTTTTGTGTATAATGTTAGATGATTGTGATCCCTTTAGAAGGAGTGGTTCGGTGTGTTTTTGAGAACGCTGGAGATAGCTGGATCAGGTTTGACAGCACAAAGGCTTAAAATGGATGTAGCTGCAAATAACTTAGCTAATGCATATAGTACTGTTAAAGATAATCAAGGACAGATTTTTAAGAGACAAATAGTTGAATTGCAGGAATCACTTGGCGATGATGGTAAATTTCTCGGAGTAAAGGTAGCTGGAATTGTAAGCGATAATTCTCCACCGAGGATGGTATACGATCCTGGAAATCCAGAGGCAAACGCTGACGGATATGTAGAGTATCCAAATGTAAATCCTATTAGAGAGATGGTTTCTTTGATCAACGCTTCTCGCTCTTATGAGGCGGACCTGAACGTTATCAGTGCTACAAAATCTATGATAGGTCAGACTTTGGATCAGCTGAAATGAAACCTATAGAGCCCATTAACTCAAATCTTAATCCTATCAGCCTGAGCAATCAAGCGAAGCCTACATCAAGCTTCAAAGATGCCCTACTGGATTTTTTAGGGAACGTAAACACGTCTCTTAAAGAAGGCGATCATGCTGCAGAGCAGCTTGCGGCAGGTCAAATTGATCTTCCTACGGCTCTTATAAAACAAGAAGATGCTGTTCTCTCCATGCAACTTTTAATGAGCGTGAGAAATGAACTTATAGGAGCATATCAGGATCTATCTAGAATAATTACATAAAATCATGGATAGGATTCGCACTCTATTTTTTGAACTGCGCGATCGATTTCTTGCGCTTTCTCCAGGAAAGCGTTTTTTGCTTTTATCAGGGGTATCATTTGCCTTTATTTTAGTTATTTTTCTATCTTTGTTTCTCTTTAGACCTCAGATGGCGCCGCTTTTTACTAATTTGTCTCCAGCTGATGGCGCCGCTATTGTAGCAAAGCTTAAAGAACAAAAGATCCCGTTTGAGTTAAAGGATTCGGGCACTACTATTTTGGTGCCAAAGGATAAGGTCTATGAATTAAGGTTATCTATGGCTGCTCAAGGGCTTCCAGAGGGGTCGGGCGTAGGTTTTGAGATTTTTGACAAAAATAATTTATTTACAACAGATTTTACCCAAAGGATCGATTATATTAGAGCGCTTCAAGGAGAACTTGCGAGAACTATTTCCCAGATAAATGGTGTAGAGGGAGCAAGGGTACACATAGTATTGCCAAAAAAAGAAGTCTTTGTTTCCCAAGATATACCAGCTACCGCTTCAGTTATGTTGAGTCTAAAGCCTGGACAAAGTATTTCCGAGAAAGAAACTGAAGCGATAGCCTTTTTAGTTTCTAGAGCTGTTGAGGGATTAAAACCAGAAAACGTAACTATCATGGATACAAGGGGCGAGCTTCTTTCAGCTAACCTCTCTTTTAATAAGTCTGGTCTTTCCCAAAGGGAATTTGATATGAAGAGGAAGTATGAGAGCGAACTTCAAAGGAAGATCCAGACTATGCTAGATACAATGCTTGGTCCTGGGAAGTCAGTTGTTAGGGTATCGGTAGAATTGAATCTCGCTTCCTCAGAGGTTAAAAAGGTTACATATTCTCCTGTAGTGGGGCAAAACGGTATTGTTAGATCTAGTGAAATTACTACTGATACATCAAAGACTCAAAATACCACCTCTCAAGCCCCTTCAACATCAGTCCCTCAAGGTATACCTTCATATCAAACCCCACCTCCAACTTCCTCTTCATCAAGTAGAAAGACAAAAGAAATTACAAATTATGAAATAAATCAGCAGGAAGAGATGATAAAAAATCCTGCAGGAGATATTAAAAGGTTAACCGTCTCGGTAATTGTTGATGGTACACCACAAACTGTAAACCTTCAGGCATTGGATACGGCAGTAGCTAATGCTGCGGGCATACTGCCTCAAAGGGGAGATAGCGTGGACGTTCAGGCGATACCGTTTGATAGAACTTATCAGCAAAAAGAGATACAGGCTATGCAGCAAGCTCAAATGATAGACATGATAAAGAGCATTGCTATGTGGGTTGCGCTTTTTATTGTCGCTATAATAGCTTTTATATTTATAAGAAGGACTATAGCTTCCATAAAAAAGAGCCAGGAAAAACCAGTTGCGCAAATTCTTGACGCAACTGTAGGTGCTGAGGGTATAATACATGAAAAACCGCTTACTCCGGAAGAGCTAGCAAGAAAGAAGGCGAGGGATGAGGTAGAGAGGCTTGCCAAAGAAAAGCCATCTGAAGTTGCTAATCTTATTAAAACCTGGTTAAGAGAGGATTAAATGAAAGGACAGCGTTTTACAAATAGGCAGAAAGCTGCTGCTTTGCTCTTGCAATTAGGACCAAATGAAGCGGCTAATGTATTGAAGCACCTTTCTGATGAAGATGTTGAGCTATTAACTCTTGAAATAGCTGGGTTAGGGAAAATAGATACTAGTGAAGTAGACGAAGTTTTAGAGGAAGCTTTTCAAACTATGTATGCTAGAGAAGCTGCGTCAAGAGGGGGGGTAAATTATGCAAAGGAACTTTTGGAAAAGGCATTTGGCCCTGAAAAGGCTCAAGAAATTTTAACTAGACTTTCTTCTTCTCTTCAGGTAAGACCATTTGAAATTGCAAGAAAAGCTGATGCAAGACAACTTTTGAATTTTTTACAAAACGAACACCCGCAAACTATCGCTCTTGTTCTTGCTCACTTAAAGCCAGAGCAGGCTGGGACAATCTTGAGCGAACTGCCTCCAGCTATTCAAGCAGATGTGTCTTTTAGATTGGCAACAATGGATAGAACTTCTCCAGATATTATACGAGAGGTCGAAAGCGTTTTAGAAAGAAAACTTTCCACTATTGTTAGCCAAGATTTTACAGAAGTAGGTGGAGTTCAGACTTTGGCTCAGATTTTATCAAGATCGGGTAGAGCTGTCGAAAAATCAGTCCTGGAGGCATTAGATGAGAAGGATCCAGAATTGGCTGAAAACGTGAGAAAATTGATGTTTACGTTTGATGATATAGTAAACCTTGATGATCGCTCAATTCAGATAGTTTTAAGAGAGGTTGATTCTAAGGATCTTAGCATTGCTTTAAAGGGTAGCTCTGAAGAAGTAAAGGAGAGAATATTAAAAAATCTTTCTCAAAGGGCTGCGCAAATGTTAAAAGAAGAGCTAGAATACATGGGGCCTGTTAGACTAAAGCAGGTTGAAGAAGCTCAAGGAAAGATAGTGGCCATAATCAGAAGGCTAGAAGAGGCAGGCACAATAGTTATATCACGTGGCGGAGAAGATGAGATTATTTACTAATGAAGAAGTTTGCATTTAGATTTGAGAGATTGAAAAAACTTAGAGAACTAGAAAGGGATATCTCTCTTAATGCCTTTTCAACTTCTTTGCAGGAATTTATGCACAAAGAAAAGGAATATAAGCTCATGTTTAAAAGGGTTTTGAATGCTAGAAATGAACTAAACGTTGCTTTGGAGAACGGTTCAAGCGTAGATAAAATTAACACCTTGTTAAATAACGTCTACATATTAGAGGGGCTACTCAAGGGGAAAAGGGATGAGTTGTATTCAGCTTATTTAAAGGCAAAAGAAGATAAAGCTGATTTTTTGGAAAAAGACATAAAAAGAAAGGTTATGGAAAAAATTAGAGATCAACACCTTAGGCTTTACTTGAAAAAACTTTTCAAAGAGGATCAATCAAATATTGATGAAGCTTCAAGCAATATTCGTGAATTAAAGCGGAAAATAACCTAAATGAGCGCAATCTTTTCACGAACTGAAACTGTTCTGGCTGGTTTGATTATGCTAATTTTAGGAATTATGATGATCCCTTTACCCCCAACTTTGATGGATATTTTGCTTTCTCTTAATATTTCACTTTCAATTGTGACGCTTATGGTAACGCTTAGCGTTAAAACTCCCTTAGATTTTTCTGTTTTTCCAACACTTATCTTGATAATGACAATATTTAGGATTTCCTTAGAGATAGCAGCTACTAGGCTGATACTCTTACATGCGTTTGCTGGAGAAGTAATTAATTCCTTTGGAACATTTGTGGTTGGCGGCAATTATGTAGTTGGCCTCATCATATTTCTAATACTTATAGTTATTCAGTATCTGGTTATAACAAGTGGGGCAACGCGTACAGCAGAAGTTGCAGCTAGATTTACTCTTGATTCTATGCCAGGAAAACAGATGGGAATAGATGCAGATCTAAATGCTGGATTGATCAACGAAGAGCAGGCAAGAGAGAGAAGAAAGAATATTCAAAGAGAGGCAGATTTCTATGGTAGTATGGACGGTGCATCAAAGTTTGTGAGGGGCGATGCAATATCAGCTATCGTGATTATGTTTATCAACATAATAGGCGGTTTTATAATAGGCATAGTACAACATAATATGAATATTGGTCAGGCACTTAGCACTTATACACTTTTGACGGTGGGAGAAGGTCTTGTTTCTCAAATTCCAGCTCTTCTTTTGTCCACCTCAACGGGGATAATAATCACAAGGGCGTCGAGCAAAGACGGTTTGGGAACTGATACATTTACGCAAATGGTAGCACAGCCATCTGCAATACTTTTTGCAGCTTTAATAATGCTAATAATGGGAATGATTCCAGGTTTGCCAAAGATACCATTTTTTATACTTGCAGTCCTTTTTGGTTTTGTTGGTTATTATTTTATACAAAGGGCTAGAAAAGAAGAGGAGGTCGTTGAGAAAACGAAGGTGGAAGTTCCCGTTACTTTGCCACCTGTAGAGATTGATCCATCAATACTTAAGGTTGAGACTTTGGAATTAGAGATGGGATATTCTTTGGTTCAATTAGCAGATGTAGGTAGGGGCGAAGGCATACTTCACAGACTCGCTCTTACTAGGAGAAAGCTTTCAGAGGAAATGGGGTTTATAATTCCACCAATTAGAGTGAGAGATAACTTACAGCTTAATTCTACTAGGTATCAAATTAAAATAAGAGGTAATGTTGTAGCTTTTGGAGATGCCTATCCGAATAAACTGCTTGCCATGCCTCCAGCAGGTCAGGAGATTACAATAAGTGGAATAAAGGTGAAAGAGCCAGTTTTTGGTCTTAATGCAGTTTGGATAGATTTAGAACAGAAAGAGGCTGCTGAATTGTCAGGTTACACTGTGGTAGATCCCTCTTCAGTAATTGTAACCCATATGACAGAGGTAATAAAATCCAATGCTGTTTCAATTCTTGGTAGACAAGAGACATCAGTTCTTATTGAAAATTTGAAAGCAACTCATCCTGTTCTTGTTGAAGAGGTAATTCCAGAATTGCTCTCAATTGGCGATGTTCAAAAGGTTTTACACGCGCTGCTAAGTGAAGGCGTGTCTATTAGGGATATGGTAACGATCTTTGAGGCTTTGGCTGATAATGCTAGACAGTTAAGAGATGTTACTACGCTTACTGAAGCAGTTAGAAAGAGGTTGGGGAAAGCAATTACCCAAATGTATGAGGATGCACCAGGAGAAATAAGCGCAATTGTTATAGACGCAAATCTTGAGAGCGAAATCTATTCTAGTTTGACGGAAAATAAGGTTTTGGATAACCAATTTGCACAGATTATCGTGAATAATATTACATCATCAGTTCAGGAGGCTCTCTCTCAGGGCAAGAGATTCGTTGTATTGACTACATCTAGAATAAGACCTCATATCAGAGCGCTTACCTTAAGAGCGCTACCTAGAATACCAATTATGTCTTTTGAAGAATTAGATCCAAATGTAAAACTCAAAGTTATTGCTACTGTTCGAAAATAGTGGACATAAAACCTGTAAGGTTTGAAAAGGTAGTAAGTTCTGGTAAAACTCTTGGAAAAATTTCTGGCAAGGTTGTGTTCTGTTATGGTATCTTGCCAGGAGAGATTGCTGAAGTAAAGTTTGTTAATGAAAAGAAGGATTACATTGAAGCAGAACTTGTAAGTGTAATTAAACCATCTAAATTTAGAATTCCACCGAAAGAAAGCCATTACTTAAATTGCTCACCATGGCAAACTATAAATTATGATTATCAGTTAGAATTGAAGAAAAGTATAACTGAAGAGGCTATTTTTCAAACTGTTAAAAGAGATATTAAACTTGATTTTTTTTATAAATCGCACAGCATATATGGTTACAGGACAAAAATTGAATATAAGTTAGAAAATAGCGACCGCAATCTGAAATATGCCTTTTATAAGAGGGGGACAAAAAAACTTGTTCCTCTTGAACGTGGATGTGCGCTGATAGAAGATAAGGTAAATCGAGTTGCGTATAAACTTTTAGATTTCATTAATTCTTTAAATATAGACAGAAAGGCTCTTGACAGATTTATTTTTAGAAAGGGGAAAAATGGCGAAGTATTAGGAATAATTTACTTAAATTGTAAAATAGACAAAATCATTTTGCCTAAAGTAGAAAACCTAGTTGGTCTTGTTGTTATTGCTGGGGATGATAAGCAGATATATGGCCGGGAATTTATAGAACAAGATCTTTTAGGTGCTCAGATAAGGTATGGTTATGATTGTTTCTTCCAAAATAATATTGATCTATTTTCTAAGGTATTAGAGATCGTTAGAAGTGAGATTAATGGTGCTCGAAAGATAGTAGATCTGTATTCTGGGGTTGGATCCATAGGATTGAGCCTTAGAGATTTAGCTGACAAAATTGTATTAGTAGAGTCCTTTAGAAATTCATATCTTTATTCATTGAAAAATATAAAAGCACTTGGTGCGAGAAACGCCTTGTCAATCCTTTCTGAATCTGAACGAGTTAGTGAGGATGTTTTGAAAGAATCTGATGTTATTATCCTTGATCCGCCAAGGGCTGGCGCTGAAAAGATGCTTTTAGAGAAGATATTAAAAGCTTTGCCAGGAAAGATTGTTTACCTTTCGTGTAACCCTATTACTCTTGGCAGGGATTTATCTATTTTGCTCAAAAGATATGCTATAAAAAAGATTTACGGGTTTGATTTTTATCCCAATACCGTTCATACAGAAACTTTAGTTTTTCTTGAGAGATAAGCGTAAAAGCAAAAAAAGCGTTTCGCGAGCAAGATGCTCGCGTTACTATGAGATGCTTGCGTTATATGAGATGCCTGCGTTGAAACAATAGCTTGACAGACATAGTAAAAGATGATAGGATTTTCCTACTTCAGGAACAATGGCGTTCCTCTAAAGAGGGAAGCGTTTAAAATTCTTTTTCTATCTCCTATTTTTTCCTTTTTCCAGTCCTTTTTTGTATGCGAGATCTGTTATTTTTGTCGATCACATCACAAAACGCAAATTTATTTCTGCTTTCTTTCGCATCCAAAAACCAATTTTTACAAAAAATTTTGAAAGGGGGTTCTTAATTTGTTTAAGTACATAATTGCGATTATTCGTCCTTACAAGTTAGACGAGATCAAAGAGGCGCTTATGGAGTCAGGATTTGTTAAGGGTATGAGCGTCTCTGAGATTAGAGGTTTCGGAAGGCAACGTGGCCACAAGGAGAGATATCGTGGCTCTGAATACGTTGTTGACTTCGTAGAGAAAATAAAGCTTGAGATTGCAGTAGAAGAAGAATATTTAGACAAGGTAATAGAAATTATCAGAGAGACTGCAAAAACTGGTGATGTCGGTGACGGCAAGATATTTGTTCTTCCGATGGAAAATGTTGTTAGGATAAGAACTGCTGAAGAAGGAAGAGAGGCACTATAAAATTTAAGGAGGAAAAATATGTTCGGAGTTCCTGAAGGCTTATCGTCTATTTTTATAATGTCTTTAATACTGATAATAAGAGTTTTTAACATGAAATCAAATCCGCTATTTAAAACACTTTCACCTTATCTAAGATATATTCTACTTACAGGATATTTTCTTCTTTCGCTAATCATTATTCAAAGTATTGGTTCTGTTAGCTATGCAGATGATGCTACACCTACTCCTGAACTTAATGGTGCTGATACTGCCTGGATGATGGTTTCTACAGCACTCGTAATGCTTATGACGTTTCCTGGACTAATTCTTTTTTATAGCGGTTTGGTTAAAAAATTAAGTGCTCTTAACACGATGCTAATGTCTATAGTTTCATACGCGATTGTTTCTGTTATATGGTTTGCTTTTGGTTTTCCGCTAGCTTTTGGTAAAGACGTTTTTGGAATAATTGGTAGATTCTCAGACGTTTTTTTCTCTCACGTTACATCTCTTTCTGGTTCGATACCTACAATACTTTTTGCAGTTTATCAGATGACATTTGCAGCTATCACCGTTTCTCTTATTTCTGGTGCACTTGTAGAGAGAATAAAGTTTAAGAGCTGGATAATGTTTACAGTTTTATGGATTACCCTTGTTTACATTCCTCTTGCTCACTGGGTATGGGGAGGAGGATGGCTTGCCAAATTGGGAGTGTTAGATTTTGCCGGCGGTATTGTGGTTCACATTAGCGCTGGAGTCTCAGCACTTGCAATGTGTCTACTTCTTGGCAGTAGAAAAGATATGAGGATCTTACCTCATCAATTGGGTTACTCAGTTATTGGTGCAGGGCTTTTATGGTTTGGTTGGTTTGGTTTCAATGCAGGAAGTGCACTTTCCTCTGGACAGTTGGCAGTTGATGCCTTTGTAAATACAAATATGGCTGCCGCTACTGGTCTTTTGACCTGGATGATAATAGATCTAATAAAGGATAAGAAGGCAACCGTTTTAGGAGCAATATCGGGATCTATTGCAGGATTAGGGGCTATTACTCCAGCTGTGGGGTATGTAAATATTTCGAGTGCCTTTGTTATTGGGGTAGTATCCTCTTGCCTTTGCTATGTTGCAGTTTCATATGTAAAGCCTAGTTTCAAATATGACGATAGTCTTGACGTATTTGGGATTCATGGGATTTCAGGAACATGGGGAACTATTGCGCTGGGTTTGTTTGCTAATCCAGTAATAAATGGGGCAAAAGGGCTTTTCTATGGTGGAACACATCAACTTGTTTCTCAGCTAATCGGGGTATCTGTAGCTATAATTTATTGCTTTACGGCAACTTTTTTAATTGGCCTAATTATCAAGAGATTTTATGGATTAAGGGTTTCAAGGGATTCTGAAATAAGGGGTCTTGATGAAAGCGAACACGAGGAATCAGCATATGAATTTTAATGTTGGATATTGAATTTGCCATCTGTGATCTATGAAGCCTTAAGCTATTCATAGATCACAGATTAACTCCTTTTATAAATCCTCTGGAGCTCTGGGGGTTCCCATAACGTGGTATCCGGCATCCACATAAATTGTCTCCCCTGTAATATTTCTTGATCTATCTGATGCTAGAAAGGAAGCAAGGTTTCCTACGTCTTCGATCGTTACTGTTCTCATAAGCGGAGAATTTTGTTCGTTGTGTTTTAGCAGTTCGCTAAAACCCTTTATACCAAAGGCTGCAAGGGTTTTAATTGGTCCAGCTGATATTGCGTTTATCCTAATCTTTTTGGGGCCAAGATCGTAGGCCAGAAATCTGACAGAAGCTTCAAGTGCAGCCTTGCA
>Ga0315298_1006656_pt1 | contig 15658 bp, 22 predicted proteins | sample WHS_1_MG_FD_203077 | JGI IMG/M metagenome (GOLD analysis project Ga0315298, IMG submission 203077) | Extremophilic microbial mat communities from Washburn Hot Springs, YNP, Wyoming, USA - WHS_1_MG | ecosystem: Environmental > Aquatic > Thermal springs > Hot (42-90C) | place: USA: Wyoming... | reverse complement strand
CGGCACCAACTTTCCAGCACTTGCCGCTGCTCAGGCTTCAACTCGATAGTTATGGGGGGTGTTTTCATACCCCAGTATATAATATGAACATAATTATGTCAAGCTATTTCAGTTACAAGACACTAGATAAATCTTTATATTCAGTGAAGTTTGAAATACAAATATCAATACATTGATCAGATTCCAAAACCTTTTAAACCTTCAGGTCTTGCTTTTGGTAGTGCCATCCATTCAGCCATTGAGAGGTTTCACAAAGAGAGGATGAAGAAGAGAGAGGTCTCTTTGGAAAAACTTCTAAAAATCTTTGAATCAGATTGGTTCTCTCAGAAGGTAGATACTCAGATCCAATACAAAGATGGTGAAGATGAGATGAAACTTCTTTTAACCAGAAAAGAAATGCTTGGCATTTACTACTGTTCACCCGTTGATGAGAGTAAGGGGGCTGAGGTTCCCTTCTATGTTCCACTTCTAAATCCATTTTTCTTAGTGGATCATTCCCTTATGCTTTGCCCTGATCATTTGAAGTTCCATTATGAAATCGTCTATCTCTGAAGCCAGTTTCTCTTTAGGAAGCATATCTCCTGCTATGGTATAGGCCTGAATTAGTCTCATTACTCTTAAAAATCTCTCACTTCTCCCCTGGGCACAGATTTTTTCTAAAGGGCAACCAAAACAGCCTTTTATCTGATATTCAAAACAGAAGGGTACAGCCACAGCAGCTCCTTGAAGCAGTTCCTGAAAATCGCTTAAGGTATTGGCCGTTTCAAGAAATTTTCGGATACGCACCCATTTCTCGATTGTTAAATCAAATGAGTCATCCCTTCTTTGGATCCTCTCTCTCATCTCCTGAATGGTGATCAATTGGCTTATCTTTCCCATTTTGAAATATTTTTAAATCATCCCTTAAGGGAAAGCAATAAGTTTTTTCTCCTTAATAATAGATTGAAAATGAAGGAATAAATTTTTATAATTTGAGTGTTTTCTGGTGGGTGATGAAAAGTATTGCGATTATTTTTAGAGAAACAAGGCCTCAATTTCTTATTCTTACCCCAGCGTGTTATCTGGTTGGGCTTGGAAGTGCCTCATATGTTCTCGGTGGTTTTGGAAAAGTTCCTATAGCCTATGCTATCCTTGCCTTTATAGGGGCTCTCTTTTCTCATGTTGCTGTCAATGTCTTAAACGACTTTTTTGATTTCCGAAGTGGGCTTGACTTGAAAACCCTTAAAACACCATTCAGTGGTGGAAGTGGTATCTTGCCCAAAGGTCTTATGAACCCAAGGGGAGCTTTAATAATTGGAATCATCTCTTTGTTGGTTGTGATAGCCATTGGTCTTTATTTTCTTAAGGAAAGGGGATTGGGACTTTTGCCGCTCGGTCTTCTCGGTTTATTGGTAATTATTCTTTACACTCCATTGGTAACAAAGATTCCAATGCTATGTCTTATTGCTCCAGGTTTAGGTTTTGGCCCCTTCATGGTGGTAGGGACTCATTTTGTGCTTACTGGTAGGTATGATTGGATTGCCTTTTTGGCTTCCATTGTTCCAGGATTTTTGGTCAGTAATCTCCTTCTTTTGAACCAATTCCCCGATGTTGAGGCCGACAGCTCTGTTAAGAGGCGTCACCTTCCCATCGTCATTGGCAGAAAGGCAAGCTCTTATGTCTATGCTCTCTTTTCACTCTCAGCTTTTTTCTGGGTGGCGATAGCAACTACCCCGAATCTTTTTCCCGTTTTGGCCATTTTGGCATTTTTACCGCTTCCCATAGCAATTATTACAATCCGAGGGGTGATAAGGAATGCTGAAAATATTAATGCCTTTCTCCCCTTTTTAGGGAAAAATGTAATTTATACTCTTTTAACTCCCTTTCTCCTTGGAGTGGGGTTTTTGGTTTCGTCCTCCAATTAAAAGAGGCTTTTGGTATTCCATAAAAAAATATTTGAGAAAGGTGGTGAGAGGAGATGAAAAAAATCCTTTTGGTTGGAACACTAATCATCATTTTATTTCTCTTTTTTCTAACAAATGATTCAGCCTTAGCCCAGCGTCACCCCCGACATTACCATTTTGGGTTTTTCATTGCCCCACCCGTAATTTTTTGGGCACCAGCTCCTCCTTATTATTCTCAGCCCTTCTATCCTCCACCTCCATATTATCGAGAGTGGGTGCCTGGTCATTGGGAATGGCAATGGGATCCTTATTGGGGTCGGTGGCGAAGGGTCTGGATTCCAGGATATTGGCGATGGGAATATGAAGATCCTTAAAAATACAATAAGTTAAGCAAATCTCAGGTTTGCCTATTTTTTAGGCAAAATGCTATTTGGGGCAAGGGATCTTGAGAATCTAAGTCAATGAACTATCTTTTAAACAGGATTTTAACAATTTTTGTGGAAAGAAAGAAAATCCTTTTAAAACAGTTTATTCAGAGGAGGTTTTGCGATGTTTGAAGAATCCTGGGAAGACTTCTTTGATTTTCGTTTTGGCCCCTTTCGGATGGGTGCCTCACTTAGACCTTTTAGGGCCAGTTATTCGAGAACCAAAGATTCTCATATCTTAAAACTCCGTCTTGATCCAGAACTCAAAAAAACTGATATAAAAGTCAGACTTCTGAAGGATGGTATTTTGGAGATCGAGTGGCCTCGTAAGGCGGAGGGGGAAGAGATTCCGGTGGAGTGAGGGATGTTATTATTTGACCTCTTGAGTTTGTAGTCATCCTTGCATCTTTTAGCCCTCATAAGGGGATAAGATCAACCAAGTTCTTTTCAATTTTACCTTTATTTCTTTTGAGACCATTTTCATCACCTCCTGTTGTATAAACTCCCCACCTCTCCTCTTCCTTTCTCATCAGGTTCTCTATGCACTATGTGTGCTTGCATCTTCTTTTGCCTCACAAATTGAAAATCCATGATCTGCAGTTGCATGAGAGCGTCCATCATCCCTTGAGCTTCTTGACCAGAACTTCATGGTCATCTCCATCAAGGTTCACTTTGATTGGGTGCATCTTTAGAAAAGCAAGCTTTAGATCTCGAACAGTCAATTGATCATTCTCTTTCTTAAAGAGATAGCAGGCATATTCTCTGAGTTCCCTTACACTCGATCCCGCTTTCATTCTTCGCCAGTAAAACAGATTAGACTCGGAACAATACCGCAGGTCGTAAACCTCCACATAATGGGTAGAAGAGTCCATGGTTGTTTCACCTCCTTTTTAGTTATTAAAGTGCTTTTATTTTCAGGATAAAGTCAGGGGGGAGAATAAGGAGAATAAAAAGAAGGGAGAAATTACTCTTTTAGATAAGACTTTCCTGTTTGAACTTAGCGGATCGTTGACAGATTCGCCCAAATTCCCTAAAATGCAAAAAGGAGGTTAAAATAAAAAGTCTATGAGGGGGCACAAATCAAAAATCAATGGAGAGATTAACATGAGAAAGACGATCGGGACAAAGTTCACTAATGGGGTCATTAAACCCTTGGAAAAGGTATATATTGAGGAAGGGAAAGAGATCGTTGTCACTATCACGGAGGTTTCTTTAAAACCCCAAAAGGATGCCTTTGAAAAATCAGCAGGAGCCTGGAAAGATTTAATTAATTGTGATGAGCTGATAAAAAACATATACAGTGATCGCCTCATTTCTACCAGGCCAGAGATTAATCTAAAATGAGATCAATAAACAAAAGAGAGATTGGAGATGAGAATGGCCTCATAGTTCTTTAAAAATCCATGAAACAAAATCCAATAGATAGAGTCCCAGTCTAAGGTCTTGACAGCCTGCACTTAACTTCCTAAAGTGATAATAAGACAACGATTTTATGCAAAAATCTAAATTATCAAAAACTTTAAAGGGAGGGAGGGATGAAGATGATAAAAAGAGTGAGCCTCGATAAAGTGGATGAAAAAATAAGGTATTTTTTTAAGAAGCTGAGAACCGAGAAAAATCAATACATCTTGGAAGTAAGAGGAAAACCCCTCATTGGTGTAGTACCACCCTGGCAGGTAACCGAAATCAAACAGAAAAAGGATGAGCTCCTTTCTATGCTCAAAGAAGTATGGTTAAAAACCGGGGAGATTTCAGGAAAAAGAATAGAAAAGGAGGTGGAAGAGGCAGTAAGGGCAGCGAGGAGAAGAGTATGATAAGAGCTGTCCTTGATACCAATGTCATTGTCAGTGGAGTCTTAAAAGAGGATTCAGTACCAGGTGAGCTGCTTAAAGCCTTTTTGGAGGAAGATAAATTTATTTTAGTAATCTCGCTTCAAATCTTAAGAGAGATAGCCTCGGTTCTGAATTATCCAAAAATCCAAAAGATTCATGGATGGAGTGATGAAAAGATAGAAGCCTTTCTTCTCAGACTTCTTACAGTCAGTTTATTGACCGAGGGTGAGAGCAGAGTGGAAGTGATTAAAGATGACCCTGAGGATAATAAGTTTCTCAGTTGTGCCCTTGAGGGAGAAGCCGATTACATTGTTACTGGGGATGCCCATTTGAAAAGATTGAGAGAATATAAAGGGGTAAAGATTATTACTCCTCGTTCTTTCATAGAGAAAATAAAGGCCAATCGATAAAGAACGATCGGTCTTAATGTTTTCCCTCCCATAGGCAAAATCAGGGCCCACCAAAATGTTGGCCTCTTATTTTTATGGTAATTTTTGATGTCAAAGGGCTATGGAAGTTAAGACAAAAAAGTGGAAGAAAAAATCATTTTCCCAATTGACCTTGACCGTTAAAGGTAACCTAAAAAGGAAAGGGGACAGATGTGGGGCCTCAAAAATAACTTAATCGTTTAGAAATGCATAAAATGAAACCTTACTTTATAGTTATAATTTATCTCGGCGGGTTTTAATCTCTTTTCTCATTCTTCTTCCTTTATCTGAAGAGATTAAAGAGAGGTATCCTTCATATATGGATAAATATTGGAAAAGGGCACTGTGGGTATTAAGTTGCTTGATATTCTTTCCTCTATTTTTTGCTTTTATTTTTGTAATTGAGTTGGCAAGGGAATTTATATCAGGAGATAATTAAAAAGGGCTTTGTGGTAAGAAATGGAACAGGCTAAAATAATTTTAAAGCTTTCTTCAATAGTAATCTTCCTCTGTGCTGGCTTGATCGCTTATGACGCGTGGAAAAGAGGCTAATGGATAAAAGAATTAAAACAAGAAGGGCAAGGCCAAAAATCCTCTTGACAAGTTGGGGGATGTTATATTAATAAATTATAATTTTTTCAAGGGAGTGATGAAAAGAGATTAATTTATAGAATTTTGTTAAAAAACGAATTTTTTTGCAAGGAGGTAGAATATGAAGGAAGGTGAGCAAAAAAAGGAACCATTGGAGGTTCTCGAATCCCTTTGGGTTTAGTCGAAGGGAATTTCTCAAGTATTCAGCTTCATTAGCAGCATTATTTGGAATTTCAGAATTAGAGTTTACAACAAAGATTGCCGAAGCAATCGAACGTGCCTCTAAAAAACCTTCCGTGATTTGGCTTGAGGGACAAGATTGTGCTGGTTGTACTATTTCATTTACTCAGATCGTCTATCCACCTGCTATAGCCATCCTATTAGATAAGATTTCACTAAGATACCATGAAACTGTTATGGCATCATCAGGACGTCTTGCAGAAAAGGTCTATCATGAGACGGTGAAAGAAGGAGGGTATGTGTTAATTGTTGAAGGATCGGTTCCTTCTGAGGATAGCCGTTTTTGTATGGTGGGTGGTAGACCCTTTAAAGAGATTTTAGAAGAAGCGGCTAGGAGGGCTTCTGCCATTATTGCCGTTGGTGCATGTGCTTCTTATGGAGGGATTCCTGCAGCCACTCCTTCTAAAGGTATCGGCCTTAATAAGGCTCTTCCTGGTAAAACAGTGATTAACCTCCCTACTTGTCCTGTTCATCCTGATCACTTAGTTGGTACCGTTTTCTATTTCTTAACCATTGGAAAAGTTCCTCCCCTCGATAAAATTGGTCGTCCGCTCATCTATTTTTCAAGCTCGATCCATGATAATTGTAGAAGACGAGCCCACTTCGATGCAAATCGATTCCTTGAGGATTGGAACAATCCGGAGCAGAAAGAGTGGTGTCTGGCTAAGAAAGGATGTAAAGGGCCCCTTGCAGAGTCTGACTGCTCAGTAAGAAGATGGAATGATGGGATCAATTTCTGTATTGATTGTGGGGCTCCTTGTATGGGGTGTGGGCAACCTGAATTCTATCAAGGCATGTCTCCTCTATATACCGCGGAGAGTGAGATTTCAAGGAGAATCTGGGCAATGAAAGAGGAGGGTCTTTTTGCGAGAGAAATTAGTTAAGGGAGGTGAGAAGAGATGGCTAAGAAAATTACGATAGACCCTGTTACCAGGATTGAAGGTCATTTGAAGATAGAGATAGAGATTGAAGGGGGTAAGGTAAAAGATGCTTGGAGCAGTGGTACCATGGCAAGGGGATTAGAGGCGATGCTTATTGGCAAAGATCCACGAGATGCTCCCTTTGTCACCAGCCGTTTTTGTGGAGTCTGTTATAGTGTTCATCAGTTGACTTCTGCGCGTGCCCTTGATGAGGCATTTGGGACGAAGGTTCCATGGGGAGGAACGTTTCTTAGAAACCTTGTCATGGGTGCAGAGTATCTCTATGATCACCCCCTTCATTTTTATCAACTCAGTGCCCTTGATTATATTGATATTATGGCTATCGCAAATTATAAAGGGAAGGACAAGGATTTATTAGCCATAAAAGACAAAGTCGTTAGCTTAGTAAAATCCAATGATGCCCATCCCCTTGCTCCAAGATATAAGCCTGACCAATACTGTGTAAAGGATCCTGAGGTGGTCATCACTGCGGTGAAGCACTATATAGATGCCCTAAAGATCCATGCACAGGCGAGAAACATGGGAGCAATCTGGGGTGGGAGGACTCCTCACTATCAGAATATTGTGGTTGGAGGGGTGACTTCCTATCCTGACCTCAATCAAGTCCTCCGTTTCCGAACCATGCTTGACGAACAGGCGAAATTTATCAATGAGGTTTACATTCCTGATGTCTTGGCTTTTGGAACAGGTCCTCTCTGGGAGCTTGCAAAGATGGGGATAGGTGGCGGACATTACAATTATCTCTCCTATGGAGCTTTTGAGAAGGATCCAGATGGGAAGTCCCTTGTCTTTCCAGCAGGTGTGATTATTGGTTTAGATCCTGCAAATATCAGGATTGAATCTTTTGACCATAAGAAGATTACTGAGTCTGTTAAATTTGCCTGGTATAAGGAAAACAAACCGGTCCATCCATATCAGGGAGACCAGATCTTTGACCTTGATAAAAAAGAGGCCTATTCCTTTATCAAATCTCCTCGATATGATGGAAAGCCAATGGAGGTTGGGCCACTTGCAAGGATGTTAATAGCTAAGAATCCGCAGTTGTTGGGATTAGTAAAAAAAGGGGCAAAGCCTGGTGTAGTGGCACGCCATGCCGCCCGTGCCATTGAAACCAAATTAGTCTTAGATGCTTGTTATGAATGGTGTGATAAACTCCTTACAGAGATGACCAAACCTGGATTTAAGATTCATGATAAGGATCGTTGGGATCCTCCAGAGAAAGGAATGGGTGCTGGATTTTATGAAGCCCCAAGGGGTGCCTTAGGTCACTGGGTTGAAATTGAAGATAAGAAGATTAAAAAATATCAAGCAGTAGTTCCTTCGACCTGGAATGCATCTCCTCGTGACGAAAAAGGGGTTCGGGGACAATATGAAGAGTCTCTTATAGGTGTTCCTGTGCCGGATCCTGAGAATCCAATTAACGTGGTTCGTGTGATTCGTTCCTTTGACCCTTGCCTCGCCTGTGCAGTCCATCTTATTGATCCCAAAACCAACGAAATCCGTAAATTCCTCATAGAATGATTGAGAGATCTCAATTCCCTGAAATGATGGAAGAGGGGGGAGAAAGGATTTCTCCCCCCAACATTCTCATTTTAGGCGTGGGTAATCTTTTACTTTCTGACGAAGGAGTGGGAGTCCATGTGGCCAATGAATTAAGAAAAATGAAACTTCCTAAAGAGGTTTCAGTGGTGGAAGGAGGGACCGATGGGTTTTCCTTGCTTAACCTCATTATGGAGGCCGATCGTTTAATTTTAGTAGACGCCGTCAAAGGCAATGGGTCACCAGGTTCCATTTATCGGTTTGGGATCGATGAATTCAGGGAACATATACATGGTTTTAAAACCTCTGTCCATCAAATAGGGATTCTCGATGTTTTCGAACTTTCAAAGCTTATCGGGAAGACTCCGAAAACCACTGTCATTGGGATTGAACCCAAGTTACTCGAGATGGGAATGGAACTTTCAGAAGAGGTGAAGTCTAAAATTCCCCGTGTGATTGAACTTATAATGGAGGAGATAAAAAGAGAGATACCCCTCTATGAAGAGAGTTGAAATTGAAATTACAGGGATTGTTCAAGGAATTGGATTTAGACCATTTATCTACAATCTTGCGAAAAAACATTTTATTCGTGGATGGGTCCTCAATAATGAGAAAGGGGTATTTATCGATGCAGAAGGAGAAGACGGGAATCTTGAAGATTTCATCCAAAATATCCCTAAGCTTGCTCCCCCCCTTGCCAGGATAGAATCATTTCGGGTGAAATACCTTGAACCTATTGGGTTCAGGCATTTCGAAATTAGACAAAGCAGGGAGGGGGAGAATAAATTTACTTTGATTTCTCCTGATCTTGCCACCTGCAAGAAATGCCTTTCTGAACTATTTTCCCCAGGAAATTTTAGATATCGATATCCCTTTATTAATTGTACACTCTGTGGTCCAAGATTTACTATTATTAAGGATATTCCTTACGATCGTCATAAAACGACCATGGCCTCTTTTAAGATGTGTCCGATATGTCAAAAAGAATATGACGATCCATTAGACAGACGTTTCCATGCTCAACCCAATGCGTGTCCAACCTGTGGCCCATCCCTTTGGTTAGAGGATAGAGATGGAAATGAGGTTTTAGATGATCCCATTGAGACCACCCTGAAACTCCTTGAGGAAGGATTTATTGTAGCTGTCAAGGGACTTGGAGGATTCCATTTGGCCTGTGACGCAAAAAATGAAAGGTCGGTCTCTTCCCTTCGGTCTCGAAAGTTCAGAGAGGACAAACCTTTTGCAGTAATGTGCTGGGATATGGAAGAGATTAAAAGACATTGTGAGGTGAGTCAAGAAGAGGAGAAACTCCTTTTAAGTGTCGAAAGGCCCATTGTGATTCTGAAAAGAAGAAAAGACTCTGGGATTTCACCCTCAGTGGCTCCTTATCAAAATACTTTTGGTATGATGCTTCCTTATACCCCTCTTCACCATTTACTTCTAAGCGGCGTCTGTAAGGTATTGGTGATGACGAGTGGCAATGTGAGTGACGAACCCATTGCCTTTAAGAACGAAGAGGCGAAAGAACGTCTCCATGAGATTGCTGATTATTTTCTTCTTCATAATCGAGAGATTCATATGAGGTGTGATGATTCTGTGATAAGGACCATTAGAGGAAGACCCTATATGATCCGTAGATCCAGAGGATATGTTCCATTCCCTATTAAACTTCCTTTTTCGGTTGAAATGATCCTTGCCTGTGGAGGTGAATTAAAAAATACATTTTGTCTAACAAGGGGGCAGTATGCATTTTTGAGCCATCACATTGGGGATCTTGAAAATTTAGAAACCCTCCATTCTTTTGAACAAGGAATAGAGCATTTTAAAAGATTATTTTCCATAGAACCCAAGGCTATAGCCTATGACCTTCACCCTGACTATCTTTCTACTCAATATGCATTATCCTTAAAGAATATTCCTAAGATTGGGGTCCAGCATCACCATGCCCATATTGTGAGTTGCATGGTTGAAAATGGGATCGATGGAGAGGTGATAGGGGTTGGTTTTGATGGAACAGGGTTTGGGACGGATGGGACCATATGGGGAGGTGAATTTTTAAAGGCAAACCTAAAAGATTTTGAGCTATTAGCCCATCTGAAAAAAGTCCCAATGCCTGGAGGTTCTAAGGCAATCAAGCAACCATGGCGCATGGCTATGGTTTATCTCTGGGATGTCTTTGGAGATGAAGCTTCACGATTAGGAATTGATCTAATAAGAAGAATTGATTTTAAGAGGTGGGATATCTTGGAAAAAGCGATTGAAAAGAATATCAATACTCCCTGGACTTCGAGTATGGGACGTCTCTTTGATGCAGTATCATCCCTTTTATTCATAAGAGACGAGATAAACTATGAAGGCCAGGCAGCGATTGAGCTTGAAATGGTTGCAGATCAGGGGGAAATGGGTGAATATCCTTTTAACCTTATTAAAGATGGAACACCCATGGTCATTGATCCTAAAGAAACAGTAAGGGGAATCGTTTCTGATTTAATAGAGAAAGTGCCAGTTTCAAGAATCTCCGGAAGATTTCATAGAACTATTGCTCAAATGATTGCTGAAACTTGCAAATCGATCAGGCTAAGAGAAGGATTAAATCGGGTGGTATTAAGTGGAGGTGTATTCCAAAATACTTTTCTTCTCACCCTTTCAATGGATGCTCTTAAAGCCTCTGGATTCGAGGTGTTTATTCATCATGATGTTCCGCCAAATGACGGTGGAATTTCATTGGGACAGGCGATAATTGCCCATATGAATCTATGTCATCCTTGAGTGGAATACAAGGGTCTATTTATGTGCTTAAGTGTTCCGGGAAGGATTATAAAGATTGATGAGAATATGAATATGGCTGAAGTGAATGTGGGAGGTTTCTTAAGAGACATTTCATTGGATCTCTGTCCAGATGTTTCTGTGGGTGAATATGTTCTTGTCCATGCGGGTTTTGCTATCCAAAAGGTAGATGAAGAAGAAGCCATTGAGACCTTAAATTTACTCAAAAAAATGGCAGAGATGGAATGAAGTTTATCGATGAGTTTAGAGATGGAGGAATTGCAAGAGGTTTGATCCAGAAGATTGAGAAATCTTCGACGCAGTCAATCCAATTGATGGAGGTATGCGGAACCCACACCGTATCCATTTTTAGGTATGGGATAAGAAAGCTTATTCCTCCAGAGATTCAATTAATTTCCGGTCCAGGTTGTCCTGTCTGCGTTACGCCTAATAGCGATATCGATTATGCGATTGCTCTTTCCCGTCGAAATGATGTCATCCTCACCACCTTCGGAGATATGATGAGAGTTCCAGGTTCAACCTCAAGTCTTTTAAAGGAGAAAGCGGAAGGAAGGGATATCAGAGTGGTTTACTCTTCACTTGATGCACTGAAAATTGCAGAGGAAAATCCTGATAAGAAGGTCGTCTTCTTTGCCATTGGTTTTGAAACTACCTCTCCTACGATTGCTGTGGCGATTCTTCATGCCAGAGAGGAAAAGTTACGCAACCTCTTCTTTTTGAATAGCCAAAAAAGGATTCCCCCTGCTATCTTTGCTCTTTTACAATCGAAACGAGTAAAAATTAATGGCTTCATTCTCCCAGGCCATGTCAGTACCATCATTGGAAGTTATCCTTATCAATTCATTGCCAAAGAATTCCTTAGACCTGCTGTAATCACTGGATTTGAACCCCTGGATATCCTTCAAGGAATTTGGATGCTGGTTCGGCAGATAGAAGAGGGTCGGGCTGAAATAGAGATTCAATACAAGCGGGTCGTTCATAAAGAGGGAAATCCCCTTGCCTTAAGAAAGATATTTGAAGTTTTTGAGATCGACCAGGCTCAATGGAGGGGATTAGGGTGGATTCCGGAGAGTGGCTACTGTTTAAAAGAGTCGTTTCAGGAATTGGATGCAAGGAATTTATATGTAGAGGTTGAACCTCCAAGGGAACACCCTGAATGTAAATGTGGGGAAGTTTTACAGGGAATCAAAACCCCTGCAGAGTGTCGGCTCTTCAGAATTGTCTGCAATCCTGAAAATCCTGTAGGTCCCTGTATGGTTTCCGTTGAAGGGACCTGTCAAGCTTATTATAAATTTCAATCCTGAATATAAGTTTTTTGAAATTTTTTGGGGAAAGCTATATGGATATAGAAAAAATTCTTTTAGCTCACGGAAGTGGAGGAAGACTTACTCATGATCTTATTTATCAACTCTTGTTACCAAGATTCCAAAATCCATTTCTTCTGCCACTGGATGACAGTGCAAGAATTCCGAATCAAACTGGCCAGGTTGCCTTTACCACAGATTCCTATGTAGTCAACCCCCTTTTCTTTCCAGGAGGAGATATTGGAAGACTTGCTATCTGTGGCACTGTGAACGATCTTTCTATGATAGGAGCCTCTCCTGCCTTTCTCAGTCTTTCTCTGATTATAGAGGAGGGGTTTCCTGTCTCCGAGCTCGAAAGAATTCTCTCCTCTATCCATGACACAGTAGAAGAGGCAAAAGTACAAATCGTAACAGGCGACATAAAAGTGGTGGAGCATGGGGCCGCAGACAAACTGTTTATTAATACCGCAGGGATTGGGTGGATTAGACCTGGGATTCACCTTTCAGGAATGAATGCAAAACCAGGAGATAGAATCCTATTAAACGGCTTTATCGGAGATCATGAAATAGCCATTCTTTCAGAGAGAGAAAACTTTAAATTTCAGGGTGAATTTAAGAGTGACTGTGCTCCATTGAACGATCTGATCCAAAGGATGCTTGAGGTTTCTCCTTCTATCCGTTGTATGAGGGATCCCACCCGTGGGGGACTTGCTACTGCACTAAACGAAATTGCCTCAAAGTCCAAGGTGGGAATGGTTATCGAGGAAGAAAAAGTCTTAATCCGGGAGTCAGTCAAAGGAGTCTGTGAGCTCCTTGGATTAGACCCTTTTTACCTTGCCAATGAAGGGAAACTCATTGCTATCTGTCCCGAGGGTGAAACGGATCGATTACTTGAAGCGATGAGAAGCTATCCTCTGGGAAGAGAGAGTGAGGTCATCGGAAGGGTTGTGGATGAGCATCCTCAAAAAGTGGTTCTCCGAACCTTAATTGGAGGACAACGCATTCTGGATATGCTTTCTGGAAGTCAGTATCCACGAATCTGTTGAGTGAGTATGCTCTAATTTTTATCTTAAGACTTGAATCCTCCTGAGAAGACACTCCCTTCCTTTCTCAATGATAACCCCCATAGAACCACACTTTGGGCAGGAAAAGGGAGTAAGGTGTTGATAATCCCCCCTGTGTTTCAAATTAGGCTTTCCACAATATTGACATTCCATACATCGGATTCGAGCCTTCACTTTCTTGAGGTTAACCTTTGTTCCTTCTGCGATTGATCCTTTAAATAATTCATGAATCCAAAAAATGACTTGATCCATATTGAGAAGTGTCATTTCCCCGATTTCGAGATGTATGGAGAGAACTTTTTTCCCATTCTTTTTCTGGGTTTCATCAAGAACGGCTTTGACAATTTCGTATGAGACAGAAAACTCGTGCATTTTCAGGATTTAAGTCCCAAAGATTGGATCAATTCAGGTATTCCCCTCCCTATGAGTGCATTGGTTTTAACCACTGACGCATAGGGGTTAATTCTTTTGGCATCGCTCTCTAATTGAGAGGGGTTAATCTTCATCACCCTTGCAAGATCAATTTTATTTAGGACTATCACATCGGCATCTCTAAGTATATAGGGATGTTTGACGAGGGTATAGGGCCCTTCGGTTGAAGAGGTGACGACAACTCTCTTATGGGCCCCCAAAGGAAATTCTCCAGGACAAATAAGGTTTCCCACATTTTCAATGAAAAGGAGTTTGAGATCCTCGAACTTCATCTTTTTTATGGCCTGTTGAATAAGATTGGCATCGAGATGGCACTCTTTACCCGTATTGATCTGAATCACCTGTGCCCCCTCTTCCTCAATCCTTTCTGCGTCAATGGTAGTGGTTAGATCTCCTGCTATAACCCCCACATTTTTCCCCATATTTAACCTTCTTAAGAGGGCCTTGATCAAGGAGGTTTTCCCAGAACCAATCGAACCCATCATATCAATCGCAAAGATTCCTTTTTCATCAAAGAATTTTCTATTCCTTTTAGCCAATAACCTATTTTTTACTAAAATGTCCTTTTCTAATTCAATGTCAAAGATTTCTGGTCCCTTTGATTTTATAACCTTCATTGGCGATCCATCCTTTTTGATTCAAATTTAAAAAACAAAACAATTATAACGAAAATTAATTTGAAATGAAAGAGATTTGGATTCTCTTTCCATAATCCCTCACTAAAGCGTGGGAATAAATATTGTCCCGAGAAGTATGCCTCCGAAAATCTTAGAACGCGGATCAAATTAATATCTCTTTGGGTAGGGCTAATAGTGATAATAATACCTGAAAAAAGCGCGAAAATGATATTTTTTTATGACCAAAAGCCCTGGTGCCTCATTAATAAATGTTACTCGGAAGGGATGGGGAAAGAGGAACCGTAGTTATAGATTTTTGAGATCGTAACACTTTTAAAATGGTATTCAGTTTACACTCCATTGCTTTCCTTAGACTAAAAGGGTTAAGGGTTTCAAACTGCTCTGTGAGAGACTTCTTGACCGAAGTTGAGATATAGGGAGACTCTAAGAGCCTTTGGTAAGGCGTTTTAGGTTTATCATAACGTTTCATTATCTTTCCGTCTACTAATTTTTTCTCCCTCAGTTTAACGGAGGGTAAGAAGAAGTTATGGTAGAGTCGCTATTCCTGGCTATAGAGGTGATTCATGAGTCCTACGAGGGTGTGTTTATCTAACCGATGGTATCCCAACCACTGTCGGACATGGGTCCAGTTCTTCTGTTCCCCATGGGCGTTGTCATCCTTATGGTAGGGTCTGCTTCGAGTAAACTGCACAGGCTTGGGTCTTTGGCTGAAGGGTCTCATCAGATGCCAATTAAGGAATTCAGAGCCGTTATCGCAGTCAAAGCCGAGCAGAGGGAAAGGGAGGGCATCTTCAATGTCTTGGATTTGTTTAAGGACTTCTGTTTCCCCTTTCCCCCAGATGGCTCGTTGTTCTGTCCAGCCCGTGGCGATATCCACGGTATCGAGGGTATAAACGAAATCCCCCCAGGAGAGTTTCTCCGCAGTGGGCGATAGTATCGGCCTCCAGGAATCCGGGTTTGCTTTCATTCCATTGGTTGGTTTTGATGGGGATCTGTTTTCTCAGAAGGGTGCCGGGTTTGGTGGTGGTTCTTCCTCGGCCTCTGTATTTTACCTGGGTAGGCTGTAGGAGTCGATCGATGGTGGCGGGTGAGATTTGAAGCAGTGTTTTAAGGGTCTCTAAGGAGAGGGGTCCAAATTCTTTGGAATAGGATGGAATCCAAAGGGGTAGAATTGCTTTTAGAGGCTTTGAGCAAGGCAGGTTGGCTGCCAGCCAGATCTTCTTTAGGGGTTCTAAGACAAAGGGTTAATTGTAGGTGGAGGGTTTGCCTCTCCTCTTAGGTTTATGGAGGTTAAAGCGTTTGAAGTGCTTTAAGAGTCGGAGGGCATGTTTTCGGTGGTAACCACAGGTTAAGCAGAATTCATTGAGAATGAGAGTTTTTTCTTTTAGTGTAGCTTTTTTGTAACGTAAGGAAATGGTTTCAAGATATTCCATTTTGGCTCGTGGACTCATAAGAATCTCCCTTTTTAAGGGAGATTGTCGGGTAACATGAATTATGAGTCAACGATCCCTTTTCCCTCATCAACTGGGTAACATTTAATGTGAGGCAATTCGC